>ERZ824600.1537-NODE-1537-length-27774-cov-5.074894_pt1 | contig 27774 bp, 31 predicted proteins | sample MGYA00519933_ERZ824600 | MGnify/ENA primary metagenome ERZ824600 (study PRJEB31778, sample SAMEA3449178) | human gut metagenome | biome: human gut; feature: human-associated habitat; material: faeces | place: United Kingdom | collected 2010/2012 ... | reverse complement strand
TAATGTATTATTTTGTTTCTTCATATAAACCAACTACCTTCAAAAACTTCTATAAAGATAATAACATAATATTTTATATGGGACAAGTGGATAAAAGGTATTTGCAAAAATAAATTTATGTTTTATAATATTAGTGTTGAGGTTAAGTTTATGAAGAAGTTATTGTTTTTTTTGTTTAGTGTTTTTTTAATAATAGTTATAACATTTCTAGTAGGGTATAAACTTGGATATTTTAATGAAAATAGTGTATTTTATCAAACTGTCAACGTTTTTAAAGATGAAGAAGCTATAAAAAAACAAGAATATATGGATTGTATGAATAAACCTTATAGAAGTAGCACTTTGGATGATGAATTTAATGCAGCTTTTGAAGAATTAAAGAAAAGTGGAGTAGCTATTTATTTTAAAGATATTAATAATGATTATGTGTTAGAGTATAATAGTAATAAAATATTTTATTCTGCTAGTACATCAAAGGTTTTTATGGTTATTTATTTGCTTGAACAATATAGAAATAATAATTTAGATTTGGAAACAAAATTAGTTTATAAACCAAGCGATGCTATGCAGGGTAGTATTGGAATGAAAAAGCATAAATATTATGATGAAGTACAAATAAGTGAACTTATTAGTCATATGTTAGAATATAGTGATAATACAGCTTATTTTATGTTGATAAAATATGTTGGTTTAGATACTTTGAAAGAATATTTTAAAGAATATAATTTAGTTATGGAAAGTTATGACCCTTTTATTAGAAATTATAGTGCATCTTTAGCAAATAAATCATTAGAAAGGTTATATAATCTTTTATTAGTGGATGATAATTATTCTAAATTAATTAAAGATGCAATGAATAATAGAAATATGAATTATTTAAGATTTGATGATAAAGTAATATATCATAAATATGGGTATTATGATGTTAGTTATCATGATATTGGTATGTATTTAGATACTGATTATCCTTATTTTATATCAGTTTTAACTTTGTATGGTAATGGTAATTATAGTGAAGTAGTTAATAATATAAGTAAAAAAGTTTACGAAATATATGCTAAAAATTTAAAATTAAAAGAAGAACATTGTAAAAGTTTAATTGAAGAATAATGTCTTAAAAGTAGTGTATAATTGTCAATTTGTGTATAGTTGACAGTTTCTTTCTTGTAACCTTTTGTCGAGCGGTGTCGAAACGCTTGCAATGTGAAAAAATCTGTGTATAATAACGTCCTTGAAAGGAGGAAACCTTAATGCACGGAATAAAGACTGAGGAACTAATTATGAAAGATACTACAATTAAGAAACTATTTACTTCCACAGAAGAAGGCAGAGAATATCTTGCTACAATAGTTTTCAAAATTTTAGATTTACCACCGGAAAATTTTACATTTGAAATGATACATCCTGAGATTGGTGTGAATGAAAATGTTGTAAATAGTGAAGTTGATATAGCTTTAGAAAGTAATGAAATAGTTGTTAATGTAGAAATCAATAGTCAAAAGAGACATAGTTATGAGAGAAAAAATGTATTTTATGTTTGTCAACTTTTATTAAGACAAATAAAATCATCTGATGACTATAAAAAGAAATTAAAGAAAATTTATCAAATCAATTTAAACTCTTTTAATATCTCTGGTGATGATAGATTTGTTGTAGTAAGTAAAATGTTAGATGTTGAAACAAAACAAGAGTTACATCCAATATTTGAAATCTTTGATGTTAATCTTGCAAAAATCTTTGATAAGGATTATACTATTATTAAGGAAGACAAAGAGTCTTTAATGAATTTGCTTTATATATTAGTATGCAATAAAGAAGCGGATTTATGGGATATGTATAGTGGAGATGATCTTATGGCAAAAATTGTTGAAGTGACAAAGTCAATAACAGATGATTTTGATAGAAAACTTTATTATGACAAAGAAACTCTTGATAAAGCAGATTATGAAGAAGGCATGGCTGATGCTAAGTTAGATGTTGCAAAAGCTATGTTAGAAGAAAATTGCAATATTGAGTTTATTGCCAAAATGACTAAACTTTCATATGAAGATGTCGAAAAACTAAAAGAAGAACTGAAATAAAGTTCTTCTTTTTGATTACATACTAACATACATATAATAATGTTTTATTTCATAATCTTTTATAGGGGATTTTAATGAAAAAAATATTACTATTAATTATGCTTTTAATACCATTTAATGTTGTTGCTATGAGTGCTTCAAGTATGGTAGCAGTTGATTTAGATAATGATTATGTATATTTTGATGCAAATAAAGATGACAAAAGATTGATTGCAAGTATTACAAAAATAATGACAACGATAGTTACAATAGAAAATATTGATATTGATAAAGAAATAACTGTAGGAAAAGAAGTTTTAAAAGCATATGGTAGTGTTATATATATTAATGTTGGGGAAAAAATAACAATTAGAGATTTACTTTATGGTCTTATTATGCGAAGTGGTAACGATGCAGCGGTTGTTTTAGCTAAGAATGTTGCAGGTTCTATGGAAGGATTTGCTCACCTTATGAATGAACTGGCAAGTAATATAGGAATGAAAAATAGTAATTTTGTAAATGCTCATGGTTTAGAGGAAAATGATGGTAGTGCTAATTATTCTACTGCTTATGATATGGCTTTAATAACAAAGTATGCTATGAATAATAAAACTTTTAGAGAAATATTTGGTACTAAAAATTATGTTGCTAAGTCAAGTGATAAAACTTATAGATGGACAAATAAAAATAAATTGTTACATAGTGAAGATTATATTACAGGGGGTAAAACAGGATTTACCAAAAAAGCAAGAAGAACACTGGTAACAACTGCTTCTAGAAATAATATAAATGTTGTGGTGGTAACATTAAATGATGGAAATGACTTTTTAGACCATAAAAATATGTATGAAGAAATATTTAGAAATTATGAAGCAATTAAAGTTCTCGGTAAAGATAATATAAAGATAAAAGATGAGAAAGTTTATAAAAATGATATATTGTATTTAGATGAAGATATATATGTAAGTGTAAAAAATAAAAATAAAGATAAAATAGATGTTAATTATAGTTTGTTTGATGAAGGAAAATACTCTTCTGGGGATGTAGTGGGTTATGTAAGTGTTAGTTTAAATGGCAATGTTATTAGAAAAGAAAATATTTATGTTAAAAAAGAAGAAGTAAAAGAACATGTTAGTTGGTGGACAAAGTTCTTGAGGTGGCTAGGATGGTAAGTTATATTTGGTTTTTCTTAATAATTATTGGTATTGTTTATTCCTTATTAACTGGTAATGTTACAAATATAAATGAAAGTATTTTAACTAATGGGGAAGAGGCTTTGGAGCTTATGTTATCTATTTTTCCTGTTATAGTTTTATGGAGTGGCATTATGAAAATTGCTGAAGATGCTGGGTTACTTGTTAAATTTGCAAAGTTTTTAGAGCCAATTTTATCAAAACTTTTTCCAAGTGTTCCAAAAGATAACCCTGCTTTAGGTTATATTGCTTCAAATATTGCTGCTAATATGATGGGACTTGGAAGTGCTGCAACACCATTTGGATTAAAAGCAATGAGTGAACTGCAAAAAATAAATGATAAAAAAGATACTGCTAGTGTACCGATGATTACATTTTTAGTTTTAAATACAGCAGGAGTAACAATTGTACCAACAACTGTGCTTGCTTTAAGAATATCGTATGGGTCAGTTAATCCTTCAGAAATAATTGTGCCTGGTGCTATTGCAACATTTTGTTCATGTATTGGAGCTGTGTTAATAGATTATTTTATAAGAAAGCGAGGTAAAAATTGAACACTTTATCTAAGATAGTTATACCTCTTTTTGTCTTTTTTGTTGTTTTTTATGGTTTTATAAAGAAAGTTAATTTATATGATTCTTTTTTAGAAGGTGCTAAAGAAGGGTTACAGATATCTGTTAATATATTTCCAAATGTTTTAGCGATGGTTTTTGCAATAAATATTTTTCTTGATAGTAATTTTGTTTATGAAATATTAAGAGTTTTTGAAGGATTTTTAATGAAATTTAACATTCCTTTAGATATTTTACCAATGGCTATTTTAAGACCGATATCAGGTACTGCTACTTTAGCTATAATGAATGATATATTTATGAATTATGGACCTGATTCTTATGCTGGAAGACTTGCAAGTGTACTTCAGGGGTGTACTGATACCACAATTTATGTTTTAGCTTTGTATTTTGGTTCAATTGGAGTAAAAAAAATAAGGTATTCTTTGGTAGTGGGGTTAATTGCGGACTTAATTGGTATTACAATTGCTTTTATTTTAACGGCGATATTTTTCTAATATTGTTTTAATTTATTTAAAATCATGTTATAATTTAATTGAAGGAGACCAATATGGAAAGATTACAAAAAGTTATAGCATCATATGGTTATGCATCAAGAAGAAAAGCAGAAGATTTAATTAGACATGGTAAAGTGTTAGTAAATGGTAAAGTAATAACTGAGCTAGGTACTAAAGTTCTAGCTAATGATATAATAAGTATTGATGGTGTTATTATAAATAAGGATGTAAAACATGAATATTATTTACTTAATAAACCGAGACAAGTAATAAGTAGTGTGGAAGATAAATTGGGAAGAATAACAGTTAGGGATTTAATAAATACTGAAGCTAGAATATATCCAGTTGGAAGACTTGATTATGATACAACAGGTTTAATTATTTTAACTAATGATGGAGATTTTGCTAATATGCTTATGCATCCAAGTTATGAAATAGAAAAAACGTATGTTGCTAAAATAAATAAAGTACTTGATAAGGATGATATAAATAAATTAAAAAAAGGTATTGTTATTGATAATAGAAAAGTTGATATAAAAAGATTTAAAGTAAGAAAAAAGGATGTAGAAAAGAACACATCAATTGTGGAACTTACAATTGTTGAAGGAAGAAATCATATTGTTAAAAAAATATTTGAAAGTATGAGAATTGATGTTATTAAATTGAGTAGGGTAAGTTATGCCTTTTTAACTTTAGATGGACTTAAATCTGGTGAATATAGGAAACTTAGTATTAAAGAAATTAAAAAATTATATGCATTAAAAAAATGTTAAGTTTAGAGACTTAGCATTTTAATTTTCTTCTTCAATGATTTCGATAGCTGCAGTTGGACAAGAACTTATAGCATTTTCTAGGTCCTTACTATCTAAATTATCACTATTTGTAGCTTGTGATAGACCATCAACTATTTCAAAATGTTCGGGGTCAATAGCAGCACACATTCCACAGCCGATGCAATTTTCATTAACATTTAGTTTCTTCATTATGCCCTCCTTTTTTTATTATAGTGGATAGTTTTAAAAAAATCAATTATTTATGCTTTAAAAATATTCTTAAATATGTTATTATGAGTATAGAGGTTTTGAAAATGGAAACAAGAATTGATAAATATAATGAATCTAGAAGTATGTCAAGGGTTGCTAAAAATAGTGATTTATATAAAGAAATAAATGATAGTGCCTTGGATAATTTTAGTGTGCGTAGTAATGCCACAGTTATTGGTAATCAAGAAAAAGAAATAGATGTTGAACAAATTAAAAAAATTCTTGATAAAAGATATAATAGTGCTCCGAAAAGAAAAAGTATTAGAATAGAACCTCAAGAAGAAGTAAGTAGAATAAGTGTTGATGATACAAAAGAATATGATTTAACTAAAGTTTTGGAAAAAGCTAAAGATGAAAAAGTTGAAACATATGAAGAAATTAGAGCTAAGAAGTTAAGAAATACACAATATGATATATTAAATAATTTGAATTTAGATGTAAAAGAAGATACAGAAGAAAAAAAGATTGACCCAGAAGAAAATTTAATGAATTTAATAAATACTATTACAATAAATGAAGCTAAGAAAAAGGAAAGTGTTAAAGAAGATATTGACCCGTTAGATATATTAACAGATTTAAAAGGTGAAGATAATACACAAGTTTATGATAGTATTACTAGTGTAACTACAATTACAGAAGTAAAAGAAAAAGAAAAAGAAAATGAGGATAAAGAAGAAGTAATAGATAATTCTTTTTATACAGATAATTTATTTAAGAAGAAAGATTTTGAAGATGATAGTAATGATTTTGTAGATGAAGAAAAGTTAGGAATAGGAATTAAAATATTAATAGCATTAGTTATAATAGTGTTTGTAGTGGGATTAGTTTTATTTATAAAATCTGTTATATAATCATATTATTTAATATGAAAAAGTTTAAGAAAAGAAAAATAGTTAAAATATCGAAGGTTTATTTAGGAGTAGTAACTTTGATATTTTTTTTGACAATTTTACTTTTTAATATATATAGTAGAGTAGCTAGTGATAATTTGATAGAAGTATCTTTTATTAAATTAAATGAGTTTATGGAGAGTTTTTTAAGTAATAATATTAATTATGATTTGTTAAAAGATGATGTAATGAAAGATATTATAGTTATTAATAAAAATAAAGATGGTGAAATACTTTATGTAACATATGATATGGACCAAGCATATTTTGCTTTAGAGGTTGTTACGCAAGAACTTGAAAGTGCAATTAGTGAATTAGAACATGGTGAAAATAATATTAATCTTAAAAATATAATTAGTGGAAAAAATGGTATTGCTCTAAAAATGCCAATGTTTATAAATAGTAAAGATATGTTTTTATCTAATTTAGGTCCAAGTATTTATGTTCCAATTAATTTTGTGGGTTCAGTTTTAACTAATATTAAAACTAAAATTACTGATTATGGAATTAATAATGCTTTGGTAGAAATATATGTTACTGTTGTGCTTGATACAAATTTAATAAGTCCAGTGGTGGAAAAGAGTAGTAAAATTGATTATGATGTTTTAGTGGCATCAACTGTTGTTAATGGTCGAGTTCCTGAAGTTTATGGTGGTTTAATTCAAAGTAAAAGTAATAGTTTGGTAAAACAAATTGAATAATTTGTGTTAAGTACAGGTAAAAGTAGTGATATTCTTGTTTGCAAGTAGTAAAATGTGTGGTATAATTTTGTGTAAGGTGAAGAATAGTGGATAAAGTATTTATTAATAATGCATTTACTAAAGCTTGTGATTGTTACTTAGATAGTAATGATAATGTAAAAGGAGTTATGTATAACTCTTTCTTAGTAGTGGTTATTAGAATGCTTGTTAGTATATACAGTGAACTTGATATAATAAATCCTAAAGTAATGGGGGATGAAGATTTATTAAAAGAAAACTTATGTAAATTTGGATATAGTAAAATGGATGTAGAAGTATTTTTATCAAATTTGGAATTGTTTTATGAGTTTGAGAATGCTAATAATAATGATAAATTTAGAAAAAGAAATCCATATTTTATAATAATACAAAAAGAATTAATAGATATGTTTATAAAAAAGAAATTAAATTTTTATATAACTAATGATGAAGTAAGAGAGTTTTATGATTTATTATATACTCCTTATGCAACTAATCCTTTGAGGGTATCATTTAATTATTTACATGCTAAAGATATTTTGAAAATAGATAGATATTTTAGGATAGAAATGAAAGAAAATGTTAAAATAATATTACCAAAAGAAAAACATTTATTAAATGCGTTAGCATATGAAATGATTAATTATAATTATGATTATGTTAAGAATTTAGATAGTAGTGAAATAGATAAGATTAATTCACAAGTATATGATTATTTTAAGATAAGAGAAAATGCTATTAATAAAGAGTATTTGTTAGAAAAAGAAATAGAGAGAATAGTAAAAGAAAATAATAAAGTAACTAGTGGTAATGGGTATGTAGATATATTATTAGTTTTAAGTGTTATTTGTACAGTATTAATGTTGTTAGGTATAGTATTATTTATTTTAGTTTAGGAGGGTTTATGGAAATTGTTGTTATAGATGATAAAAAATATGAAGTAATGGAAAATGTTAAAGATGCTTTAAATATAGAAGATTTAGAGGGTAAGATTACAGAATATTATGATGGTTTTGATTATATTTTAGGAGATTATGCATATGGTAAAGTAAGACTTAAAGGGTTTAATGATAAAGATAATAAGTATTTTAAAGCAATTAATGATATAAGTAAAGTAAAAGAATATATTGAAAATTGTTGTGCTTATGGATGTAAATATTTTATATTGAAAAAGATAAAATAATTTGTTATAATTAAAGAGAATAAAAAAGAAGGGATTTGAATAGTATGGAAAAATTAAAGATAAATACTGTATCTGGAAATGTTTTGGAAAAACCAATTGTTACTGCTTTTAAAAGTAATGGTGGAGAGTATGTTGTTTTAGATAATGAAATGAATGGTACAATGGGATTACCTATTATTTTAGTTTCTAAATTAGTTAATGGAAGTTTAGTTATTGTTCCTGATAGTGAATGGAATGCTGTTAAGGAAGCTTTAAGATTAATTATTTCTGGTAATCAAATGGAATATGTTAATGTTGGAAATGTTTTAAGTAGTGAAGATACTTTCTTTAAACAATTAACTTTACCAGTTGCTTCATTTGAAGCTTTAAAGAATAGTTATAAACCTGTTGTTCATGAAGAAGTTACTTTAGAAACTCCAGAAGTAAATGTTGAACCAGTTGTTCAAGCTACTCCAGTTCAAACACCAGAAGTTGTGGAAAGTCCAATTGTAATGAATGATGCTCCAGTTGCTCCACAAATGCCAGAAGCAAGTGCTCCAGTGACCCCAATTATGCCTGAAGCACCAGTAGAAGCTCAAAGCGTTGCAGAAGTTCCAGCTTATACAGAAAAAGTTGCTCCAATGCCAAGTGTGGAAGAAATTCCAGAAGAACATGATGATGTACCAGTTGATTTTACTGCTGATAAAGAAGCTTTCTTAAAAGCTTGTGAAAACATGTTTGATGCATTAGTTGCTAAATTTAATAAATAAAAAAATAAAACTTCGTATCTTAAAATGATATGAAGTTTTTTATTGCTTATCTTTTATTATTATTTCTAAGTTATAGGTGTTTGCTATTTTTATGATTTCATCAATTGAATAATGGCATCTGCCAATTTCATTTGATGCTTGCCAATCTCTGGATTTATCAATGTTTTTAGCAATCTCTTTTTGAGTTAAATTTGTATTTTCATGAATAAATCTAAGTATGTCTTTACCAGTATACTTGTTAGCCTTTATTTCCGTTTGTTCATACTAATCATATTATAACAAATTTATTTTACTTAAACAATAGACATAAAAGTCTATTTCTTTTAATATTATGTAATATGAAAGAAACATTGGAATATTACTATAATTTAGATATAGATACAATTGAAGAACTTGATGGGAAATATCATGTAAAAGTAGAAAATCAAGATTTCTTTTTTGTGTTTTATAATCGTGGTATAGAAGAATTGGAAGACATAATAAATGTATGTAACGAAATGATTTTAAAAGGAATTAATGTTCATGAAGTAATAAGAAATAGAAATAATAGTTATTTAACCAAAGTAAATGAATATGACTATATACTTTTTAAAGTAAGTAATATGATGGAAGAATATGATATTTTTGATATAGTAAATATAAGTAATAAGTTAGCATTAAATAATAATAAGTCTAATCTTTATAGAAATAATTGGGGGACATTATGGAGTGAAAAAGTTGATTATTTTGAATATCAAATAAGAGAGTTAGGTATAGAAAAAAGTGTTGTTAATAGTTCTTTTAGTTATTATATTGGTCTTTCTGAAAATGCCATTAGTTATGTAAATAATGCTAATTTAAAATATGGGGGAATAAGTAATGGTAGAATAGTTTTATCCCATAGAAGAGTGTTTTTTCCAAACTATAAGTTAAATTATATGAACCCACTTTCTTTTATATTTGATTTAGAAGTTAGAGATGTAGCAGAATATTTAAAAGCAATGTTTTTTAAAAAAGATATGGAATATTGTTTAGATGAATTAAGAAGTTATTTAAGTATTAGAAGATTAAATATATATGAATATCATATGTTTTATGCTAGAATGTTATATCCAACATATTATTTTGATTTATATGAAGCTGTTATGAATAAGAATGTAAGTGAGGAAGAATTAGTTAAGATAGTTAAAAGAAGTAATGAATTTGAAGAGTTCTTAAAAAAAACATATTTAGAAATATCTAAATATGTTAAGTTAGATAAAATAGATTGGATTATAGAGGGACATTAATTACTCCTTCAAGTTCTGGTATTTGAGCTTGGAAAAAGCTTAGTACACCTTCATTTAATGTGTTATCTTGAAACATACAGCTTTGACATGCTCCAGTTAAGCGAACATAAAGATAATTATCTTCATATTTTATAAATTCTATGTCTCCGCCATCCATGTTTAAGTATGGTCTTAGTTCATCAACCATTGTTTTTATTTTATCTATTAATTCATTTTTATCCATTTTTAAATCACCTAGGGGTATTATATAATGAAATCCTTGCTTTTGTCTAGTATTTTTTGTTATACTTAAGATATAAGAAGGTGAAGTATGTTAAATGTTGGCGATATTGTACTTGCTAAAGTAACAGGAATATCTGATTTTGGTTTCTTTGTTAGTGTAGGTGAGTATTCTGGTTTGTGTCATATATCTGAAGTATCAAATGATTTTGTAGATGATATTAAAAAATTTGTTGCTGTTGGGGATGAAGTCTATGTTTTAATTTTGGATATTGATGATGAGGAAAAAAAATTAAAAGTTTCAATAAAAGATATTTATTATTTAAGTTGCGATGATGAAAATAAAATTGTTGAAACTAGAAGAGGTTTTTTACCTTTGAAGGATATGTTACCAGTGTGGATAAAAGAAAAAATGAATGAATATGAAAAGAAAAAGAATAGTTAGTTATTATTTTTTTCCTTTTTCTATTGGTGTAAATAGTTCTGCAATGTCTGTTTCTAAGGCATCTGCAATTCTTCCAAGTATTACTATTGTAAAACCTCTTTTCATTTTTTTTACTTTCTCTTTCAAATATAATATTTGAAAGGGGGAGTACATATGGCATTAATAAAATGTTGTGAATGCGGAAGTGAAATAAGTGATAAAGCTTTAGTTTATATGAATTGTAAAAAGCCAATTAAATGTAATAACAATAATACAAAAAAGATAGTATTGAAAAATATGATATTATTAGTTTATGTGGTTTTAAAATTGGGGCAATAGCTATTTTTATTGATTTTTTGGGAATAATTGCTATACTTGGTTTAGTTTTATCTATTATTGGTTTTAACCTTGTTACAAATAATAATTATAAAATATTTGCAACAATTGGTATAGTTTTAAGTAGTATTAGTTTATTAATAAGAATTGTTTTAATATTTCTATGGGGAGACTTATTAGGACATTTATAAAAAAGTAGAAAATGTTATTTTCCTACTTTTTGGTTACCAATTTTACTTTTTGAGACATATAGTACAAAAACACTCAGATATATTTTTTTAGATATTAAGTGACTAGTGCCCAAAAAAGTACCAAGATTGATAAAATATTATGTGCTTTTTGGTTATTTCGTGATACTTTGATATTTTTGCTTAAAGAATTTTTTATAACAAAAAACCCTTGAAAGCCTTATGTTTTCAGGGGTTTACGAATTTCTCAATGGCGCCCGATGTAGGACTCGGACCTACGACCTAACGGTTAACAGCCGTGCGCTCTACCGACTGAGCTAATCGGGCGTAAAAGCCAAAAGGCTTGTTTTTGTTTTTCTGGTGGCTCCAGCGGGAATTGAACCAGCGACACAAGGATTTTCAGTCCTCTGCTCTACCGACTGAGCTATGAAGCCAAATGGCGGTTCCAACGGGATTTGAACCCGTGATCTCTTGCGTGACAGGCAAGCGTGATAGGCCGCTACACTATGGAACCATTGGTTGCGGGAGAAGGATTTGAACCTACGACCTTCGGGTTATGAGCCCGACGAGCTACCAGACTGCTACCATCCCGCGATAACTAATTTTAAATTGGCGGAGGAAAAGGGATTCGAACCCCTGCGCCGCTTTCACGACCTGTCGGTTTTCAAGACCGATCCCTTCAACCGGACTTGGGTATTCCTCCATGCATTTTTTCTGAATGCATTTTGATTATAACAAATTAAAACCCCGGTTGTCAACTATATTTTATGAAAAAATTAAAGAAAATAGAATAAATTATCTAAAATTTGAATAAATTTCAAAAAAGTACTTGAAATTGCTGGATTTTTATTATATACTTAAGAAGTCTTATTCATTAAGACAGTGCCTTGCCCAAGTGGCGGAATAGGTAGACGCACAGGACTTAAGGCCTCTTACTAATTAATTGGAAGGCCTTGAGCACTAATCTGAGAAATCGATTATGTGAATTTGCTCAAATTCGGGGAAACCTTACAGATAACGCTGATGGCAATCCCGAGCCAAGACTTATTTTAATAAGTAAGGTGTAGAGACTTGACGGGCAATACCTAAATTAGCAATAATATGGTAAAGAGAAAGTCCAGACTACAAACAAACATGTTTGGTAACGAAAGTTATGGTAGTACGAAAATCCTGCGAGTGTTAAAGCTCGTGCCGGTTCAAGTCCGGCCTTGGGCACCAATTTGAAATTTACTCCGAATAACATCGGAGTTTTTTAGTGCTATTTTTATATTTTTATGTTAAAATTATTATATGGTGATTAATGTGAATAATTTATTAGAATACCAAAAAGAAATATTTGATTTAGAACACACTATAAATATAATTAATTGGGACTTACTTGTTTCAACTCCGAAGGATGAGAAGAATAGTGTAATTTCTTTACTTGGAAATTTAGAAAGTAAATTATTTAGTTTAGAGACTAGTAGTAATCATGGTGAAGTTTTAGATGCATTTATAAATAGTGATGAGTTTGATAAATTGACTGATGCTGAAAAACGTTATGTAAAGAGGATGTATAAGAATTATTTGAAAAGTGTTAAGGTACCACATAAATTTTACGTAAAATATACCGAGCTTTTGCATAAAAGTACTGCAGTGTGGGAAGAAGCTAAGGAAAATAATGATTATGAGGCTTTTAAACCTTATTTAAAGGATGTAATTGAATATACTAAAAAATATTATGGTTATTTAAATAATGGTGAGAATTTATATGATACTATGCTTAATAGTTATGAAGAAGGATTAACTTGTGAAGTAATAGATAAATTATTTAATGAATTAAAAGAAAAACTTGTTCCTTTGATAAGTAAACTTAATAATAAAAAAGTAAATGTTAAAATGAATGCAAGTAAAGATGTGTTAATAAGGTGTGCTGAATATATTTTAAGTTATATGGGATTTGACATGAATAAAGGAGCTTTAGGAATTTATCCACATGGTTTTACGGAAAAAGTAGGTAATAATGATATTAGAATTGCTTTTAAGTTTACAGATAATCCATTTGATTTTGTGACAACCATTGTACATGAAGGTGGTCATGGTATTTTAGAACAAAATGTTGATAATAATTTAACTAAATATGAATGTGCAACTTGTGATGGTATAAATGCTTTACATGAAAGTCAATCAAGGTTTTATGAAAATATTTTAGGAAGAAATATTAATTTTTGGTATCCAATCTATGATGAAGTTAAAAATATGCTTGGTCTTGATATTAGTTTAGAAGAATTTTCAAAAGGATTAAATTGTGCGATGCCTAGTTTGGTACGTACTGAGGCTGATGAACTTATATATTGTATGCATATTATTTTAAGATATGAAATTGAAAGAGATTTATTTAATGGTAATTTAAGTGTTGATGATTTGCCTAAAGTTTGGAATAAAAAAATGAAAGAATATTTAGGTGTAAAAGTTACTAGTGATACTGAGGGTGTTCTTCAAGATGTTCACTGGGCTGAAGGTGATTTTGGTTATTTCCCATCTTACTTAATTGGTTCTATTTTTGATGGTATGTTCTTAGATGCCTTAAAAAGGAATTTAGGTAATATTGATGAAATATTAAAAACAGGTAATATAAAAGTTATAACTGACTATTTATGTAAAAATATTTATGTAAATGGTGGTGCTTATACTGGTGTTGAAGTTTTGAAAAAAATGGGATATGATAAAATTAGTGTGGAACCTTTAGTTAAATACTTTTATGAAAAATATGATAAATAGTTGGTAGTTATGAAGAAAAGTTGTGAGAGTTTATATAATTTATTTTGGATATTTATTGTTGGCTGTGTTGTTGGTTGGCTTGTAGAGGGTGTTTTTTCCCTTATAAAATGGAGAGAATTTATTAATCATTCAGCAGTTGTTATTGGACCCTTTAATATGGCTTATGGTCTTGGAGCTTTAATGCTTACTGCACTTTTATATAAGTTTAGAGATGAAAAAAATATAAAAATATTCTTAATTGGTTTTATCGGAGGTTCTATTTTGGAATATATAATGAGCTGGGGAATGGAACTTGTTTTAGGTTTTACTGCATGGGATTATTCTAGAAAACCACTTAACTTAAATGGAAGAATATGTGTTAGATATTCACTTTTCTGGGGATTTCTTGGTGTTGTATGGATTAAATATATTTATCCGTTTATAGCTAAATTACTTGAAAAGATGGATAAAAATCTTGGTAAAAGATTAGCAATATTTTTAAGTATATTTTTGGTTTTTGATATATTTCTTACAGGTGTTGCAATTAATAGAGCAAGAAATAAAGAAAAAGGTATTGAAGCTAAATATAAGTATGAAGAAGTTTTGGATAAAACATTTAATAAGGAATATTTAAAAAATATGTATAATGATAGTTGGGGTGATTAGATGAAAATTGTAGTATTTACTTGTAGTACAGGTGGTGGACATAATAGTTGTGCTAGATATATAGCAAGTGAGTTTAAAAAAAGAGGGATTATTTGTGATGTAAAAGATTATATGCAGCTTGCTGGTGAAAAAGCAAGTAAAAGGGCTGAAGAGTTATATCTTGGTTCTACGAAAGGAAAAGGCAATATTTTTAAAACAATTTATAAACTAGGTGAACTTTATAATAAAACAGGAATAAAGAGTCCAGTTTATGCTTTTAATAAAATGGTCGTTAAAAATTTAGATAATTTTTTAGAAGAAAATGGATATGATTTAGCAATTGGTACTCATGTATTTCCTTGCATGGCCTTAACAGAACTTAAAAAAAAGAAAAATATTAAGTTTATTAATGTTGCAACTGATTATGAATGTATTCCTTTTTGGAATGAAACTAATCCGGATATTTTTGTTATTCCAAGTGAAAAATTAGCAAATAGATTTATAGAAAAAGGTATAAATAAAGATATTTTATTACCAATAGGCATACCAGTTGCATCAAGTTTTTTGGAAGTCAAAGGTAATATCTTGTTACCAAATGATAAAGATATTATTTTGCTTACATCAGGTAGTATGGGCTTTGGTGAAATGGAGGAATGTGTTAAAAAAATACTTGAATCCATTGATGCTTATTTAGTTGTGGTATGTGGAAGTAATGAGGCTTTAAAAGAAAAATTAGAAAAAATAGATAATAAAAATTTAATTGTTAAAGGCTTTATTAATAATATGAATGAATATATGAATAAAGCAAGTGTAATAATTGCAAAACCTGGAGGACTTACATCAACTGAAATTACAATGATGAGAAAACCATTTGTGCTTATGATGCCAATTCCTGGTGTGGAAAATTATAATGCTTCATTTTTTGAAAGTAATGGCATGGGAATGCGTGCTAAAAATCCAGATGAAGTTGTAAGTGTTACACAAAAAATACTTGATGATAAAACTATTCAAGAAGAAATGATAAATAATCAAAAGAAATATATAAATAGAAATAGTGCAAAAGATTTAGTAGATTATGTTTTAAATAAATGGTATACTAATAGATAGTTAAGGTGATATAAATGAATGAAGAAAAAATAAGTATGTTAGAACGTTATGGTGTTGATTTAACAACTAAAGAATATATAACTGACCCAGCAATTGCTAGAGATGATGAAATAAAACAAGTTATTTTGACTCTTTTGACACCAGAAAAAAGTGCTTTACTTGTTGGTAAACCTGGGATTGGTAAAACAGCAATAGTGGAAGGACTTGCTTATAGAATACAAAAAGGTTTAGTTCCTGATGCGCTAAAAAATTATAGTTTAATTAAAGTTAATATTACAAGTTTAATTGGTGAAACTATGAGTGATGGACAAATTGAAAATAGAATTGACTTACTTGTTCGTGAACTTTCTGAAAGACTTAATACAATTATATTTATTGATGAAACTCATTTGCTGGTTAATAAAGCTGGGGGAATGGATTTTGCAAATATGCTTAAAGCAGGATTAGATAGAGGTCAAATTAAAATGATTGGTGCTACAACTACGGAAGAATATGAACAATATATTTTAAGGGATAGAGCATTTCTTCGTAGATTTCAAAAAATTGATGTTTTGGAAGCTGATAAACCAACTGTTGTTAAGATACTTATGGGTACTATTCCTAAACTTGAAAAACAAATCGGAGTTAAAATTAATTATCAACCATTTGTAACTGAAAAAATAATGGCTTTTATTGTAAATATGACTGATGAATATAAAAGAGTTTATGAAATTGCAAGTAGATATCCAGATATTTGTTTAACTATAGTTGCTAATGCTTTTACTTATGCTTTATATGATAATAGAAAAATTGTTTCAATAAAAGATTTTTATAAAGCTATTTGTAATGCTAAAAATGTTTATGAAGATGTAAAAGTAAAAGAAATTGAAAATTTTAAAGTTCAATTTAATGATTTAATTGTTGCTGAAGGTGTAAATTTAGATGATAAAGACTAGTTGGAAGTAAAAAAATCTTCCCACGGGTCTTTTTTCTTTAGCCTTTGTATAGCTTTATCCATGGTTATTTCGTTGGGCTTTATTTTATCTAGTTCATTCCACGCTATTGGCATTGATACAGGAGCATTTTTCTTAAGCCTTATTGAGTATGGTGCAACAGATGTAGCTCCTTTTTGATTACGTAAGTAATCTATAAATATTTTTCCTTTTCTTTTATCTTTTCTAATGTTTGTTGTGTATTTATCTGGATATGTACTTTCCATAAGAAGTGCTATATTTTCTGATATTTTATAAAATTTAGTCCATGAGATTTTAGTGTTAATTGGCACAACAATGTGATAACCTTTGCCACCACTAGTTTTTAAATAAGATTTTAGATTTAAGTTGTCTAAAATTTCTTTTAAGTCTTTTACGCCTTGTCTTAATGTATCAATTGGTAATTTTTCATCTGGGTCTAAGTCAAATACCATCATATTTGGTGAATTTATTTTACTAGCATTTGCTCCCCACACATGAAATTCATAACTATTCATTTGTACTTCACTTAATAATCCTAACTTATCTAAAATGTAATAATAATCTTTTTCCTTATCACTTTTGGAAGTTATATTTATTTTTTCTAAGTAGCCATCTTTATTTTCTAAATGTTTTTTATAAAATGTGCCATTTTTGACTCCGGATGGAGCACGAATAACACTTATAGGTCTGTTTTCAAGATATGGCATCATTCTATTCTCTACTTTTTTATAGTAATTTATAATATCATTTTTGGTTATATTATCAATTATTTTTTTGTCTTTGTTTGTTATTTCAATGGTCTTGTTTTTAGAATTATTTTTTATTTCTTCAAAAGTTCTTCCGGTTTTAATACTTCTTTTATATTTTTTTATATCGATATAATTTTCAAAATAATCTTTATCTTTAATAAGAAGCCAGTTATTATCTTTAAAATGAGTTAAAGTCCACATACCTTTAAGACGTTTGCCATGCAAAATAAATTTTATTAAATTTTTTTCATATTTAACTTTTTCATAATATCCTTCATCAAAAAGTGAAACTGTGCCACCACCATATTCACCAGCTGGTATTGTACCTTCAAAAGTGCGATAGGATATAGGATGGTCTTCGACATGAACTGCTAAACGTTTGTCTTTTGGATTATATGATGGTCCTTTAGGTACTGCCCACGAAAGCATTGTACCATTATGTTCTAGTCTTAAATCAAAATGGTCTTTTCTTGCTAAATGATGTTGAACACAAAATTTAAGTTTTTTGTTTGGTTTTGATATTTTACCAATTGGTTCTTTTGTTTTACTAAAATTTCTTTTTTTATTGTATTTTGTTAATTTCAAAATAATCACCATTTATAGTGTGCTTATATTTGCTTTGTGTATGCAAATATTTTATAATAATTATGGTGATATTATGAAAGTTTTATCTATTAAAGAACCTTATGCAAGTTTAATAATGATGAATATAAAAAAAATAGAAACAAGAAGTTTTAAAACTAAGTATCGCGGAGAATTATATATTCATGCTAGTTTAAGTAAGTCTAATCAAAATAGTGAATTAAATAAGTTAGTTAGTCCGATGTATGGTGAAATAATATGTAAGTGTAGTTTAGTGGATTGTGTTTTGATGACTGATGAGTTTATTGAAAATTTAAAAAAAGAAAATCCGATGGAGTATAAATGTGGACATTATGAAGTTGGTAGATATGCATGGATTTTGGAAGATATAAAAATTATTAAACCTATTAAAGCTAAAGGAAAACTTGGAATATGGAATTTTTATGAAAATAATCTTTAAAGTGTGATATAATTTTATTAGGTGGGAATTTATGATTTTTTAATAAGTTTAAATAACATGGTAGTAACTGATAATTATGATTCTAATTATTTTAACTCTGTTTTTGAGATGTTGAAAAAATATTGCGAGGCAGATGCTGTAATTACGGATGATTTTCGAAAAAATGAAAATATGATTTCTTATAAAAATATAGCTTTATCTAACAACGATATAATTATTAATATAGAAGTTATTTCTAAAAGATTAGTTATTAAAAATGTAAAAAGGGACTTTGTTAATAAAGATTTTTTTATTAAAATGCTTCATGTTATTTTGAATAATATTTTTAAAAATTATTTGATGATAGAAAAATTAAAAAAAGATAAATATATTGATAGTTTACTTCAAGTTTATAATCGTACTGCGTATAATGAACTTATACAAGAAAAGAAGAAATATAGTAATTGTGCAGTTGCCTTTATTGATGCTAATGATCTTAGTATTGTGAATAATAGATATGGGCATGAAGAGGTGATAGATTTTTAATTGCAGTATGTGATGCGTTTAAAACATTTTTTAGATATAGTGATATATATAGAGTTGGTGGAGATGAATTTATAATTATTTGTGAGGATATAGATGAAGCATTGTTTAGTGAGAAAATGAAAAAAGCAATGGAAAAAGTTTCGTTAACTTTGTATACTGTTTCTGTTGGAACTATATATTGTGAAAGTGTTGATGATTTGCAATCTGTAGTTAGAGATGCTGGAATTATTATGAAAAAAAATAAAGAAGAATATCGTAAAAATAATCATGATAAATATATTAACAAATATGATGTAACTTATGTAGGAAGAAGATTAATACATTAAAAAAAACAAGTGATTATTCGCTTGTTTTTTTATATTCACTAATGGGGCACAATAAGGGAATCGAACCCTTGCATACCGGAGCCACAATCCGGCGTGTTAACCACTTCACCAATTGCACCATGACTTGTATAACTTATATTATCAAAGATTTTTAAAAAAAGCAATACCCTAAATGTAATTTTTGTGATATTATTATATTATGGAGATGATAAAATGAATGAAGTAACAAAAATTTTATGCGAAAGACGTAGTATAAGAAAATTTAAAGATGAACAAATTCCTGTAGAAATACTTAATGAAATACTTAAATGTGGTACTTTTGCTCCGAATGGTAAAAGTAAACAAAGTGCTAGAATAGTGGTTATTCAAAATAGAGAATTAATTGAAGAAATTGCTAAAATTAATGGCAGTTTTGTTAATAAAGTAGGTTTAAATCCTTTTTATAATGCTCCGACTTTAGTAATTGTTTTTGCTGATAAAAATGTTTCAACATATGTTGAAGATGGATGTGCTGTTATATCTAATATGATAAATGCTGCATTTAGTCTAGGTGTTGATAGTTGTTGGGTTCATAGAGCTAAGGAAACATTTGAAACTGATTTTGGTAAAAATTTAATGTCTAAATGGGGACTGGGAGATGAATATGTTGGAATTGGTAATGTTGTTTTGGGTTATCGTGATATGATTTTACCACCAGCAATGCCTAGAAAAGATAATTATATAATATTTGATAAATAGGTGATTTATGAAGGAAGAAAGAAGAGTAACTGTTTTAAGTATAGGAATTAATTCTCTCATTGTTTTTATTAAAATTTATGCAGGCATGATATTTAATTCTTATACATTAATTTCTAGTGCTTATAATACTTTGTGTGATACGGTTCAAGATTTTATGGGGTTTAGTGGTTCTATATTTAGAGGAAGAAGAGCAAATAGAAGAGAGCCATTTGGTTATGGTTCTTATCAAAATTATGCCACTATATTTGTGGGTGTAATTATTTCTTTATTGGGGTTATTTATAATAATTAAGTCTTTTTTCTTAAAATTTGAATCTTCAGATTTAAAAGTGTTATTTGTCTTACTAATATTAATTTTAGTTAAAATTATATTTAGTAATTATTTATTTAAAAAAGCTAAGTTAGTTCAAAGTGATATGTTAATGACAATGGCTCATGTTTCATATTATGATGCAGTTTTAATTATTGGTAGTGTATTTTTTGTTTTTTTAGCTAGCATAATGCCTGTGTTTGATTTGATCGGAAGCTTATTTATGGGCGCCATCCTTATATATAAGGGAATAAATATTGTTATAAATAGCTTTATATCTTTAAATTGTCAAAATAATCAAAGTAAAAGAGTTATAAAAAAAATAGAAAACATTATAAGGGATGGCGATGGTATTAGTTATTCTAATTGTACTCTTATAAATGTGAAAAGCTTTTATAAAGTTGTTATTGAAATACTTATTGATGATGATGTTAGTTTGCATGATTTAATTCTTTGGGAAGAATATTTGAAAGAAAAAATTAAGTTGGGTAAGATAAATGTTAAATATGTTGATTTTTTAGTATATAAAAATTAAAATAGTACTTGATAAAGAGTAAAAAAATTGATATTATTAATAATAGGAAAGAGGTATGGATATGAAAAATAAAAAGGGTTTTACTTTAGTTGAACTTATTGCTGTTGTAGTAATTGTTGCAGTTGTAATAGGTATTGGCGTTCCAGTATTTATTAATGTTCGTAAGAATGTCTTGAACAATCAATTTGAAAATGTTAAGACAAGAATTGAAGCTGCTGCTGTAAAATATGCTAATGATACGCAAATTATTACTGTATCAGTTGGTAAGTTAATTGAAGAAGGTTATTTAACAGCTGATGATCAAAAGGCAATTTATAATCCTGTAGATAATTCAAGTCTTAATTGTAAAATTGTTGAAGTTAGCTTAAATGATGGAACTTATACTGCTAAGTTAACTGATAATGGTGAACTTGAAGATGGTACATGTAGTAATTATAATGCCACTGTTGCTAGTTTGATTAAAATCACATGTTATTCTGAAACAAATGATGAAAGTGAACTTGCAAAGTGTGAAAAAACTTTAAAGAATACTAATAATGCTTGGTATAGTGGTAGTGTTAAATTAAGTTTAGATGATAAAGTTACTAAAAATGTTAGTGATTATAGATGGCAAGGTCTAACTGGTGAATCTAGTAATGAATCAGAAATTATTGTTACTGCTGATTCTGTAAAATCAACAACATTTAGTTTATCTTTAACTTATGAAGATGGTACAAGTGAAACATCTAGTGCTGTTGTTCAAATAGATAATCAAAAACCAGTTATAATTGATATTGTAAAAGATGATAATTGGGCTGGTAGTAAAAAGAATGTTACTATAAATGCAAGTGATAGTAGTGGTAGTGGCATATTTGGTTATTATGTTGGTAAAAATGAAGCTTGTAATGGTGAATATGTTACAAATAATAAATTTGATTTAGAAGTTGGTAAGTATTATGTTTGTGTTAAAGATAATGCTGGTAATGTTAGTGATGTAAGTAGTTTTGATATTGATAAGATTGATACAACAAAACCTGTAGCTAAAGCAACTGTTAATGAATATTTTGTTACTGATTCTGAAACTAAAGGAATTACTTATTATAGTGAACTTTCTAGAAAAATAGTTTTTGAAGATGCAGAAAGCGGTATAAGTGCTATTAAATATTGCTTTACTGATGGTAATACTTGTACACCAGATAAAAATGCAACTATAATGGTTGGTAATACGGCTGAAGCTATTATTAGTTATCCAACTAGTAAAAAAGCAACTAGAGTTTGTGTTAAAGCAATTGATAATGTTAATAATGAATCAGATGTTTATTGTGATAGTACTTTCTTAGTTGATACAACAAAACCTGTGAGTGTTAAAGCAGAACATAATCAAAGTAATTCTAGTTATGTAAAGGTTAGTGCAAGTGATCCTGAAAGTGGAATTTATAAATATACTTGTAGATATGGAACAAGTTCTAATAATTTAAATAAAAGTGTTGATGCAGTTGATGGCATTTGTGATTTAGGTAATTTATCAAGTGGAATTACTTATTATGTGGTAGTTGATGCTTATAATAATGCTAATTTAATGACATCAAGTAGTGCAATTAATTTTAAAGCAGAAGTTAAAATGTCAGATGCTTATACTGAAGTTTGTGGTAATGGAGAATATTGTAATAGTCCTTTATATATAAAATATAATAATAGTTTATTTGTTGTTTATAGAAATAATAATGGATATAAAGCAATATATAATGGAATATATACTGATAGTTATTTCAGATCATATTCTTGCTGTAATCAAGGTTATTGTAATTATGGTGGTACTAATTTCGTAAATGGACAAATATTTAGTGAAGCCTTGGCTCCATTCCTAAGTAGTTTAAGTAATTATAAAAATAAATTAATTTTAACAGAATGGAATACAGGAGTTTATAGTGATGTTGGTAGTAGAAAATCAACTTCATATGTTGGTTTGTTAGACTATAAAGAATATGAAAATACTCAATCAAAAATTTGGATGTATAGTAGTGCAGTTGGAAAATATTTCTGGCTAGCATCACCTCATTCTTATTCAAGTGGTAGTTATGCTAATGTTATGGCTGCGTTATATAATGGTAGTACTTTTACTTCATCTGGTTTTTCAATAAATTCTAGTTATGGTGTTAGACCTGTAGTTGTATTTAAAGGCGATATAGTATTTACTAGTGGTAATGGTACTTTAGAAAGTCCTTATGTGGTATAGGAGAATAAAATATGAAAAAGAATAATAGAATAATAATTTATGTAGTTGGGGTTATAATCTGTGTACTTGTTATTATAGGCTTAATAGTTGGTATTAATAAACTAAGAGAAAAGAAAAAAATAGATAAAGTTAATGAAGAACTTGCAGAAATTTTTAAAAATGATGTTATTACACCAGAAGATGATGTTTATAGTAAACAAAAAGAAACTGATGTAAAAGTAAAAGAAGCTATGGATGATAAGAAATATACTTTGGAAAATCCTTATGTATTGGAAAATCCTTATTATATTTCTCCACTTACAGCATTAATTATTTTTCAAACTGATAGTGAAGAAACTGTAACTATTGAAATTAATGGTCAAAAACAGGAATTTGAAAAAAGTAAAAAACATGCTATCCCAGTTTATGGTTTAGTGGCTGGTAAGAAAAATAGTGTTAAAATAAGTGCTGGTAATAAATCAAAAACATTAGAATTAGATATGATTAATGTTAAAGATAATTTAAATTTAACTGTAAATATTGGTAAAGGTGTTAATTTAAATAATGGAATTTATTTGATTAGCACACCCCTTGATACTGGGTTATTTGGTTTTAATAGCAATGGAGAAATGGTATATAAATTAGAAGGAAATTATAATTTAACTATTCAAACTCTAAATAATGGACATTTTTTAGTAGCAAATGAAGATTATCTATATGGTGTTTCTAGAACGGGGTTATTAGAACTTGATTATTTAGGAAAAATATATAATGTTTATGATTTAGAAGGCGGTTATGGTGGAGATGTAGCTTTATTAGATGATGAACATATTTTAGCTATCTCATCTAAAAATACTCGTAATTCAAATGATGATATTATAGTAGAAGTTAATTTAAATGATGGTAAAATAGTTAATGAATGGGATTTAAAAAATATAGTTAATAATATAAGTAATAGATTTGTAGAAAAAATAAATCAAATTAATTGGGCATCTATTGAAAGTGTTTATTATGATAAAGCATCTAACCAAATTATATTATCGTTAAATGGAAGAAATTCTGTTGTTAGTATTGATTATACTAGTAAAAAAATTAATTGGATTTTTGGAGATATTAAATATTGGAATAGTGATTTTAGTAGTTTAATTGTTAAATATGATGGTGCTTATCCTTTAGTTTCTAATGCAGTAACTTTGAATAAGGATGGTAATGTGGTTTTATTTAACAATGGTATGGATGGTTCTATCTTTGGAGATTCTGCTTGTTCAGAAAATTTAGGAAAACATAGTAGTGGACAAATTTATAAAATTAGTAATATGACTGCAACTTTGGTTAATGAATTTAATGATAATAATTCGTTCTATAGTTATGCTGTTTCAAATTATTCAGAACTTGATAATGGTAATTATTTGTTATTTTCTGCTTGGCAATTTGGAGAAGGTACAATGCTAAAAGAAGGTTGTACTATGAATAGTAATGTTGAAAATTTGAATTCTACAATATATGAACTTGATAAAAATAATAATATTATATTTAAAGCTAATTTTTCTGGAGGTTCTTATAGAGCTTATAAAAAAGATTTTTATAGTAATTCAAATAAAAACTTTAATGTAAGTGAGTTTAAATATTATAATACATCATCTTTAGATATTTATAAGGAAATTATTAATGAAGATATTGTTGATAAATTAAAAACAGCAGAAAAGGGTGTCTATTCTGTTAATATTAGTAAAAACCTATTATCAATTAGTGCAGGATTTTTAAATGATGATGAAGTATATGTTCTTCTTGTTGGAAAGAATAATAAGGCATATAAATATTTAATTAAAACTAAAGGTAATTATTTACAACCAGTTATTAATTTAAGAAGTTTATCTGGTGAATATGCATTATTCTTAGTTGTTAATGAAGATTATTATAACTTGGATAAAACTTATAAATTTTAAAGTAATATAGAGTAATTTATATTACTTTTTTAGTTTGTGAAAATTTTGTGAATATTTAGCACTTGTACTTGACAAGTGCTAAATATAGTAATATAATGATTGTGTTAATTGAGATAATTAACAAATAAAAAACATTTTCAAAGTATAAACATAAAGAATTTGAAAATATTAAATATGAAAGGATGATGATATTTATGTTACCAAGCAGAATGTTTTTTGATGATATGTTAAGTGATTTAGAAAAAGAAAGTAAGATGAAATGCGATATCTTTGAAAAAGATAATAAAGTCTTTATAGAAATGGATGTTCCAGGATATGATAAGAAAGATATAAAAGTAGAATGTAATAAAGGAAATATTGTTGTTAAAGCTGAACATCATGAAAAACATGAAGACAATAAAAAATATCTTCATAGAGAAAGAAAAATGTATGGTAGACTTGAAAGAAGTTTTCATTTAGATGATGTTGATGAAGAAACTATGGAAGCAGAATTTAAAGATGGTATTTTAACTATTAGTGTTTCTAAAGTCGATGAAGATAAAAATAAAAGATATATTGAAGTAAAATAATGAAAGTGCACTTAATGGTGCATTTTTTATTTGCAAAAATTGTTGGATTTTGTCAGTTTATTAGAAGTTTTGATATCATTTGTCGAAAGCCTTAAAAGTCTTAAAAATATATGTATAATAACGTCTTTGAAAGGAGCAATTATATGAATACAACTAAAAGAGAATTCGTACTTCTAACTGATAAATTTGCGAAGATACTTTTTAATACTAAAGTAGAACAAAAATATTTAACTAAACTTATAAGTTTGATTATCGATACATCAGTTGAACTTCTTGGTCAAAGTTTTATCCCATTAAATCCACATATTTCAGTGCATCCAGATGTTGTTAGTAGTGAAGCGGATTTAGTGTATGAAAATGGTGATATTTTTGTTAATTTAGAAATTAATTTTCATGATAGTTTAAAGTTAAATAATAAAAATCAAGTTTATTTGTATCAATTAATATTAAGACAAGTGTCTTCTGATAAAGATTATACTAATATTAAAAAAGTTTTTCAAATTAATCTTAATAATTATGATGAATTTAAACGTAATGAGTTTATCTATCGCAGTAAAGTTATTGAAGAAAAATATAATATTGAAAGATATGATAATTTAGAAATAATTGATATTAATCTTTACAAACTCTATGAAATGGATTATAATTTAGTCATGGAAGGCACAGATGAACTCAAGAAAATGTTATATCTGTTTGTATGTGATGACAATGATTTGCTAGTTCGTTTGTATGAAGGTGATAGGTTCATGAAGAAAGTTTTAAAAGAAGCTAATCGTTTAAAAGTAAATATTGATGACCTTTTACTTTATGACAAAGAAGAGATAAAACGTGATGTTTATGAGGCTGGAGTAAAAAGAAGAAATTCAATTGAAATAGCTATTAAACTTTTAAAAAATCAAAAATACACATTTGAAGAAATAGCAGATATGACTGATTTAGCATTGTATGAAGTTGAAAAACTAAAAAAGCAAATTGATGAAGGAGAAATTTAATATAGGTTAAAAAGACCTATATTTTTTTTAAAAGTTATGATAGAATAAAAATGAGGTTATTGATTATGGATGAACTAAAAAAATATGGAGATAATATTGTTATCAATGATTATGAAATTAGTGTGTTAAGTAAATGTAATATCAATGTAACTAAATGTAAAACAATAGCAGAAATACTACTTCTTATTGATAGGTATTTAGATGATGCTGATTTAGAAGATGAAGAATATGAAGAAATAGATTTTGTTGCAAATAATTTGAGTGAAAGATTATATTATATGGGGAATAAATAAAATGAAAAAGAATAAAAAGAGATTGTTAATTAGTATTTTAGTTTTATTTGTTGTATGGTGCGGTGTGCTTGCATATATCATTATTAGTGATAATAATAATCAAGAAGACAAAGGTGCACTTGGTATAGAAAATATTACAACACTTGATAATATTAATGTAAAAATTGGTAATGATTTTTATGTTAGGGATGAAGGTGAAAAACTAGTAGTTTATGATTTTAATAATAATTTTATTAGTGAGTATACTGATGAATATACAAGTTATGAAATATTTGATAAAAGATTAATTATTGTAACAAATAAAAATAATAAAAAAATAATTAATAAGAATAGTCATGAAATGGTTGCTGGAAGTCATGTTAAGTATTCTCAAGATAATAAGTATATTCTAGTTGATAATGCTGTGTATGATTATAATTTGCGAAAAGTTTATGTATTAGATTTTACTGGTGATTTTGAATATAGTGCAGAGTTTGCTGATGGTTTATTAATTATTAATTCTTATCAAAAAAATAGTAAGAGTGTTATAGTTGATTTAAAAGAAAAAAAGGTATTATGGAGTGATTTTATTAGATCTTCTTCGTATAGTAATGAAGATGAAATGACTTATTTTAGGTTTTATCTAAATAATAAAGGCTATTTATTAGATACTAAGACTAAACAGATAGTATATGAGGATATAACTTATAAAGATGAAAGTTATATGGATTATAATACATTTACATATAAAGATAATATTATATATATTGATAATGGTGTTTTATATGGTGA
>ERZ824600.1536-NODE-1536-length-27789-cov-29.110081_pt1 | contig 27789 bp, 35 predicted proteins | sample MGYA00519933_ERZ824600 | MGnify/ENA primary metagenome ERZ824600 (study PRJEB31778, sample SAMEA3449178) | human gut metagenome | biome: human gut; feature: human-associated habitat; material: faeces | place: United Kingdom | collected 2010/2012 ... | reverse complement strand
GGATTTTTTGCTTTTTTGGTACTTACATGGTGTCACATCAATTGTAACTCTACAATTTTATTATGAATAAGATTAAATTTTAATTTACTTTGCTCTTGTTTTGTGCTAAATTATTAATAGGTGGTAAAATGAAAAAGGTAGTAAGATGTTTGTTATTATTAGTGTTGTTAATTTCATTACCAGCATGCAAAGATCAAAAAGTAAATGAAGATAAAAAAAGTTGGCCAGAAAAAACATATTTTGATTCTCTACCAGTGCCTTCTGAAACTATAGATAAAATAACTAAAGATCAAAAAGATAATACTCATACAGAGTATTCCATTTATGTTAACACTTTTACTTATGAAGAATTTTATAATTACATTAAATTACTTGAAGATTTAGGATTCCATTATGAATTTTTTAACACAAGTGTTCCTGAAAATTATGAAATTTTGCCTGATAAAACCGAAACTTCATGGGGAGCTAATAATGGTAAAATATGGATTCGTGCTCTATGGCGTGGTAAAGATAATGTTTACTATAATGGTTATAACTTTCAATTGATTTTTAATAATTATGATTATTTACAACCTATAGAAAGCTAAAAGTACTAGAAAACTAGTACTTTTTTAGTGCAAAAAAAATAATACCGAAGTATTATTTTTCATAATTAGCTTTGTATAATGTTTTAACATCAGTATCAACAATATCTAAATTATATTTTTTTCTAATTTGATACCAAGCATCATTAAATGCACTACTACTAGCATTTAGTTTTTCTTCAGCAAGTGTTTCAGTAATACTGTCTTTAACAGTTTCTAATTTTGGTTTTTCAGCACTACTAACTTTTAAAATAACATTATAACCTTTAGAATCTTTAACAGGTTCTTTAGTCATTTTACCGTTTTCAAGTTCATTAGCAGCTTTAAAGAATGCTTCATCTACTTGATCAGTATTAAATCCAGACATTAAACCACCATTAGCAGCAGAAACTTTATCTTCAGATAATTCTTTAGCTAAATCTTCAAATTTTTCGCCTTTATTAATTCTATCAATAATGTCTTGAGCTTTCTTTTTAGCTTCTTCTTCAGCTTTTAATTTATCAGCATCAGATGCATTACTATCAAGTTCAGCAGGTTTAATTAAAATATATCTTACAGTTAAATCACCATAAATATTTTTTTCATAATAATCACTTATTTCTTTATCTTTAACTGTTGTTTTTAAATAATTTAAAGCGACTTTTTGCTTTAAATAATCAATTTTAATGCTCTCTTTAAAACTATCGATACTTTCATAACCATATTGTTTTAAAGTTTTTTCAAAATCATCACCATAATATTCTTGATATGTAGAAATTTGACCTTCAGCATAAGTTTCTGCACCAGTTTGATCTTTTATTTCTTTATTAATAATGTTTCTATCAATCATATCTAACATAATTGATAAACCACCTTTGCTTTTTAATTCCTTATAAAGATCGTCAACAGATATTTCGTAACCATCAATACTTGCAAATTTTTCTTGACCATTTGATAGTTTAGGTACCTTGGCACAACCAGCAGTTAAAACTAAAGTTCCGATTAGAAAAACACTTGCTATTTTTTTCTTAAACATATAATCCTCCTTTAATTTGTTCTTTTATATAATAACAAATTTTTATTAAAAATACAATAGAAGTAATCACACATATTGCAATTTACCATAAAATATTAACGAAAGATAAAAAGGAGGAATGACTTTTATGTATAATACAGGAGTATCTGGCGCAGCAATAGTTTTAGTTTTATTTATTTTATTAATTATTATACTAGGAGCTTACATTTAGTTCTATAGGAGGTGTATTAAATGAATTGTGGTAAAGAAGCAGCAAAACCAGCAGGTAATAACGGAACTGGTTATATCATTTTAATCGTTTTATATATCTTGCTTGCAATTATAATTGGTTCTTGGTTTTGTTAAAAAGAGGCTAGCCTCTTTTTTTATTTAAAAGCACTTAAAACTCTTTACAAAATAAGGAAAGATCAGTATAATTATGGTAGTAAGTGGATCATGGTGGAAGAAAGTGGTGATTAGACGATGCTAATGGGTGAATTTCATCATAATTTAGATACAAAAGGGCGTTTAATTTTACCAGCTAAAATTCGTGAAAATTTAGGTGAAAAATTTATCATTACTAAAGGAATAGATAAATGTTTATTTGTTTATCCATTAAACGAATGGGAAAGTATCATTCAAAAATATCGCGAATTACCTAACACTAAAGAAGCTAGAGACTTTATGAGATTTTTCTTATCAGGTGCTAGTGAATGTGAGTTTGATCGCTTAGGTCGAATAAACATTTCGGAACCACTTTTAAAATATGCATCTTTAAATCGTGAATGTGTCATCATAGGCGTTAATGAACGTCTAGAAATTTGGAATGAGGATTTATGGGATAACTTTGTTTTGGAAAACGAGAAAAACTTTTCAAGCATAGCTGACCATTTATTTGAAACAAATGTCTAAACATATCAGTGTACTTTTAAACGAAAGCATTCAAGGATTAAATTTAAAAAAAGATAGCATAATAGTTGATTGTACTTTAGGCTATGGTGGACATAGCAGTGAAATTCTAAAACAAATACCAAATGGCTTTCTTTATGCTTTTGATCAAGATATGGAAGCTATAAAAAATAGCCAAGAAAGATTAAGTAAAATTGCTAACAACTACGAGATTATTTACAGTAATTTTGTTCATATAAAAGAAGAATTACTTAAAAGAAATGTCGAGCATGTTGATGGCATACTATTTGATTTAGGGGTTTCAAGTCCCCAACTTGATGAGGGAGAACGTGGCTTTAGTTTTCACGCTGATGCAACTTTAGATATGCGAATGGATAAAAATAATTCATTGACAGCCTATAAAGTTGTAAATGAATATAGTTATTCTGATTTAGTTAGAATTTTTAGAGAATATGGTGAAGAAAAATTCTCTACTAGTATTGCTCATAAAATTGTAGCTAAACGTACGGAAAAAGCAATAGAAACAACATTGGAGTTAGCAGATATTATTGCTAGTGCTGTTCCGGCAAAATATAAAAGAGAACACCATCCAGCTAGAAAAGTCTTTCAGGCAATTAGAATTGAAGTAAATGACGAATTAAATGTCTTGACCAAGTCGTTAAATTATGCACTAGATTTAATTGACATTCATGGTCGAATCTGTGTTATTACTTTTCATTCTTTAGAAGATCGTATTTGTAAAGAAATTTTTAGAGAGAATAGCACAGTTAAAAAAGAACTTTCTTCACTACCAGTTATTCCTTTAGAATATCAACCTAAGTTTAAAATTGTTGATACAATTTCGCCAAGTAATGAAGAAGTAGATAGTAATAATCGCTCACGAAGCGCTAAATTGCGCATAATAGAAAGAATAGGAAGGTAAAATGGCAACATCAAAGAAAAAAAGCAGAATCACTAAAGGTGAAAAACTCCTTTACTTTAGTATTGCAATTATGATGTTTTTAGTAGTATTTATAAAAATATACTCAGCAGCTGACTTAGGCAATTTAAAAATGAGTATAGAAAAGCTTAATTACCAAATTTCTACTCAAGAAAAAAAGAATGAAAGTTTGAGTATGAAAATAAGTGAATTGACTGCTTTTGATAATGTCAAAGGTGTTGTCGATGAATTGGGCTTGTCTTATAATTACGAAAATATTATAATTATAGATAAGTAAGGATGTGGAACATGCAAACAAGAAATATTAGGAAATGGAAAAAACCCCAAAAATTTTTTAAGATATTTCTTGTTTTTATTGTGGTTTTATATATTCAACTTTGTTATTTAGCTTTATTTAAAAATGTATATGGTATAAATATGCAGGCATTTGCTAAAAATCGTAATACTTATAAAACAACAATTAAAGCACTTAGAGGAAATATTTATGCCGAAGATGGTACAATTCTTGCTCAAACCGTAACATCTTATACTGTCATAGCTTATTTGTCAGAATCACGAACAGGAACTTCAAAAACACCACTTCATGTGGTTGATAAAGAAAAAACAGCTCGTGAACTTGCACCACTCATAAATATGAGTGAAGATCGCCTTTTACGCTTATTAAACATGGACTTATATCAAGTAGAATTAGGCCCTGGTGGTAGAGGAATTACCGAACTAAAAAAAGAAGAAATTGAAGCTTTAAATTTACCAGGAATTGATTTTATTGAAGATAATAAGAGATATTATCCCAACGGTGACTTTGCTTCTTATATAGTAGGTTATGCTAAAAAAAATGATTCCAATGAAATTGTCGGAGAACTAGGCATTGAATCTTTATATAATGACGAATTAAAAGGAACCAATGGTAGAATAGAGCAACAACAAGATCGTTACGGCTATAAAATACCAGATACCCCGGAAATAAATGTTCCTGCTACTAATGGCAATGACATATATTTAACTCTTGATGCTAATATTCAAAGATTTTTAGAAACAGCTGCTGATTATGTTGAAAAAGGATCTGATCCAACATTCTTTACTGTATCTGTAATGGAAGCCAAAACTGGAAAAATTCTTGGCTCAGCATCAGTGCCATCATTTAATCCTAATGAATTAAATATTACTAATTATGAAAATCCTTTGGTTTCTTTTACCTATGAGCCTGGATCAGTAATGAAAATATTTACCTATTTGTGTGCGATGGAAAAAGGAACGTACAAAGGTAGTGATACTTATGAATCCGGAGTAATAAAAATAGGTGACACTTTAATATATGACCATAATGTAGTAGGATGGGGTCGTATAACTTATGATCTTGGTTTTGAACGTTCAAGTAATATAGCAGTTGCTACTATGACTCAGAATGGAACCATTACTAAAACTGACTTACATTCATGTCTGACAAAATATGGATATGGTCAAAAGACAGGTATAAATTTACCACGAGAATTAAGTGGTAGTTTAAACTTTAATTATGACGTTGAAGTTGCTGCCGCTGCCTATGGTCAAGGAATTACTATAACTCCAATTCAAGAATTACAAGCATTATCAATTATTGCCAATAATGGTTATATGATTAAACCAAGTATTGTTTCTAAAATAGTAGATTCCAAAACTGGTGATATATTATACGAAAATAAAATTGAAAAAACCCAAGTAGCTTCATCAAAAAATGTAAAAGCAGTACGGGAACTTATGTATAATGTAGTTAATTCAACCACTCCAGGAGCAACGGGGTTACGATATAAGATAGATGGTTTTAATGTAATAGGTAAAACCGGAACTGCACAAATTTATGATCCTGAATTAGGTAGATATTCTACTAATGTATTTAATAGTATATTTTCATTTGCAGGAATGTTTCCTAAAGACGATCCTGATGTTATTATATTTGCCTCAATTAAGCAACCTAAAATGAATGGTTCAACTAAAATGGCAGAAGCAGTTGTAAAACTCATGAAAGATATTGCTACTTATAGAAATACCTTTAATCATAAAATAACTTTAGATACCTCTAATAGTATAGTTTTAGAAGATTATCGTGGTATGGATACTGTTACTATAAAAAAACAATTAGAAAAAACTTTAGACGTTATTGTTGTTGGATCTGGTGATAAAATTATCAACCAATATCCACTAGCTAATACTACATTACTTGATAATGATAAACTTTTTCTTGTAACCAATAGTTTGGAAATAAAAGTTCCAGATTTTAAAAACTGGTCAAGAAAAGATGTAACAACGTTCTGCAACTTAGCTAATATTGAATACGAGTTTGAAGGTTATGGCTATGTAGTTGAACAAAGTATTAAAGCTAATGAAGTTTTAAAAAATTCAGAAAAAATATATATAAAATTAAAAGATAAAGAAATTTAGATAAAAAATCCAAATTCTTTATCTTTTTTAAAGGAATGAAAACAATCTATCTTGTATGTTATTAGTAGGAGGTGATTTAATTGAAGTTATTAATGCTACTTTTACTAATTTTTGTTCCCAAAATTCAAGCTAAAATCTATTACTTAGATGCTCAAGCACTAGATGAAAATGAATACCAAATAAAAGAAACCAAAAAATATCGATTTTATAAAGAAGAAAAAATTTATAATTATTTTATTGAAGATGAAAATGATCAAGATTTTTTAAATAAAGATAATAAAAAATATTTTTATACTACTTATAGTGAATACTCAAAAGAAAAACCTGAAAGCTTAAAAAATCGCGAAATAAGAGAAAGAACAGTTTATATTTATCAACAATTAAAAAAAGCCAAATACGTTAGACTTGAAGTTTTTAGTGATGATAAAGTATTAACTGAGTATGTAATTAGAAAAGATCAAGAAAACTTGCGAAGTGGTACTTTTTGCAAAAGTTGTAGTGATTCATATTATATGTATTTAGAAGATCGAGACTACACGACCGGAGTTAAAATCAATATTTTAGATATTACTTTAAAAAATAATTATGATATAAATGACATTAAAATAGAAATTGCTTTTAATACAAATGATATTAAATATAAAATAACATTTTATGAAGATGATAGTTTAATTAATCCTCTTTATAGTTGTGAAAAATTAAGTACTACTAATCTAATAACTATAGATGAATTTGATATTCTTAATACTGCTTTTATAGATGAATTTGAGCTATATACTAAAAGAAATGATATGATGTTAAAAGATTCTTATCAAGAATATTCTTATCGCGATAAATATATTGGCTATTATAAAATTATTAAAAATTATTATCCAGGGTATGTAGAAAATGTTGAAGGTTATATTAAAGATAATGACGATTTTATAATTGAAAAAGAATATTTAAAAAAAGCTCGGGTTGAAATAAAAGATAATATTGTTATTACTAGTAGTGTTTATGATCTAAATGATTACATCAAAAGTGACATTCCTTATGAAATAACTTCTAATATTGATATAACCAAAAATGGTGAATACGAAGTAAAATTTCTTTTTCCTAATAAAACTATTACTAAAAAAGTAAAAGTAGATACTTATAATGAATACATAAAAAGCTTAGAAAATAAATTGGAAATAAAAAATAAAGAATTATTAGACACTATCGAAAATAAAAATGAAATAATTGATAGATTAGAAAGCAATTTAAAAACTAAAGATGAAATTATAAGTAAAAAAGAAATAAAAACTTATGTAAAGAAAACCAATATTTTGCCAATCATTCTAATTACTTTAGGTGTTGTTTTAATAATATTTGCGATTTATAAAAGCTTCAACAAATTGTCGAATTAAAAAAAGTTCTTTATTTGTCGAAAGTAAATAAAAAAGGATTAAATATGATAAATTATAAGTGAGGTGAAATTTATTGCTTGAATATGATTTTCAATTTAAGAAAGGAATACTTTTTATTCGCTTAAAAGGTTCAATCAATAAAATTAGTAGTAAATTAATAGTAGAAGAAATTGATCCTCTTATATTAGATAATGGCATAAAAAAGATAGTATTTAATTTTTATGGTGTTAATGATATTGATAATTATGGCGTTAATGTATTTCTTGAAAGTTATGAAATGTTAAAAAACCAAAGCGATGTTGTTCTTTGCTCGATTCCAAGTAAAATTCATAAAAAAGTTGAAAATTTACTTAAAATAATAACAGAAAGAGAAGATGAATTTACAATATTAGAGAAGAACTAACTAACATAATTGAAAAAAATCAAAATTTAATTTATGCAATTATGAAATATTTTCCCAATTATGTAAATAAAGAAGATCTATTTCAAGTAGGTTGTATAGGACTAATAAAAGCGTATAAAAAATATAATCAAAACTTAAATGTCAAATTTTCTTCTTTTGCTTACAAATATATATGGGGTGAAATGAAGAAATATATTCGTGAAGATAAAAGTTTTAAAGTAAATCGCGAAATTAGTAATGTTAATTATAAAATCAATCAAGCCATAAATTTACTATCTCAAAAACTAATGCGAGAACCAAGTTTAGAAGAAGTAAGTAGATATTTAGAAATACCTATTAATATAATTAATTTAGCAGTTGGTTCAGTAAAACCTGTTCAAAGTTTAGATGAGGTTGTTACGGATGAAGATTCATTTAGCTTGTATGAACTTATTCCGAGTAAAGAATATGATATTGATACAAATATAATGCTTCAAAATTCTATCAATAGTCTAAGTGAAGAGGAAAGAAGAATTATTGAGTTGCGCTATTATGAAAATAGGACGCAAACAGAGATTGCTAATTCAATTGGTAAAAATCAAACTTGGATTTCTAGAGAAGAACAAAAAATATTAGTAAAATTAAAAAACAGTTTAAGCGCTTAAACTGTTTTTTAGTATATAAAATTTGAAAACTTTCATAATAAAAATGGAGGAAATATGAAAACAGAAGAATATCAAAAAATTGTAAAAAGGAATTTACCCAAAGAAAATAAAGTTAGAAATATGATAATTGCTTTCGTGATTGGAGGTTTGATTGGCGTATTTGCGCAAGGATTAAGTGATTTATATGTCTATATGTTCAAAATTGAAATGAAAGAAGCTCTTACATATTCAACAGTAACTTTAGTATTTTTAGGGTGTTTGTGTACTTGTTTAGGTTTCTTTGATAAATTTGTTCACTTTGCTCGCGCTGGTTTAATCGTACCTATAACCGGTTTTGCCCATTCAATGATGAGTGCTACTTTGGAATATAAAAAAGATGGAATGATTACAGGAATAGGAGCTAATATGTTTAAATTAGCTGGAAGTGTAATCGTGTATGGGGTAGTTAGTTCTTATGTTTTTGGTTTACTTAGATACTTAATATTTGGAGGTTAAAAATGACATTTAAATACAATAATGTTTATATTAAAGATACAGCAGTAGTTGCTGGAAAGTTTGAACATGAAGGTCCAATGAGTAAATATTTTCAAGACTATTATGATGACTTTTATATGAATGCTAAAACATGGGAACAAGCAGAAAGCAAAATGATATCAGAAACAATTGGTAAAATTACTAAGAAGAACAAAGTTGATTTAATTATTGCTGGTGATCTATTAAACCAAATATCAGCATCTAACTTTGCAGTAGCTAATTTTCCCATTCCTTATTTAGGAATATATAATGCTTGTGCAACTGCAACAGAAGGGTTAATAATAGCTTCAAATTTTGTAGAAGCCAAACAAGTAGAAAATGTTTTAGTAAATGTTTCATCACATAATAATGCTGCTGAAAAACAATTCCGTTATCCGGTAGAATATGGTGGACCTAAACCAAAATGTACAACTTTCACGGTCACTGGTAGTGCTGCTGCGTTGGTAACAAGTGAAAAAAGCAAAATTAAAATTGAAAGTGGAACCATTGGTGTTATTCAAGATTATGGTATTAAAGATGCCTATGAAATGGGAGCAATTATGGCACCTGCCGCAGCTTATGTTATAGATAAACATTTAAAAGAATGCAATAGAAATTTAGAATACTATGACTTAATATTAACTGGTGATCTAGGAGAATTTGGTAAAAAAGTATTAAAAGATCTAATGAAAGAAGAATATAAAATTGATTTAATCAATTATAATGACACGGCAACAATGATTTATGATATAAATAAACAATCAGTCTATTCTGGAGGAAGTGGTCCCGCTTGTGCTCCTATGGTTACTTATACTTATGTTTTTGATGAAATGTTGAAAGGTAATTTAAAAAGAGTTTTATTAGTTGCAACTGGAGCTTTATTATCAACTACAAGTGTTAATCAACATCAAACAATACCAGCTATCGCTCATGCAATTAGTTTGGAGGCTAATATATGATATATTTAAAGGCATTTCTATTTGCAGGTGCCGTCTGTTTAATTGGTCAAATAATTTTAGATAATACTAAGTTAACTCCTGGACACTTAACTAGTATTTTAGTTTCGGTTGGAGCTTTCTTAGATGTATTTTCAATTTATGATAAATTTGTTAGTTGGGCTGGAGCGGGAGCAAGTGTTCCTATTACAAGTTTTGGTCATTTGCTAATTCATGGTTCACTCGATAGAGTAAAAGAAAACGGAATTATGGGACTATTTATGGGAATGTTTGACTTAACAAGTTCAGGAATAGTTGCCGCCATTATTTTTTCTTTTTTCCTATCTTTGATATTTAAACCTAAAAGTTAAAAAATAATTTTAAATTCATAATTAATTTGAAGAATAATCTTTTATTCTTCTTTTTGTTTGAAAAATAAAGGTTTATTTGCTATAATTATCTAAGTGAATAATTACAAGGAGTGATTTAAATGGCTAAAAATGTTGAAACAGAAGAAATATTAAAAAGAATTCATGATTATTCGCTTGAAGAAATTATGGGTGAACGCTTTCGCAGATACTCAAAAACCATTATTCAAGATCGTGCTATCCCGGATGTTCGTGATGGCTTAAAACCAGTTCAAAGAAGAATCCTTTATTCGATGTTTAGAGATGGCTATACTTATGATAAACCATACCATAAATGTGCTAAAACCGTCGGTAATGTTATGGGTTCATTCCATCCACATGGCGATTCAAGTATATATGAAGCTATGGTCCGTATGAGTCAATGGTGGAAACAAAATACCCCGTATATTGATATGCAAGGTAATAATGGTTCAATGGATGGCGATGGAGCAGCAGCCATGCGTTATACTGAAGCTCGTCTTGCTAAAATTAGCAATGAAATGTTAAAAGATATTGAAAGAGATACCGTAAATTTTGCACCAAACTATGATGATTCATGTTTAGAACCAACAGTATTACCAACTAAATTTCCTAATTTGTTGGTTAATGGTACCAATGGTATAAGTGCCGGATATGCAACTAATATACCCCCACATAACTTAGGTGAAATAATTGATGCTACTATTAAAAGAATAGACGATCCTAAATGTACTTTGGATGATATTTTAGAAATAGTAAAAGGTCCAGACTTTCCAACAGGAGGTGTTGTAAGTGATCAAAAAAACATTTATGAATGCTTAAAAACAGGTCGTGGTAAAGTAGTTTTAAGAGCTAAATACAGCTTTGTCTCTGAAAAAGGTAAAGAGCAAATAATAATCAATGAAATTCCATTTGATGTTAATAAAGCTTTACTTGTAAAAAAGATAAATGAAATTAGATTAGATAAAAAAATTGACGGAATTGTTGATGCTCGTGATGAATCCGATCGCTTAGAACCATCAAGAATTGCTATCGATGTCAAAAAAGATGCCAATAAAGAATTTATTATTGGTTATTTACTTAAAAATACTGAATTACAAATCAATTATAACTATAATATGGTAGCTATTGTTAATAGACGACCTATGACTTTAGGAATCATTGAAATATTAGATGCTTATATAGCCCATCAAAAAGAAGTAATAACGAGAAGAACTAAATATGATTTAGCTTTTGCATCGAAAAGAGAACATATAGTTGAAGGGTTAATAAAAGCTATTTCTATACTAGATGAAGTAATAACAACTATTAGATCTAGTTCTAATAAAGCAAATGCCATTGAAAACTTAGTAAAAAAATATGAATTTACAGAAGCTCAAGCTAAAGCAATAGTAGAATTACAATTATATCGCTTAACTAATACTGATGTTACCGATTTAGAAGAAGAAGCTGCTAATTTGCACAAAAGCATTGAATATTTAAATAGTATTTTAGCAAGTGAAAATAAATTAAAATCAGTAATAAAAGCTGAATTAAAGAAAGTAAAAGACGAATATGCAACACCACGTAAAACATTAGTACAAGCATTATATGAAGAAATAAAAATTGATAACAAAGAAATAATTCCTAAAGAAGACTGTGTTGTCGTAATAACAAAAGATGGATATGTTAAAAGAGTTCCAGTAAGAAGTTATCAAGCAAGTGAAGAAGATACTTTAGTTAAAGATCTAGACTACCCAATCGGTATATATCAAGTAAATACTTTAGATACAATTTTATTATTTACTAATATGGGAAATTATCTTTATTTGCCAGTTCATGAAATTCCTGAATTAAAATGGAAAGAACTAGGAAAACACATAAGCAATATTATCCAAATATCAGCTGGAGAAGAAATAATTGCTTCAATTCCGGTTTATGACTTTAAAGCTAAAGAAATTATAACTATTTTTACTAAAAACGGAATGGTAAAGAGAACTAATTTAGAAGAATTTGAAGTTCAAAGATATTCAAAACCTTTAGTAGCAATAAAATTAAAAGATGATGACCGCGTTGTTGATGTTACTAACATTAATGGTGATTACACTTTTGTTGTAACCTATAATGGTTTAGCTTTGTGGTATGATACTACTGAAATCCCTGTTACTGGCGTTAAAAGTGCAGGAGTAAAATCAATTACTTTGAAAAATGATTTCGTTGTAGATGGCCATTTATTCAATAATAATATGGAATTTATTACAGTTGCAACATTAAAATCAACTATCAAAAGAGTACGAATTTTAGAATTTGAAAAAACAGCACGAGCTCGTAAAGGAATTCAAATTATACGTGATGTAAAAACCAATCCTTACAAAATAGCTAAAACATTAATTATTTCTAATCGTTCTAAAATCGGAATAAAATATGCCAACGAAATAGATTTAATGAAAGTTACAGAAGCACCAATTTTAGATCGCTATTCAACCGGAACAGTAATTTCTAAAAACCGACTAATTACAATATTTGAAGAAAAAACTTTGACTTCTAAAGATTTAGAAGAAAAAGTAGAAGAAATTGAAGAATCAGGTGAAAAACAATTATCATTAGGAGATATTGATAAAAAAATAATTTCATTAGATGATTATTTAGATAAATTTAAAATAGATTAGCATATATTATTATAGGTGATATAATTATGGCTAAAATTGACGATTTCAAATCATTTGTCAAAAATAATCCTCGTTTAATAAATCATGTTAAATCAGGAAGTATGACTTGGCAAAAATTTTATGAAATGTATGATTTATATGGAGAATCTAATGACGTTTGGAAAGATTATATAGCAGCTGGTACAACTGCAGCGGCAGCTACAGCATCATCATCAGGATTTCTTGATTTCTTTAAAAACATTGATCTAGATGGCGTCCAAAATGGCGTAAATAGTATTCAAAGAGTTATTGGCGTACTTCAAGAAATAAGTGGTAAAGATACCAAAGAAGTAGCCAAAGATTACAAACCAAGACCAGTTTATAAATCATTTGATGATTAAAACAGTTCAAACAAAAATAAAAAGTAATCCACGATATTTAGAATACTTACATACCCATTCATATTGGTATAAAGACTTAAATCGAGATCCCAATAATTTTAAAAGATTTGAAGAAGATGCTAGAAAAAATTTAAAACTACGACCAGCCGATAAAATCGAGAAAACATTAGATATGATCGATATGCTACAAACAATATTAGGTTCAATTAATGGGTGATAAAAATGCGTGTTATAAGTGGTAAATACAAAGGAAGAAATATAGAAGGATTTAAATTAGAAGGTACAAGACCAACAATGGATCGTGTTAAAGAATCTCTTTTTGCAATAATTCAAAGTAAAATTCCTAACTCTAATATTCTTGATTTATTTGCAGGAAGCGGGAATCTTGGAATTGAAGCTCTTTCCAATGGAGCTAAATCCGCGACTTTTGTTGATCTTAATAAAAAATGTACCCAAACCATTAACAGCAATATTAAAAATCTAAAAATAGATGAAAAAGTAGATATTTATAATGGTGACTTTAGAAAATTTTTAAAAACAACCAATCAAAAATATGACATCATATTTTTAGATCCACCATATCATATAAATATCTTAAATGAAGCTATTAAACTAATTGAAGAAAAAGAAATTTTAAATGAACAAGGACTTTTAATATGTGAATATGATAAAGAAAATCCTATTTCTTCTTTAGAATTATTAACTGAAAAAAAATATGGAGATAAATATATAAAAATATATAAAAAATAAAAAATATTTCGCGAATGAAATATTTTTTTTATTTTTTAAAGGAGTGTTCCCTCTCTAAATTGTATGTTATTAGTAGGGGAGGTGAAATATGAAATATCCGTTTGTTAAACAAGATGATTTAAAAGATTGTGCTGCATCTTCATTGCTAATGATTATCAAATATTATAAAGGGTATATTAGTAAGGTTCAATTAACCGACATGTTAAAAACCGATAAAAGTGGAACTTCAATATATAATTTAGTTGAAGTTGCTAAATACATCGGCTTTGATACTAAATGTGGTAGAACTAAAAATTTAAAAATATTAAAATTACCTTGCATTGCTTATGTTACAATAGATAAAAAATTTACGCACTTTATTGTTATCTACGAAATTGAATTTAAAAAAGAAGAAATGTTAATTGCTGATCCAGGAAATAAAATTAAAAAAATTAAATTCAAGGAATTTCAAGAGATTAGTAATGATATATTTATTATACTTTATCCACTAAAAAAAATACCTTATCTTAAAAATTACTCAAAACTAGAATTTATAGTACAAATATTCAAAAAAAATAAAACCTTAATTTTAAAAATTATCCTTACCTCGTTAATAATAAACACATTTATCATACTATCATCATTTAGTTTTAATATACTAATCGGTACTTTAAATTACGATTATAGCCTTAAATATATTTTCTTTTTTGCTTTTTTAACTATTATTTTAATGAAAATAATAACCTTATATTTAAGAAATATTTTAAGCATTACTTTTAATACTGAAATAAGCAAAAATTTGACAAATGAGATGTTTAATAATATTTTGCATTTCCCTTATATGTATTATTGTAATCGAACAACTGGTGAAATAATTTCCCGGCTAAATGATATCGAATTAATTAAGACTTTTTTAAATAGTTTAATCATTAATCTTTTTGGAAACTTGCCATTAATTATAATGTCTTTAATATTTATGTTCGGTGTTTCTTTGAAACTAACATTAGTTACAATTTTATTAATTATTATATATTTTATTATAGTTAAATTCTTTAAATATCCCCTAAGAGAAAATATAAAAAAATATCATAACTTAAAAGATAAAAATACTTCACTAATGGTAGAAACAATTAATTCTTATGAATGTTTTAAAGGAATAAATGTTTTAGAAGAAAAAAATACTTTGTTTAAAACCAATAATTTTAATTATTTGAAACAAATAGAAAAATTTTCTAGAGTATTTAATTTTGAGTTGATTCTAAAAGAAATGATCGATAATATTGGTTATTTAGCTATTGTTCTACTTGGAGCAATAGAAATAGAAAATAAGAATTTAGATATTAATTCTTTGATAACTTTTAGTTTTTTATTGAACAATTTCATGAATCCTATTAAAGAAATAATCGATTCTAATTTAGAATATGAAGAATCACTTAATAGTTTAAATCGCATTTTAGAACTTAATTATGATGTAAAAGACAATGGTAAGATAAAAACTATATCTAATTATGATATAAAAGTTAAAAACTTAACTTTTTCTTATAATGAAAAAAGGATTTTAGATAATATTTCTATTAACATTAAAGAAGGCGAAAAAGTTGTGATAATGGGTCATAGTGGTTGTGGAAAATCAACTTTATTAAAGATTTTGAAAAAATATTTAGAAGTAGATAATGAATTAATTAAAATCGGTACTTATGATTTAAATGATTACAGTAATGAAGCTATAAATAGTATCTATTATATTTCTCAGAACGAAAATCTTTTTACTGATACATTTTATAACAATTTAAAATTAGAACGTAATTTGACTAATGAAAGAATTATAAAAATATCAAAATTATGTTATATTCCTAATATTTTGAAAAATAAGCCATTAAAGTATAATACTTTAATTGAAGAAAACGGGTTTAATTTAAGTGGTGGCGAAAAACAAAGAATAATTTTAGCTCGATCAATTTTAGGAAATTTTAAAATATTGCTAATTGATGAAGGAACTAATGAGATTGATGTTTCATTAGAAAGAAAAATATTAAAAAATATTTTCAAAGAATTCAAAAATAAGACAATAATATTAGTTAGTCATAGAGACGCTAATATTGATTTGTTTGATCACTTGATTGAAATAGAAAACGGAAAGATTAAAATTGACGTTAAAAGAAACTAAATATATTAACAATTTTATAATAACGTTTATTTTGTTTTTGATAATAATGATCGCTTTAAGCTTTTATCAATTTGATAGTTATATCAAAGTTTATGGTGAAGTTAATGATCAAAATATATCTATTTATTTAAGTGATAAAGAACTTAGTAGTTTGGAATATAAGTTAAAATATAAAGATGTAGAGTATAATTTTGAAATAGTTGATATTACAAATAATTATCTGCTAAATGGTAATAAATTAGTTAGAAATGTGAAAATAAAAAGCGAATTTACAAGCAAAGATTATATTGTTGAGTTGTATCTGAAAGAAAATAAAAGAGACAATATTTATGGCTATATATATTCAAAATACATGAAAGGAGATTAGGATGACAACTTTATCAAAAGATGAAATACTTAATTTAAAAGGTGGTGCTTTAAAATGGGGTGTAATTGGTTTAGTAACAGGAATAATTACTTTTATTATAGGAGTTATTGATGGCATTACTAATCCTAAGAGGTGTACAAAATGAAAAAATTGAATGATAAAGAAATGAAACAAATTAAAGGAGGGTCTTTAACAGGAACTGTTATTTCAGCTTTTAAGAATGTTTTAAACACAATTTTTGAATTTGGCAGATCTTTAGGTTCATCATTTAGAAGAATTAAAGAAAAAAATTATTGTAATTTATAAGGAAAAAGGATTATTAACTTGATTTTATGTTAATAATCCTTGTTTTTATAGACATTTATAAGATATTTGTTATAATATTGTTGATAGTCATTACTATTGAAGAAACTATATGAGAACTATCAAGCAGAATGAAATTATAAAAAATATTGTAATTATACATATGAACATTATCACTTTGTATGTATTAATAAAATTTGTAATGTTTTTATGCTGTTAATTCTTTTAAATTAGTGGAGCTTTTAGTTAATGAATATGTAATGACTGCTTGAAAGGAAGAGGAAAAGATGGAATTGAAGGGTAGTAAAACCGAAAAAAACTTAATGGATGCCTTTGCTGGCGAAAGTATGGCACGCAATAAATATACATATTTTGCAAGTAAAGCAAGAAAAGATGGCTTTGAACAAATAGCTGCTATTTTTGAAGAAACAGCTGGTAATGAAAAAGAACATGCTAAATTATGGTATAAATACTTAAATGGTGGCGAAATAGGTAGCACTATTGATAATTTAAATGCAGCAGCAGCTGGTGAAAATTATGAATGGACTGATATGTATGAAAGAATGGCATTAGAAGCTGAAGCTGAAGGCTTTGATGAAATTGCTAAAAAGTTTAGAATGGTTGGAGAAATTGAAAAAGCTCATGAAGAAAGATATCGTAAATTATTAGAAAATATTGAATCTAAATTAGTTTTTTCAAATGATGGTGAATGTATTTGGATCTGCCGTAATTGTGGCCATATTGTAATTGGTAAAGAAGCACCACTTGTATGTCCTGTATGCAATCATCCACAATCATTTTTTGAAAGAAAAGCCAATAATTACTAAAAGATAGCCTTAAAAGGCTATTTTTTTTGAAAAATCAACAAAAAATCAAAAAAAATGTTGTCAAAAAAAGTCAAGAGTGATATAATTTTGATAGCCAAGAAGGGAGGGATTTTAATGACAAAAGTAGTTGTAAGAAATGGTAATGTTGAAAGTGCTTTACGTACATTTAAACAAAAAAATATTAAAGATGGCCTCCTAAAAGAAGTTAAAAAAAGAGAATCATATATTAAACCTGGCGAAAAACGTAGAAATGCTAAAAAAGAAGCTATTAAAAATAGCCGTCGCAAGGAACGTTCATACAATAGAGCTGCATAAGGCTCTTTAATTTTAAAAAAAGGTGATAAAATGAAACAAAGAATAATGGAAGATTTAAAATCAGCAATGAAAAGTGGCGATAAGGAAAGACTATCAGTAATTCGTATGTTAAAAGGCGCAATTCAAATGGAAGAGATTGCTAAAATGCATGAATTAACTGATGAAGAGATAGTTCCTATTATTGCTAAGCAAATAAAAACACGAAAAGAAGCCAATGTTGAGTTTGCTAAAGCTAATAGAAATGATTTAGTTGATAAAAATAATGCTGAAATTGAAATACTTAATACTTATATGCCACGTATGATGGATGAAGCAGAAATTAATTTGATAATTGATCAAGTATTCGCTAAAATTAATCCTACTAGTAGTAATGATATAGGTAAAATAATGAAAGAAATAGCACCACAAGTACGTGGAAAAGCTGATATGAGTTTAGTTAATTCTTTAATTAAAAGTCGTTTAGAAAATTTATAATAAAAGCAATGAAAAAGAAGAGTAAAAATTAGTTATTTTATAGAAAGTTAATGGATGATGGAAATTAACAAATAGCAGTTTTGAAAGAAACTTTGGAGCTTAAATGTTTATCGCATTAAAGATATTGAGGTAGTTTATACTACAAATTAAGGTGGTACCACGAAAATTCGTCCTTATATGGATGAATTTTTTTGTTTGAAAGGAGAATTTATATGAATAGAAAAGAATACAGTGAATTATTAGTTCCTAATGTTTTACACGATTTTAGTTATTATGAAGAAAAATATCCAGAAAGAAATTTAAAAGATGGTCAAATGGTAACAAGATTTGCACCAAGTCCAACAGGTTTTGTTCATATGGGGAGTTTATATGCTTCTTTTATTGATTTACAAATGGCTAAACAAACAAATGGTGTATGCATTTTAAGAATTGAAGATACAGATCAAAAACGTGAAGTAGAAAATGGTATTGAAGGCATTATCAACGATTTTAAAAATCTTGGTATTACTTTTGATGAAGGCCCATCTTTTGGTGGCGAATATGGTCCATATGTTCAAAGTGAACGTGGTGATATTTATCGCGCATTTGTTCGTTGTTTAATTGAAGAAGATAAAGCATATCCTTGCTTTTGTACACCAGAAGAATTAGATGAACAAAGAAATATTCAAGAATTAGAAAAAGCTCGAATCGGTTATTATGGTCCGTGGGCAAGATGCCGTTCTTTATCAATGGAAGAAGTAATTGAAAAAGTAAAAAATGGTGAAAAATACATTATTCGTTTAAAGTCACCAGGGAATTTCAACAATAAAATTGTTTTACACGATTTAATCAAAGGCAATATTGAAATGCCTGAAAATGATCAAGATATCGTTATATTAAAATCAGATAATTTACCAACATATCATTTTGCACACGCAATTGATGATCATCTAATGCATACAACTAATGTTATAAGAGGTGATGAATGGGTTGCTTCATATCCTATTCATGAACAATTATTTAAAGTTTTAGGTTTTAAATTACCTTACTATTCTCATATTGCCCCAATTACAATTAAAGAGGGAAATGTTGTTAGAAAAATATCTAAAAGAAAAGATCCTGAAGCAGCTATAAGCTTTTATCATAAAGCGGGTATTCCAACTGAAGTAATTAGACTTTATTTGGCAACTATAAACAATTCAACTTTTGAAGCTTGGTATTTACAAAATCCTGATAAAACAATTGATGATTTCAAATTTGAATTTGAAAAAGCACCTATCGGGGGTTCTTTATTTGATATTCAAAAATTAATAAGTATATCTCGAGTTTATTTTAGTACTTTAAAGGCCAGTGATGTATATTCTGAAACATTAAAGTATACAAGTCTTTATGATAATGAATTTAATTCCTTATTAAGCAAATATAAAGATTATAGTATTAATGTTTTAAATATAGAAAGAGAAATTCCAAGACCAAGAAGAGACATTTCCTCTTATGGTGATGTTAGAAAATATATTTGGTATATGTTTGATGAATTATTCTTTAAAGAAGCTAAATATAATCTAGAAAAAGAGTATGATGTTGATTTATTATATGATTATGTAAATAATTACTATGATGCTAATGATACTAAAGATGAATGGTTTGCTAAAGTAAAAGAAGTAGCAGTTAAATATAATTATGCTTCTTCACCTAAAGAATATAAAGCAGATCCTACTAAATTTAAAGGTCATGTCGGCGATATCTGTGAAGCTATAAGAGTAGCTGTAACAAGTTTAACTCAAACACCGGATTTATATGAAATATTAAAACTTTTAGGTAAAGATCGTATAATTAAACGAATTGACTTTTTTAAGGAAAATAGAAATTAAAAAATAGTATTGAAAATAGAAAGACATTATGTTAAAATAATAATGTCTTTTTAAATGACCTGTTGGTGAAGGGGTTTAACACGCCACCCTCTCAAGGTGGTATTCATGGGTTCGAAACCCATACAGGTTACCAATGAAATTTAAAATCCCGAGTGGATTTTTTTATATAGGAGTCGAAATGAAAAAGAATATTTTAATTAGAGCAATAGCTACTATCATTATAATTTCATCAATTATTTTAGTTAATTATTATAAAGTAAATCAAAATAAAACAAATAATAATTATAGTTCTTCTAGTGATGAATCAAATAATATTAGGAATAATGAAATCATTAATGAAGAAAAAGAGATAGATGAAAATAAAATTTCTACAATTCTTACAAACATACAAGAAAAAGATATAACTTTTGACTCAGAAAAAATAAATATCTATTTATTCTGGGGTGATGGCTGTCCTCATTGCCATGATTTAGGGGAAATGCTTGCTAGTTTAGATGATGATTATAACACACTTTTTAATTTATACTCTTTTGAAGTCTGGAATAATCTTGAAAGTAGAAATTTGATGAAACGCTTTGCTGCTGTCGTTGATCAAGAAGTTGATGGTGTTCCTTTCTTAATCATTGGTGAAAAAGTATTTGTAGGCTATATAGATAGCATGGAAAATGAAATTAAAGAAACAATCAAAGCAGAATATAACAAAACCGATCATTTTGATTATTATCAAGAATTAAAATAAAATACTATTAAGTATTTTTTTTAAATTTGACTAATTAAACTAATTGCACTATAATCTCTACTATATTTTTACAGGGGGAGAAATTAAATGCGATCGGAGATATTAAAATTAGTTTATGATTATTCTACTAAAGGAAAATTAGCAGATCATGATTTTATTTATAAATTAATTATGATTGTAACAAGTAAAAAAGGTACAGCTAATTATGTTAAATCTTTAATTTTTGATAATGATAAGGATACTTCATATTCAACATATGATGTTTTTGAACATCAAATTATTGTTCATGATCTAGCTATTTCTTATTTTTTTAATCATAAATATAGTATTGATTTTGAACTTCAAAATTATGAAAAAATTATGTGGCGCAATTTAAAGGTTGCGCAAATAATATTACACGAATTAGAACATGCATATCAAAGTAAAGTATTTGATGAAAATAATAATATAAAAATTGAAGATAAAATTATAAATATATGTTTACAATCAACTAAGTATTTTGAAGCTCCTACTTTTCTAAAGCAAATGCAAACGGGAGAAGTTTCTGTTCAAGAAACTATATTAAAACTGCTTAAAATTAAAAAAAAGTATGAACAATGTTATAACTTTAATCCTTTAGAAAGAATGGCTCAAATTAAATCTTTAAATTTACTAGTGTTATCTTTAGAAATGATCCAACATCATATTCCTAAATTATATTCTTATGAAAAAAATAATTTATTAGTTGAAATGCTTAATGGCTATTCTGAATATGGAAAATGTCCAACACATATATATTTGAATGCTATTGATAAATTAGATGAATGGCAAAACTTTAGCTTTTATCATGATAATGAAGATGAACTAGAAAATAAAGTTAGAATTCAATACAAACTTGCTAAAAGACTAACATTAGGGTTACCAATAAGTCATGGCGAATTTTTATATTTACAATCAAAGATTTAAAAGACTTTTTATTAGACATTTGTTATAATTATTATGTGATATATATGAAAGAAAAATTAATTTTAAATATTAATAAAATTCATACTACTGAAATGGGTTTAAAAAGAATTAAGAATAATCTTTATCTAAATATTATTGATCCAGTGAAATTTTGTAAAAATATGATTTTAAACACTAAAACAACTATTTATAAGAAAGGTAGAAATTACTATTGTGAAGCTAGTAATATTAAAATAACTATTAATTCATATAGTTATACTATTATCACGGCACATTTAATTTAATTATGATTTATTTTGAAGCATATAATTCACCACTTGGTTTAATTTATTTAACAAGTGATGGTGACTTTTTAACAGGATTATGGTTTAAAGATTCTAAAGATAATTTAAAACATCATTACAATATAAAAAAAGAATTACCTATTTTTAAAGAAACTAAAAAATGGTTAGATCTTTATTTTAATGGTTCAATACCTAATTTTACACCACGATACAAAATTAATAATTTAACCCCATTCAGGAAACAAGTTATAGATATTATGAATGAAATCCCTTACGGAAAAGTAATAACATATAATGATATTGCTTTAAAAATAGCTAAAATAAAAGGAATAAAGAAAATGTCAGCTCAAGCAGTAGGAGGAGCAGTAGGATGGAATCCCATTTGTATTATTGTGCCATGCCATCGTGTTATTGGAGCTAATAATAATCTAACTGGCTATGGTGGTGGTTTAAAAAATAAGATAGAATTACTTAAAATTGAAAAAAATGATATAAATAAATTTATTATTCCCAAAGGAGTCAAGTTATGAAAAGATGTAAATGGTGTAATCTAGATAATCCCAAATATGTAGAATATCATGATTACGAGTGGGGAATACCAAATTTTGAAGATAGATATTTATTTGAAATGCTTATTCTTGAATCATTTCAAGCTGGTCTTTCTTGGGAGCGTGTTTTAAATAAAAGAGATTTTTTTAAAAAGGCTTACGATAATTTTGATATAAATAAAGTTTGTAATTATGATGAAGTAAAGATCGAAGAACTATTAAATAATAAAAATATAATTAGAAACAAATTAAAAATAAAAGCTAGCATCAATAATGCCAAAATTTTTAAAACTATTTCTTATGAGTATGGTTCATTTTATAATTATTTGAAACAATTTACTGAGGGAAAAATAATATATGAAAATAATGTTACAAGCTCTCCTTTATCAGACGCAATTTCTAAAGATTTAATTAAAAGAGGGATGAAATTTGTTGGAACAACAATTATTTACTCTTATTTACAAGCAATAGGAATAATTAATTCCCATGACAATGATTGCTTTATGTATCAAAATACTAATAATATTCACGATTAATTCGTGATTTTTTTCTTTACAATTATTATTTCGAATTTAACATAATAATTATTAAGTAGGATATTTATTGTGTTTGAATACTTATTTTAATACTTTACTTAACAATACTTGTATTTTATTATTTATCCTTATAGATATTTTATAATTATTTAATACAAAAAAATCAACTATTACTAGTTGAATTATTTTCTTATTTAGTTTTATTATTTTTCTTATCAATACCTACTAAGTAAGCATCTGGTAAAGGTGGCATCAGATCTAAATTCTTAGGATACCATATATCTAATCCGAGATGTTTATTAGATGTTGATGACATAAATTGAAAAGCAGCATCTTTTTCTCCAAAAATCAAAGATTTTACTTTACACATTATATCCCAAGTTGGATTACTTTTAATTAATTTTCCATCTTTAGTAAAACAATATACTCTTGCTACTTGCCAACCATCTAATTCACCTGTTTTAATTCTCACAATGATGCCTTCATATTCAAAATATGTGTTTTCTGTTAATTCATCATTATTTATAGAATTCAATGGAGGAACAACCATATTGCAATTATTAGGTTTCCATAAATGAAGACAATAAGGATGAGTATTAATATAATCTTCTTCTCTAGGATGAAGTTGAAATACAACATCTTCTTCTGAAAATAGTTTTTCTTTTATCATCATCATTTCTTGATATGATGGACACTTTTTAACCGAACCACCATTTTTTTTATGAATAGTAACACTAACATGATCCCATCCTTGGCCATTAGATGCAATTACAAGATAAAATTCTCCATTATTGTATCTATCAATAATAAAAGCTCCATTAGCTTCGTCACCAAGAAAACCATCACCATATAAATCTATTCTTCTAAAGTTACTTATGTTATCTAAATTTTTCATAAACCCCTCACTTATTAAGTGGATATTCTATACTACAAGATTTATTTTGTCAATATTACCCCAATTCAACATATAATTATAAAAAAACTAACTATTTCTAGTTAGAATTTATTACTATCGGAATAATTCCAAGTATCAATCAATTTGGAGCAAATAACGGGAATTGAACCCGCACTCTAAGCTTGGGAAGCTCATGTTCTACCATTAAACTATATCTGCATAATTAAATTTTAACATAAATTGTAATTTGTTTCAATAATTGTTATAATAAAATATAGATATAAGGAGTTAAATATGAAGAATAAAAAATTAATTAATAGTTTTAAGTATGCTTTTACTGGAATGTGGAGTGCTTATAAAAGCGAAAGAAACATGAAAATTCATATAGCAGTAGCTATACTTGTAATATTATTTGGTGTATTTTTACAAATTAGTACTTATGAATGGATAGCTTGTATAGTTTGTTTTGCAATGGTGATAGGATCTGAAATGTTTAATACAGCAATTGAAACTTTTGTTGATATCGCTATGCCTAAAAAGGATGAAAGAGCTAAAAAGGCAAAAGATGTTGCTGCTGGTGGCGTTTTAGTTTTTGCTATTGGTTCAGCAATTATAGGAAGTATTATATTTATACCTAAAATTATTGATTATTTAAATTTAACAATTAAATAGAATATAAAAAAATTGATCTCTAGGATCAATTTTTTAAATGTTACTCACAACTACCATTATGTGAATTAAAATAATTATTGACTTTATCAACACTATCATTAATATTGTTAAAATCAATCAAATTTTTTATTTCATTATTCATTTCATTAGAACAATTTTTACAATTAAAATATTTATTAGAATCAAATTCGATTTCGTAGTTAGTTTCACCAATTTTGCAATAATAGTTAATAGAATTAAATTCAGCACTTGATTTTTTCATAGAAGAAGTTAATCTAATTAAACTTACAATTATAAATATAACAAATATAGTAAGTACTACGGCACCACACTTTAAAAAAGTTAAAATTAATTTTGAAAGCTTTTCAGTACTATTTACTTTATTAACTAATACATTATTGATATCATTACTTAATAATTCATCAATACTGATTTTTAACTCCTTAGATAAAAGTTTTAATTGCTCTGGATTAGGTGCAGTTTCATCAAGTTCCCAATTGGAAATGGTTTGTCTTGTAACACCAATTTTTTCACCTAATTCTTCTTGTGAATATCCTTCCTTTTTTCTTAGTTCTAAAATCTTATTTCCTAATGACATATTATCACTCCTTTTCATAACTATAATTATAGAATATTATCTTAACTAGATCTACCAAATAGCTTTGGAAATTTGTCAAAAGCTTTTAACATTTACAATATTTTTGTTAATATTTTTAAATTTAAAAAAGTTAAATACTAAAATAGTCAATTTACTTATATTTGAAGAATTTAGCAAAAGAAAAAGACTAGTTATAATTTAAACTAATCTTAATAACATTTTAAATTATCTATTTTTTACATAATTACAGATAATTTTAACTACATTTTCATTTCCTATTTTAGCATTAATACACAAATCATAATTATTTTTATCTCCCATACCTTATTTGCTATTACACCATAATATGTTGTTCTAGTTTTGTCTGAATCAAGTATATGTTTTTTTGCTGTTTTTCATCATCACCGTAATTTTTCATAATATTTTCTTTATTGTAGATATTTGCTATTTCCTGATGGCTTTTACCTCTAAATATAAGTCAAATACTTTTACTACAATATCTTTTGTAAGTTAATTTAGAACTAACTTTTTATAACCAGTGTAGTTTTACTCGGTAAATGTCCTTGTTTAATAGATCCTGCTAATCCGATTTTAGTTCTTTCAGAACATTTTTCTATTTCGTTTTGACTTACACTAGTCATAATTCTTATAACCATTCTACCATTTGAAGTATTGGTGTTAGATTCATCAGCTAGTAAATATAGTATTTTATAGTATTTGTAATCCAACAATACAAAACTCGAAAAGTTCGAGCAGATTTCACTATCGAGCAACGACATAGGGCATTTGTGAAAAATAGAAACAAAAACAAGTAATTGATTAAATCAATCTATTAATAATATAACTCATATTATAACTTTTTTAATATAAATATTTATACTAATTTAAATATATTTTAATTGAAAAAAAGTGAATTAAACAATAAAAATCAAGGCTTAGATGAACTAGATTATTCATTAGACCTTGATTTTTTTACATTAGTTTTTAAAATTTTTATTTTTTCTTAGCATCTACAACTGTTGTCTTAGTACATTTTTTATTTTCCAATTTCCATCCGTTTTCGCACTTAAATACTTTTTTTATTTGTAGATCACACATACCACTAGAATTTACATTTGCTCCACCAGCACAATAAGTAATAAATTCCGCTGGATATGTTGCATAATAACAATAGCCATTATAATATACTCTACCATGACCATGACTTGAACAAGAATTTGAATCTGATGCAGCATAATCTTTTCTATAATAACAATAATTTGTTGTTGAATCAAGAACAGCTTCACTTTCTTTGTATCCCATTTTATCTATACATCTGTATTCTTCTTCTGGATCTATTTCAGTTTTACAATAATCATAATCCCATGCTCCTGCACTATAACCTTGTGGACATCTACCAGTTGCATTTTTAGTTTCAGTTTTAGTACATTTAGTTCCATTTAAAACATAGCCACTTTCACAATAATAAGATACTGTATTTTTATTATCTGTTTGTGTTTGTTCTTTACTTGAAGTTTTATTTTCTTCTATTTTTTTCCATTTTGCATATAGAGTTGTATCTTCACTTAATAGAGCATCGTTATAAATTGGTGTTCCATTTTTATCTTCCCATCCGACAAACTTATAACCTGCTTTACTTGGCTCAGTTGGAAGTTTTAATTTAACATTTTCATGAATAATAATGTCTTTAACCTTGCTTCCTCCTTTTGAATCAAATTTAATAGTAATTGTTTTTACATCATCATTAAAAACTGCTTTTAATTTAACGTTTCTATTAATTTTAGTTTTAAAATCAAATGGTTTTTCTGCTAAAATGTCTTTTCCATCTTTAACTTCAACAATTTCATACCAATCAACAAATGATTCTCCCAAATCTTCCTTACCTTTAATATTACTTGAATTTATTATTTTATTATGTTTAACATATACTACCTGAACATCTGAACCATTATTTAGATAAAAACTTACCTCGTATTTACGATTCAAAAAAAATACTAAAAAAATAATTATTGCAAGTAATATAAAACCTCCTATTATTTCAATAATAATCCTTCTTTTTTTGTCATTTTTAGACATAATCGTTCCTCCTTAAATATATTATACTAGAAAATTATTTATTTTAAAACATTTTTCAATTAAATTATAATTGATAGTTTTTTTGTATTTAAATCTCTGTAATAAACAAATTCGTGTCCATTGAAAAGATATGTCTTGTTATTAATAATTGCTCTATGAGGTTCTAAATATCCTATATTAGTAGGTTCTAACTTTAATAAACTACCATTAATGAAAATAGGTTTAGTACTATTAAGTTTACAAGCTCATTCAACTTTGCATTAGAGTTCATGACTTATTTTAATTTCTTGTTTGATTATTTTTATCATAATATCATCAACAC
>ERZ824600.1535-NODE-1535-length-27791-cov-4.692818_pt1 | contig 27791 bp, 32 predicted proteins | sample MGYA00519933_ERZ824600 | MGnify/ENA primary metagenome ERZ824600 (study PRJEB31778, sample SAMEA3449178) | human gut metagenome | biome: human gut; feature: human-associated habitat; material: faeces | place: United Kingdom | collected 2010/2012 ... | reverse complement strand
TATTAAATAGAATAATAGAAAATAGATATTTAAATAAAAACAAATCATTAAGAAAATCTGCTATATCAAGTATATTAATAAGTATTTTAGCTTTTATTAGTTTCTTAGTGACACTTATACTATCAATAGTAAATAAATCAAACACACTATTAATAATTACTATAACACTTCTGTTATTTTCAATATTAATGTTATTTATCTTTAATATTATAGAGTTTATTATAATGAATAGTAGATCAACATCTAATTTATTTATTATTAAAAACAAAATGGGAATAGACGAAGATTATTTATAGTACAAACAAAAAACTCAAGATTTTTCTTGAGTTTTTATTATAGTCTAACATGACTTTGAGCATTTGTGCTTAGTGGAGCAAATTGTTTATGTTTATATAGTACATAAGCAGCAGCACCTATCATAGCGGCATTATCTGTACAATATCTTTTTTCTGGCATATGCATTTCAACACCAATACTATCACACATCGATTTTAATGCTTCTCTAATATGTGAATTAGCAGCTACACCACCACTAATCAAGAAAGTCTTTAAATTATAATTTAATAAAGCTTTCTTAGTTTTATCTACTAAATGATTAGTTACACAATCTTGAAAAGATCTAGCAACATCATATTTATTTACTTCTTCTCCTCTTTGCTTAGCATTATGTACTAAATTATTAACATGACTTTTAATACCACTAAAACTAAAATTATAAGAATCATCCATTAATATATTAGGCATTTTATAACTTGGATTACCTTGTAAAGCATACTTTTCAACATTAGGTCCTCCTGGATAAGGTAAATCTAATATACGTGCTACTTTATCGTAAGCTTCACCAATAGCATCATCTAATGTTTGACCTAAATATTCAAATTCATTTTCACTCTTCATTAAAATTAAATCAGTATGTCCACCAGACACTATAAGCGATAAAAGAGGGTATTCTAGCTCATTTCCTATCATATTCGCATAAATATGTCCCATCATATGATTTGTTGCTATAAAAGGCTTATTATATATGAATGAAAGAGCTTTAGTTGCTTCAACACCAACCAATAAACTTCCAAGTAAACCAGGAGCATAAGTACAAGCAAAAGCATCCATATCCTCAAGCTTCATATTAGCCTTTTCTAAACATTCATTTATAACCATAGTAATATTCTCTAAATGAAGTCTACTTGCTACTTCAGGAACGACCCCACCATATTTAGTATGAACATCTATTTGAGAATTAATAATAGTAGCTACATCCTCATGTCCATTCTTAATTATACTAACACTTGTCTCATCACAAGAAGATTCAACAGCTAAAATATAAACATCCTTCATTATTTCACCTTCTCCATAATTATAGCAGTATCCTCACCATAATATCTATCTCTTAAACTAATCTCTTTAAATCCTAGTTTATTATATAATCTGATAGCTGAATCATTATTCTCATTAACTTCTAACATTATTCTACTATAATTCTCTTCTTGAATCATCTTATTCATTAATTCAGTTGCTATACCTTTTCTTCTATCTTCTTCATTAACAAATAAATTCATTATATCAAGAACACCATCAACCAATCTAATTTCTAAATATCCTAATACTTTATCACCATCCATATAATTATATATAGAATCAGTATCACTAAGTATTTCTTTCTCTATCATTTTTCCACCTCAATTTTCTTAACATAATTTGCTTTAACAAAATGAGGATTTTCAGATTTCATATCTTTACAATAATCTATTATTTTATTAACATCTAACTTACTTTCTACAGTTTTATATTCACTATATTCATCATTCTCACTATAGAATTCAGGTACTATATTATTATCATTTTCATCAAATACACTAATATAATAACCTTTATTGTCTTCAATAACAGCTCTTCTTTTTTCACCATTATTATTACTAATTAAATAAGCAGTCAAACTAGAAATAGTATTTATATCTATATTCAAGGCATAAGCCATAGTTTTAGCAATAGATAATCCTATTCTAATACCAGTAAAACTTCCAGGTCCATTTACAACTATAATTTTCTTTAAATCCTTTACATTTAAATTATTATCTTTAAATAAGCTTTCAATCATAGGCATAGTATAAATAGAATGACTATATTCACTTTCTTGTGTTTTTAAATATAACTCTTCATCATTTTTTAATCCAACAGTTATTAATTCATCATGAGTATCTATAAATAATATCATAATTATCCCTTTCTTTCGTGCATATTATATCATTATTTAATTATAAAGTAAATTAAAAATAGGATTAATATAATCCTATTTCCACATATCTTTTGGATAAACTCCTTCATCATATAATTTATTTAAAAATTCTATTAATTGTTCTTTATCTTCTTTATATGTTACTCCACACCATTTAGCATCAGTATTAATAATGTTACAAGTATAAGCTTTATCATTAATACTTTTTCTTATCAATGTAGGAATTAAAAATTCATCTTTAGATAAATCAGATTTTTCAAAAAACTCTTTAATATTATCATCAATATATTTTAAGAAACTATAATCAAAAGCTATCATATTCATTGATACTAATGTATCATCATCAATTAAATGAAATTCAATTCCATTTAAAGGCCTTGCTTCTATTTTTCCATCAGTATATCTTAATTCACTTTCAACTATATCTCTAACTTTATTATTTTTTACTGTACAAACTCCTCTTTTAACAGAACCAAGTTCACTCATAGTATTTTTAGCTTTATAACCAACTATTCCAATATTATTAGATTTAATATTATCCAAATACTTACTAATTTCTTTATATGATTCTCTTCCATAAAAATCATCAGCATTAATCATAACAAAAGGTTCATGTATTACATCTTTGCAACAATAAATTGCATGTGCTGTTCCCCATGGTTTAACTCTATCTTCAGGAATAATTACCCCACTTGGAATATTATTCATTTCTTGAAATGCATATTCTACTTTAATTTTATTTTTAATTCTTTTAGCAATAGTATTTTCTATAGTTTCTAACATATCTCTTTTAATCAAAAATACTACTTTAGTAAATCCACTTTCTATAGCATCATAAATAGAATAATCCATAATAAATTCTTTATTAGGACCAAACCCATCAATTTGTTTACAACCTCCGTATCTACTGCCAAGACCAGCAGCTAATATTAATAACGTTTTTTCTTTCATATATCTCCTATTATTAAAAAAGATTACTTATTCAGTAATCTTTTCTTCATGATTTTTTTTACTTTTCTTAGATTCAATTACTTCATCATTATCAAATTTATATTTACTATTTTCAGAAACAATTTTTTCTATTTCCTCTTTAGTAAGTGTCTCTTTAGTAATTAATGTTTGAGCTAATACATCTATTAATTTCTTTTCTTTAGAAACAATATCTTTAGCCTTACTATAACAACTATCAATAATTTTCTTAACTTCTTGATCTATTTGTAATGCTACTTGATCAGAGAAATCTTTTGTTTTATTGTAATCTCTTCCTAAGAATACACTTTCACTTCTATGTTCATATTGCATAGGTCCAAGAGAACTCATACCATATTCAGTAACCATACTTCTAGCAATTTTAGTAGCTCTCTTTAAGTCATCACTAGCACCAGTAGAAATTTCATTCATATAAGTTTCTTCACTAGCTCTACCAGATAATAATGTAATAATTTGTTCTTCTAATTCTTTTTTAGTATATACAAGAGTTCTTTCTTCTTTAGGTAACATTTGAGTATACCCGCCAGCCATACCACGTGGAATAATTGTAATTTTATGAACCTCTTCACCATTTGGAAGAACTATTCCAGACACAGCATGTCCTGCTTCATGATAAGCAACAATTCTTTTTTCATAATCAGTTACTTTCTTACTAGTTTTAGCAGGTCCCATTAAGACTCTATCACTTGCTTCATCAATTTCTTCCATTGATATAGCATTTTTATTTCTTCTAACCGCTAATAAAGCAGCTTCATTTAATAAGTTTTCTAAATCAGCACCAGAATATCCTGGAGTTCTTTCAGCTAAATTCTTTAAGTTAACTGTTTCATCTAATATTTTATTTTTAGCATGAACTTTTAATATTTCTTCTCTTTCACTTACATCAGGATTATTAACAGTAACTTGTCTATCAAATCTTCCTGGACGAAGTAATGCTGGATCTAATACATCAGGTCTATTAGTAGCAGCTAAAATGATAATACCTTCATTTTCACCAAATCCATCCATTTCAGCAAGTAATTGGTTTAATGTTTGTTCTCTTTCATCATGTCCACCACCTAAACCAGTACCTCTTTGACGTCCAACAGCATCAATTTCATCTATAAATATTAAACAAGGCGCAGTTTGTTTAGCTTGTTTAAACATATCCCTAACACGTGAAGCTCCAACACCTACAAATAGTTCAACAAAATCAGAACCACTTATAAAGAAGAATGGAACTTTTGCTTCACCAGCAATAGCTTTAGCTAATAATGTTTTACCTGTTCCTGGAGGACCAACTAATAATACTCCTTTAGGAATTCTTGCACCCATTTTAGTAAATTTCTTTGGATTTTTTAAGAAATCAATTAATTCTTGAACTTCTTCCTTTTCTTCTTTTAACCCAGCAACATCTTTAAATGTTTTATGAGTATTACCTTCTTCAGCAAGTTTAGCTTTACTCTTACCAAAATCAAATGTTCCTTTACCATTATTTCCAAGTTTGATAAACATTACATATATTAATACACCAAATATCACAATAGGTACAACATTAATTAATATGTTTAACCAAGTTGCATTATCAGGATTAGTATTTGTTTCAACTTTTAAATTTTTACTTTCAGCAGTTTCATATAATGAAGAAATAACTGTATCAGTATAAGGTACTGTAACACTAAATGTTTCTCCTTTAGAATAATTACTTAATTTACCAGTAATTACATATACTCCAGATGCACTTCTAGGAGTTACTGCTATCTCTGTAACATTGCCATCATTTATTTGACTAACTAATTCTGTATAATTTAAAGTATTAACTTTTGTTCCTAAAGTATTTAAAAATAAATAAGAACATACAATTACAACAGCTAGTAAAATATAAGGCATAAAACTAATATTTCTTTTGTTTCTTTTTATATTCATTTCTCATTTCCTTTCTAATAATATTTCATTACTATATCATACTCTTCAGTAATTTTCTTGTCAAGTTTTGACTTCTTTAATCCAGGTATCCAAACTATCTTATCAGTAGCATCTAATACAACTGGCCAAGAATCTCTATCGCTTATTTTTATTTTTTCATCAATAAATATAGCTTTTACTTTTTTAGTTCCATTAAGACCTTTAACCTCTATTCTATCTCCATCTTTTCTATTTCTAACATACAAAGGTAACTTAACTTCATTACTATTTAATCTAATAGTATAATTTGAAGTATCAATAGATTCATCGACTATTTCTATTATTTTACCATTAGGTAAATTAACTCTACCATCAATTTCTATTTCATATTCACTAGATTCATCATCATCAAAACTAAAACTTAATTCATTATAAGACTTTATAACTATAACATTATTAGGTAAATGAACAATACTATTTGACTTATTACTCTTTATTAAATCAAATATTAACTCTACATGAACAGCACCTATTATTAATAAGTCATCACCATATATTTTTTCAAGTATCGTATAAATAATCTTAGTTTGTATAATATTATCTAATTCATTAAATTTATCTATATCAAGATTTCCATTAATAAATACTTTGTTAAATACTTTATTTGCTTCTTTATCTACATAATCACTATATTCAAGTAATATTTCACTATACTTTAAGAACTTTTTATGTACTTTAGGATCTTCATGTTTTAAAAAAGGTAGTACAGTATGTCTATATCTATTTCTAGTATAATGATCTTCATTATTTGATTGATCAATCGCATATTTTATGCCATTAGCTTTATCAAATTCCATTATTTCATCTTTAGTAACTGTGATAAGTGGTCTAACTATTTTATATGTTCCTTTATCGACTATTCTACTAAAACCACTATAACCTTTCAATGTAGAACCTCTAACAATTCTCATTAATATTGTTTCTATTAAATCGTCTCCTTGATGTGCAGTCATTAAATATTTTGCACCATAATTCATAACTAATTCTTCAAAAAAGTTATATCTTACACTTCTAGCTTCATTATGAAAATTATCATCCCCCCACTTAGTTATTTTAATGTACTCAAAAATAATATTATTGGCTTTACAATAATTCTCTAAATCTATTTTTTCTTGTTCACTTTCTACTCTTTTATTATGATTAACATGGGCACAAACTATTTTTAAATCTAACTTCTTTTTAAACTCATTTAGAATATATAATAATGCCATAGAATCAGGACCACCAGAAACACCAACTACAATCGTATCATTTGGCTCCAAACCTATTTTATTCTTAATAAAATTATATACTTCCTCCATATCAAGCCTTTCTCATTCTTCGATTTTTAATATGATTTCATTATCTTTAGAATATAAATATTTTTCACGAGCATATTTAGCCATATACTCTGGATCTTGTAATCTAGTAATCTCCTCTTTTAAATTTTCCTCTTCTTCTAATTTATTGCTATAAGAAACTGTAAGTTCCTTTATTTCATCTTTAGTCTTTTTTATTTGCAAATCAAGGGAAACAAGAGTAGATACAAAAACTACACTAGTTATTATACAGCCTAATGTTAAAAAAATCACTCTAAATTTTGCCTTATTGCTAATTTTTTTCATAACAACCCCATTTTCTATAAATAATTATATACTTTTAATAATTTAATTACAATTGCTTCTACTTTTATTGACATATTTTTCTGTAAATAATTTATCAAATAAGAAAAAAGTAACAATACTTATAATTACAAAGTAAATGCTTATATAACCATCACTTATTACTAAAAAACATTTAAAATATATTAAAGTTATATCAATCATAAATAATAAAGAATTTAAAATTTTATACACAAAATTATTATAATATAGATATTTTTTAAAACATTTAAAAAGTAAGTTTACAATTATTCCATATAAAAAAGAAAAAACAAATGATAATATTTGTATTCTTAATGTAATCATTTAAACAACCTAGCCATAATATGATCAGTTTTGTTCTTTCCACTTTCTTCTAAATAATTTACTGAATATATTTTACCTTTAATAGATAAGTTTCCTTGAAATGTATCCATTTTAATTAATTCTAACATTTCTCCTTTAATTAATATTGGTCCCATTATACTATCTACAAAAAATTCTTTATCATCAAAACTATTAAGTTTCTTAATACCAGTCAATATAATATTTTTTCTTTCATTAATAGTAATAATATGACTAGAACCATCACATAAGTCTTTAGATTTATCCATTTTATCCTCCTATCAAAATATATGATTACAAGAATAAAAAAAGACACAAATGTGTCTAATCAAAATCCAATACTGTTCCAGATAATATATTTTTACCTTCAAACATTTCTTCTTTATTATTTGAATAAATAACTTTAACTTGATAATTATCAAAATAATAGTCTTTTAAATCTTTAACAGTAGGTACTGAATATTTAGTTGTAATAGATAAATCAATAATATCTTTACTATTATATTTTGAAGTCTCTATTTTTTCTTTTTCATTAACAATATCATCCAAATTAATAGTATATACATTTCTATCATTATCAAATATATACATTTCTCCATAAGATTCACCATCTTTTTCACCTATTAACATCATTAATGGATTAACTTTATCACCATCTGGATTTACCACATAACTATCTTTATATTTTAAAAATCCAGTTTTATTTTCTTTGCCAAGTATATTATCTAATTCTTCAATATAAAATATAGCATTTAAATCATACCAAGATATACCATCTTCAGCTTTAACACTATCATTATTAGATTTATTATCACTAGGACATTCTCCACCATCATCATTATTACCAAATAATTTAAAGTAAACAACAACACATCCTAATATAATTAAAAATATAATAAACATTATCAATAAAGATTTATTACTTTTTTTAAGTTCTCTTTCTTCCATATTTACCTCCAATATTATATATATTATACCATAAAAAAAATTCCAAATAAATGGAATTTAATTTATAAAAGTTTTATTCGTTTTCAGCTTCTGTATTAGTATCAAGTTCATTATATTTATCAAGAATAGCTTTTTCAAACATTGCTCTTACTTCTTTATTGATTGGGTGAGCAATATCTTTATATTCACCTACTGGAGTTTTTCTACTAGGCATTGCGATGAATAATCCTTTATCACCTTCAATAATTCTAATATCATGAATAGCAATAGCATCATCAATAACAACTGATGCTTTTCCTTTCATACGATTTACTCCTCTATCGTCTTTAAAAACTTTAACTGATGTAATCTCCATGAGTACCTCCTTAATAATTAGCTATCTTAATTATAATACATAATTTTTTGAATAGCAACATTTTTAATCAAATTTGCTTATAATTACGGCTTTCGTAGCTATATCTGAATAAGTAAAAGACTTAATACCTTTACTCGTATTTATAGTAAAAATATTATTATGTATTTTTTCAATATATCCATCATAATACAAATATTTATTTCTACCCAAATAAACTTTAATTTTTAATTTTGATCCTACTAATTTCTTAACATAATTTTTAATTTTATCTATATTCAATTTTATTCCTTTCTTGGATAGCCACAAATCATCATACCTCTTATTTTTAAGCCACCAAAACCCTCCTCTTTACAATTAGTTTTAGATAATATGTTCATAACATCTAAAGGAGAATTAATATCATTTAAAGCTATTTCTGAAGCCACAATAGCTGGATCTAAAGCATGTATATTTATATGATTAGGACTAGATGCAAAAGAAGAACCAGCCCTTATCAAACCAGCATAATCACTTTGACAAGCACCAGCTACTATAGCTATTTGCTCATGTAATCTAATATTCTTTCTAATAGATTTAATAGTATCAATAAAATAATTACTGTTTTTATACTTATTAGTCTTTTTATAATAAGCATCATGACCAGTAATAACAACAATATTAGGATTATGTTTAATAATTAATTCATTTATCTTTTTACTAAATTCACTTGCTTCAAATACATAACCATAACATTTAATATTTTTAGATTTATAATAATTCATACACTTTTCCAAATAATCAGAATCAGTATCTAAATGTAAAATAATACCAGGTATATAGTAATAATTGCTTCTATCTAAATTATTATCTTCATATTTAACATCTTCTATTTTAACTCCACTTTTTCTTAAATCACTAATATCAGCATCAGCATAAAGTCTTAAATCAACACCACTCAAAATAGCCTTATTATTTACTATTTTATTAACTTTAAATAAAATATCATTATTATATTTATTTCTAGTTACATAATCCCCTTTTTTAATCATAAAAACCCCTGTTATATATTATTAAAATAAAATAAATTTATGCATAAAAAAAGCATGTTTAACATGCTTATTTTCCAACATTAAGAACATTATCAATCAAATTAGTCGGAGTATTATTAGTTTTCCAATCTTCTTCAAATTTAAGTGTTCCAGAAACTGATGGAACAATCTTCATATCTACAGAATTATAAGGAAATATAACACTTGTATAATATTCTTTATCTCCAAATATAATTTTTACTTGACCACTAACATTACCAATATTAGTGATTGAAACATTATACTCTTTTCCACTTTCAAGTATATTCTCATCTATCAAATCTATTTGATTATTATCTAAACTTAAAAATATATCAGTGTCAAAAATACCAGTTTTAACAGGTTCAGCATTAATTTTTTTGCTTTCATTAAACCATGCAAATGTAGTTGAAACATTTATACATCCAAGTATTCCAATCAAAGAAATTACTAATGGAAATGCAAAAGCTTTACTACTTTTTAAATTGAAAATAGATATACATAAAACTAACAACAGAATTACTGTTACTTCCATATTAAATAACCTCCTTAATTATATTATTTATTAAACTTCTCCAGTTGTTTGATCTTTAGGATATTCTGCACGTTCATCATAAGCATTATCATAACTATCAAATTCAAGTGTATCTTGAGCAGCTTCTACAGTTATAATTACATCTCCAGTAGTCATACTTTGATATTCATTACCAGCATCTTCACTCATATGACCAGTAATTGTAATTAAAGATGATGATTCGCCTGGAGCTAAATGCATTTCTTTATTTATTAAATCATCAAGAGAACCATCTTTATAAGTAAAATTAATAACTTCTAATAGCTTAGCATCACCAGTTAAACCAGAAATTTTAATTTTATATTTTAAAGCTAAATTACCTTCATTGACTATACGAAATGGTGTTAATTTATAAGTTGCACCAGGTTCCCAATATACTTGATCCGTTCCATCAGCAGATTCCCATTTAATAGTTTGATCTTCTAAAGGTTTTCCACCTTCATCTTTCAAAATAATATTTAATGTACCAGTTTCCACTTTATTTCCTTTAGCACTAGAAGAACTAGTAAACCATGCATATGAAGTTCCAATCAAAGCAACAACACATATTACTAATACTCCTAAATTTAATAATATTCCTTTTTTTAAACTATCTTTTTCCATACATACCTCCATTACTCATTAAATAATTTATCGGGATTATTTTTAGCTTGAGTTGCTTCAGCCTTAAACTCAAAATCTAATACTTTATCTTGACCACTATTATCAGAGTTACTTAAATAATTAAAATATATTATAAATTCTCTTTTTTCATCTATTTCTAACAAATTATCAACAGCTTTTACTTTACTTCTAACAAGATTACTCATAACATCATTATAAACTATATTATTAGTTTTTTTATCTTTTATTTTAACATTTATAGACTTAGCTAATTCACCATCATTATCATCAAAATAAAATCTATAATAAACTGGAATTGAACTATTATTTTCAACAAAGAACTCTCTTTCTAATGTTACTCCAGGCTCAAATAAAATATTAGATTCTTTAATAACAGGTTCTCCATCATTTAAATTTATCTTAATACTACCAGTTTCAAATTTACTATTATCTAAAGACACTTTAGGTAAAACAGCTGCATAAATAGTTACACCAGTTATAAGTAAAAGAATTACTGCAACATAAATATATTTTTTATTCACATTTTCTTCCCCCTTTTACCAACAACTATTACCAAAATTAAACAAATTAATGATACAACACCTATACCTATCCATATAATTATATTATCCCCTGTTTTAGGATTATCAATCAAATTTTTGGTTTCTTCAACACTCCACTCTAAATTAACCGCAAGTGGCAAATTTTGATATTCATTACCTACATTCTTATCTAAATATACTGTAATTAAATAACATACATCATCATTAGTTTTTACTCTAGAACTTAAATTATAATTTATACTATCAGGCATACCTTCCATTAAACCATCATATAAAACTTCATTACTCTTTTCTAATACAACTTTCGTTTTTAATACTTCAGCTAATTTTTTATATTCTGGAAGAATAAAAGCATTATATTTAACTGTAACATTTTCTTTGTAAAAAACTTTAACACAAAATTTTCCAGTTTCTTCATCCCCAGGAAACATATTATTAACTTCAAAAATTTTATTAGAACCAGTATTATCACTAGATATTTCTATATCCATATAAGTATTTTTAGCCTTTTTAGGCATACTTACAGTTTCATATGAGTAAGATTGATAATTTATTGGTAACACTAATAAAAATGTAAGAAATAACCCAAAACCAACATATATCAATTTATTTTTTATTATCATCGCCTCCCATTATATATACAATCATAATAAATATTTTTCCCCAAGTCAATTATCATATACTATATTTTACACAATAAAAAAATGCTCATTATTGAGCATCTTTATTGAAATATTTATTTAAGATTCTATCTAATTCATTAGTATTAATTGGCTTAGAAAGATATTCATCAAAACCTTCATTCAAGTACATTTCTTTCATACCAGTAATAGCATTAGCAGTTAATGCTACAATTGGAGGTAACTTATATCCATCTAACTTCTTTAATACATGTAATGTTTCAATACCATCCATTTCAGGCATCATATGGTCCATAAATATAATGTCATATTGCATACCTTCTTTAACTTTATAAATACAATCTTTTCCGTTAGTAACACTTTCAACTTTAAATTTGTATTGTTCAAGAAGTCTTTTAGCAACTTTGATGTTAAGATTATTATCATCAACAATAAATGCTGTATATGCAGAACAATCTAACTTCTCATCAACTTTAGGTTTCTTAACTTCTTTAATAGCTTCGCTAATTGGTTTAGGATCAACAATCTTTTGTGGAACTTCAATATAGAAAGTAGTACCAACTCTATATTGACTTTCAAACCAAATTCTACCACCCATAAGAGTTACATAGTTTTTAGTAATAGCAAGTCCTAACCCACTACCATCAATTTCTTTTTCAACAGCATTATCAAGTCTACTAAATTTAGTAAATAATTTATTATAATCTTCTTGCTTAATACCAGAACCAGTATCAGATACTTTAAATAATAAATTTTCAACATTATTTGTTTTAGAACTTGTTAATGTTAATGTTATTTTACCAACATCAGTATATTTAACTGAGTTAGTCATAATATTCAAAATTGATTGATAAAGTTTAGCAGAATCACCATTTAATTTAGAAGAAATATTTTGATCAATATTAACAACTAATTGTACAGGTTTAGCTCCTAATTTAGATTTAATCATATTAGTTACTTCAACAACCATATCATTAATAGCATAATCTCTTTCTTGAAGAGAATCTTTACCAGTTTCAATCTTAGATATATCAAGAATATTATTAACAATCTCTACTAAGTTAGTACCAGCATCATATATTTGTTGAATATCTTCTCTTACAGATTTTTCATCAAATTTTGGAGAACTAAATAACGCATCACTTATACTTGAAATAGAATTCATTGGTATTTTAATTTCATAAGTCATGTTACTTAAGAAATCAGTTTTAGTTTTATTAGATTTTTCAATTTCACCTCTAACAGATAATAATTGACTTAATAATTGTAAATCTGGATTTTCTAAGAAGTAATATGCAAATAACAAGTCAACTACAGCACCTAAAGGTAAGAAAGATATATAATTAAATAATACTTGTAATACATAAGTTATAGCTGCTGTTCCTAGGTTAAAGAATATAATCAATCCTACATTTTCGGGTAAATCTTTTTTTCTTTTAATATAAACTATTACCAATAGTACACTTATAATAAAGAATACAACTGGAATTATAATCATTCCTAATTTACTTGGAAAGAAATTCAAATCATTAATATCCAAACCTTTAAATGGTAAGAACCAATATACAACTAATACTCCTACAAACACTGCAGTTATAACAGTTATAACCTTTTCTTTTTTTACTAACTCAAATAAATTTTTATAATTATATTTATATACTAGAGAAAACAAATAAATAAAGAATACTAAATACATTATTAAACCAAATGCCCAGTGTAATTTAAATGTAATATGAGTTATTGTTTCTATATTAACGTACTTTAATAATAATATACAACCAATTTCAGTAACACCAAATGCAAGAGCTAAAAGTAATGTTAATCTATATAATTGATTAGATATTTGCTTAAATGTAACTTTAGAGAAATAAGTAATCATTAAAGCTATCAAAAATAATAAACTACCTATTGTAAATACAATTCCAAATGTCATAAATTATCACTCCTTTCCATTAAGCATCCTCTTTTTTAAACAACCTATTAACTAGTTTATTTAATTCTTTAAATATGATTGGTTTACTTAAATAATCGAAGAAACCTTCAGTTATATAATCACTCTTTAATCCATCATATGAGTTTGCAGTTAATGCTACAATTGGAGGTAATTTTTCATTTGTAGATTTTAATGCTTTAATAGTTTGAATACCATCCATCTCAGGCATCATATGATCTAAGAATATTAAATCATAATTCTTTTGACCAACTTTACTTAAACATTCTTGTCCACTTAATGCAGTATCAATTTCAAATTGATATTGTTCTAAATACCTAGAAGCAAGTTTCAAGTTAACTTCACTATCATCTACAACTAATACACTCTTACCACTACAATCAACTAATCCTTTTGAACTAGACATTGTACTATTTTTAGTTTCAAATATATTTCCTATCTTTTCAGTTCCAGCTACTCTTTGTCTTATCTTAATATAATACTTAGTACCTTGACCTTTTTCATTAACAAAGTTAATTCTACCACCTAACATATTAATAAGTCTTTTAGCAATAATTAATCCTAACTTAATATTATCAATATTGTTTTCGGCAGTATGTTCTAATTTTATAAAATCTTCAAATTTCTTATCAAAATTTTCTACTGTCATAGCATGACCAGTATTTGATACTACAAATTCAAGTTCAAAGTTATTTGAATCAATAGTTCTACCATTAACACTTAACTTAACTTCACCATAATTTGTATAATTTATAGCATTTAATATTATAAATGTAACAATCTTATAAATCTTATAAGCATCACCATAATATTGTTTAGGTAAATTTTCATTAATTTCTATATTAAATTTAAGGTTCTCTTTATCAATCTTTGGAGGAATAAAACTATTAATTTCAAATATTAAGTTTTCTAAACTATATTCAGATTCAACAACTTTTTCTTGACCAGTTTCTAGTTTAGAAATATCAAGTATATTATTAATTAAGTTTAATAATTCATCACTAGCTTGACAAATACTTTTTAAATCTCTTTTAACAACTTCTGGAGTTAATTGCTTTTCATCTAATAAAGATTCACTAAAACCTAAAATTGTGTTCATTGGAGTTCTAATTTCATGTGACATGTTAATTAAGAACTCAGTTTTAGCTCTATTAGCTACTTCAGCTTCTTCTTTTGATTTTTGATATTCAAGAATTAATTTAGAATCTTGATTTTCAATAGTGAAATACAAAATTGCTATAATCAATGAAAAGAAGAATGTTGAATCATTAATTTCATAGTTGAATATTTTTTGCATTAATAAAGATGTTAAATAACAAACAAATGCAAAATATAATGGTAACATACTAATAGATTTAACATCATTTTTATGTTTATTAAATAAGTATAATACTGCAGTACTAATAATTAAACTATAAACATGTAATACACTAGCAGCAGATCCAACTATAACTGCTGGTCTACCATTTATACCACCTATATGTGTTATTGGTAATAATAAAACTATCAATAATGGCAATACCATACATATCACAACAGCTATAAATAATTTAACATCAAAGTTTTTAATATCCGCTTTATTAAATTTTTGTTTAGCAACTACATAAGTATATATAATAAATAAATTTTCAAACAAAAAACATAAATATATATACCCTTTGCAAGATATAGTATTCAATAAATCATATTTATCAGAATTTATCATTGCAAATGCAGCTATCATCTCAATCGCAAGCATCAGTATCAAAACACCTAATAAACCTGCAAATATCATTTGATTCAATGTCCAATCTTTCTTTTTACTTAAAAACATAACAGTAAGTAACACTATAAATATTAGCGCACAAATTGTCAAACCTGTACTTGCTGAATAAGAACTTACCACAAAAATCAACTCCTTTATCGTATACTCTTCTACTTTAATAATTATATAATAAAAATCATAAAAAAACAATCTTGTTTTATACTAAGATTGATTTTTTTTAGAATGAATTTTATTTGATATATTAACAAAGTCTTCTATAGTTAACTCTTCAGCTCTATTTCTAAGACTTTTATTAGTTTTTTCTAACTCTTTTTCAATTAAATTCAAGTCATAACCAACTAAATTATTTTTCAAATTTTTTCTCTTTTGTTTAAAAGCATCTTTAATTAATTTATAGAATATTTCTTCTGAATCAGCAATTATCTTTTTATTTTTGATTAATTTTACAACAACACTATCTACTTTTGGAATAGGTTCAAAACAATTCTTATTAACATCACATATTTTTAATATATCAAAATTATATTGTAAAAATACACTTAAAGAATTATATTGTTTGCTTCTTGGAGAAGCCATAAATCTTTCTCCTACTTCTTTTTGTATCATAACAACAATCTCTTTAGGATCAGATTCATCTAATATTTTATTTATTATTGCTGTAGTAATATAATATGGTAAATTACCTACAAAGTATATATTTTTATATTTTTTATCAATATAAGAAGATAAATTAACTTTTAAAAAATCATTAAAAACAACTTTTAACCTATCTGATTCTATTTTAGATAATGTTTCTTCTAATCTTCTATCTATTTCAAAACATAAAACATCACAATTCTTTTTTACTAACTCTTTAGTTAAAGCTCCAGCTCCTGGACCTATTTCTATAATTAAATCATCTTCATTAGGACTAATACTATCAGATATCTTATATATAATATTTTTATCCATCAAAAAATTTTGACCTAACGATTTCTTATAATCAAAGCTATACATTAACCCCAACCCTCTCTTAATACTTCAAATTCTAAATTTCTAACTCTACCAACTTTTTTAGTAGCAAACTCTTCAGATTCAGTCAATAAATCTATAACATTTCCACCTACACCTCTATCAAGCACAATAGCTATAATTGGTTCACTAGATAATTTATTAACATTAAATTGTAATATAGTTCCACAAGGATAATTCTTACTACTAGCAACAATTCTTATATTACCATAAGTTTTATCATCAAAATATATTCCCTTTTCTAATACATTAGTTCTTGGTGGACAAGCTAAATATCCAGAACATAAAGGACAATCTCCAGCATATCCAGTTAATTCACCAGTAAAAGTATAAACAGGATTATATAGCCCATTCTCATACAATTGATTTTGATATTCTCTTAATGTTTCTTTATCAACATACTTATCTAAATTATTATTCATTGCTACACTTAAAGTAGATAATGAAAAAGTTTCTTTTTTAAGCAAACTTAAAGAAATAATTACCAAAGCAATTATTTGTATACATATAATAACTCTATTTCTAATATACTCTCTCATTTACTACTCCACTTAAGTATATTATATAATTAGTTTAAATTAATGTCAAAAAGTTTACTTGCATTTTTTCTAGTTATATCTATTACTTCTTCAACACTTATATTCTTAATTCCAGCTATTCTAGAAGCTACATAATAAACATTAGATGGTATATTAGTTTGACCTCTAAATGGCTCTGGAGATAGAAAAGGACTATCTGTTTCAAGTAATATATCATCTAAATCAATACTTTCAATCACTTTATATAAATTAGAATTTTTAAAAGTTAAAACTCCTCCTATACCTAATTTATATCCTTTTTTTATAAATAGTTTAGCCATCTCAATACTTCCAGTAAAGCAATGAATAACACCTCTATTATTTCTATCCTTTAAAATATCATAACAATCTTGAATAGAATCTCTAGTATGAATAATAACAGGTAAATCATACTTTATAGCTAAATCTAATTGTTTAATAAATAAATCTTTTTGATCATCTTTGTTTTCTTTATTCCAATAATAATCAAGACCAATTTCTCCAACTGCATATATTTTATTATTTTTTATTAATTCTTCTAATTCATCTATTTTATTACTATCACTTATATTCTCTGGATGCATACCAACTGCTGGTTTTAAAATATCATACTTCTTATTAATTTCAATTACTTCTTTTGAAGTATTTATTCCATCACCACAATTAATAACATCAACAATACCTTTATCTTTTATTGTTTTAACAATTTCATCTATATTATTGTAAAATTCACTAATAATGTGAGCATGACTATCTATCATAAAACACCTCTTATAGTCATTATAACATATTAATTATTTTTATATTTCATCTTTATTAGATTAACAATCACTTTAGATACATCTATCATATTATTTATATCTGAATCAGACACTATTATTATAGATCCTAACAAGTCACTATTCATAACTATAGGATTTAAAACCATCTTTCCACTTAATATTAATTCATCAGATATTATATTTCTATCATTAACATTATTAATATATATTTTTCTTTCACTAATCAAATTACTAATAACATCGCTAACACCTAAATTATTATAATTAACTATTTTATTATTAACTATTAACAATATATCAAAAGAATAAGTATTTTTAAAACACTCAATTAATTTAATAATTTCTTCTTCTTTTCCACATAAAAGAGAATATCTCTCTAATATAATTCTTTCTGAATCAAGAGATATCTGAAAATCATCTCCAGTTTTAATATTTAAACATTTTCTTAATTCTTTTGGTAATACAATTCTACCAAGTTCATCTATTTTTCTAACTATACCAGTTGTTTGCATTAAATCACCTAGTTATAGTTTGATGATTTTAATACTATTTATACTTTAAATTTTAAATTATATATTAGTTCTAATAATTCTTCTAAGTAAAATACATAATTCTTATCTAAAGTAGCTTTTAATAAAGTAATCCATATTGCTTCACTTTTATATGCAAAGTTAAATTTAGGAGTAATTTTCATAGCTTCTACAAACAACTTTTCAACACTTATAGAACTATATACTTCTTTCTTAACTTTTAATACAACTTTTAAATTATCATTAGTTATTACTTTAATATTATTAATAACTAATAGTTTTTCTAAATACTTTTCATGAGCATAAATTTCTAAAGATTCATTTGTATGACCAAATCTATCTCTTATCTCACTTAATACTTCATTTAATTCTTTTCTATTAGTAATTCCATTTATTTTCTTATGTAATTCAATCAATATTTCGCTTTCAGAACTATATTCTTCTCCAATATGAGTTTCAACATCAATTTGGTTAGAATCAACTTCATCATCTTCATTAGTAATTCCATTAACTTCTTCATTAATCAAATCTAAATACATATCAACACCAACTGAATCAATAAATCCAGCTTGTTCTTTACCAAGAATATCACCTGCTCCACGAATTGCTAAATCTCTCATAGATATCTTGTATCCACTTCCAAGTTCAGTAAATTCTTTAATTGCTTCAAGTCTCTTTAAGGCTGTAGAATTTAAAACTTTTTCTTTTTTATACATAAGATATGCAAAAGCAATTCTATCTCCTCTACCAACTCTACCTCTTATTTGATATAACTGACTTAAACCAAATCTATCACTATCAATAACAACAATCGTATTAGCATTAGGAATATCTATTCCATTCTCAATAATAGTTGTACTAAGTAAAACATCATATTCACGATTAGTAAAACTATATATTATATCTTGCATTTGATCTTTAGCCATCTTACCATGAGCATAACAAACTCTAGCTTCAGGAATCAATTTACTTATTTTAGAAGCCATAGTTTCCATATTAGTAACATTATTATAAAGAATAAATGCTTGACCTTTTCTAGATATTTCCTTTAATATTACTTCTCTTAACAACATTTCATTATATTCAATAACATATGTTTGAACAGGATATCTATTTTTAGGAGCACTTTCTATTAAAGATAAATCCCTTAATCCAACTAAAGACATTTGCAATGATCTTGGTATTGGAGTCGCAGAAACAGATAAAACATGAACATTAGATTTAAGCTTCTTAATTTTTTCTTTTTGTTCCACTCCAAAACGATGCTCTTCATCAATAACTAACAATCCTAAATTCTTAAATTCAACATCATTACTTAATAATCTATGAGTACCAAATATTATATCAGTTTTACCTTCTTTTAATTTTTTCAACTTTTCTTGAACTTGTTTATTAGAAAAATGTCTATTAATTAAATCAATATTAACACCATAATTTTTAAATCTTTTTAAAGCAGAATCATATTGTTGATGAGATAATAATGTAGTTGGACACAAATAAGCAACTTGCATATTATTCATTACAGTTTTAAACATAGCTCTAAAAATAACTTCTGTTTTACCATAACCTACATCACCACACAAAAGTCTTTCCATAGGTCTAGATTTTTCTAAATCTTTTTTAATATCATTAATTGCTTTTAACTGATCAGTTGTTTCCTCATACTCAAATTCATTCTCAAATAACAATTGATTTTCATCATCAGGTGCAAATGGAGTAATAGTAGCCTTATTTCTTTCTTTATATATTTTTAATAATTCACCAGTTATATTTTTAATTCTTTCTTTTATTCTAAGTTTAGTCTTAGTCCATTCTACACTATTCAATTTATTTATTGCAGGATGAGCACCTTCTTTAGCTGAATATTTATATAACTTAGAAATATCTTCAACAGGCATATAAAGTTTATCATCGCCTTTATATTGAATTAGAATATAATCTCTCTTTAATCCATTCTTTTCAATAGTAGTAATTCCCCTATAGATACCTATACCAGATTTTCTATGAACAACATAATCACCAATTTTTATACTGTCAATTGACGAAATTTTGTTACCATATACCTTATCACTACCTAATTCTTTTCTAATATATGTATCATATAAATCATATTCTGAAAAATAATAAATATTATTATACACGAAACCATGATTTAATATATTTTTTTCAATTTTTGCATTCTTACAATACTTTACTAAATCTTGAATCAAATGATCATTCTTAGTAAACACAAAAGAATCATGAGAATTAATCTCATTATAAAATTTTTCTTTATTGGAATTAAATTTATCAATAGATTTTGCTTCTATTTTAATATCATAATTTTTATTATTAATAGTATCTATGTATTTATCGCCTTTCAACGTTAAATCTTTTAATTTAAAAATATCATCTTCTATTCCTAAATACTTAATTTGAGGTATTATCATTTTTTCTTGTTCAAGTATTTGATTATAATCAGAAAAAACAACTACACCATTATTCATATAATCTCTAATAGAAGAATTATTATCACCAAAATCATCTTTAATAGAATTAATAACTATTTCATTTATCTCACTAATAGACTTTTGAGTTATAGGATCAAAATACTTAATCTTTTCTATTTCATCATCAAATAATTCTATTCTAATAGGATTCTCTTCATTAATTGGATAAATATCAATTACAAATCCACGTACAGAAAAATCAGAAGTATCATAAACCATACTTTCTTTTTTATATCCTATACTTATTAACTTTCTAATAAAACTATCTCTATCAAATTTAGAACCAACTGATAATTTAATCTTCTTATTAGCAAAAACATTTGGCTCTGGTAATTTCTTTATAAAACTATTTAAATGAACAATTATTATTTTATTAGAAGCTTCACCTATTTTATTTAAAATATTAGCTCTCATAAACAATAATTCTGGACTACTAGCAATAGCTTTTTTAGTCATTATGTCATCTTCTGGAAATAAATAAACATCATCAATATAATTTTTTAAATCGTTATATACTATAGTTGCGTCGTTTAAAGTTGGCATTACCAAAAGAATACTTTTGTTACACTTAAAAAACATATATAACAATAATTGATTATATATTTCGTTTTTATTTATAGATATTTTATTAACTTTATCTACATCAAAATCAAATAATTTTAAACATAATTTATTATTCATTTCTATTATATTTTTCCATCAATTCATCTATATTATGTACAGAAAAGTCATCAATAATATTAGATATTACTGGTAATATAGATTCTATTTTTTCATTTTCTTCACTACTAAATTTACCTAAAACGTAATCCATTAGTGGAATATTGTTTTTAGAAATTCCCATTCTTAGTCTTGAAATATTTTGAGTTTTCAATAAATCAATAATATTATTAATTCCATTATGACCACCAGAACTACCACCACGTCTTAATTTAAATTTTCCTACTTCAAAATCAACATCATCATAAATAACCAATATGTCTTCGATATTAATATTGTAATAGTTAACAAACTTAATTACACTCTCTCCAGATAAATTCATATATGTTTGAGGTTTTAATAAAATTAGTTTTGTATTATTAACAATTGTTTCAGCATAATGTCCATTAAATTTACTCTTAAAAGATAAATTATTTTTAGATGCATAATAATCAATTGCTCTAAAGCCACAATTGTGACGAGTAAACTCATACTTTTTTTCTGGATTACCAAGACCAACAACTAATTTCATATTACTCCTCCTTAAACATATTATATAATTTATTTTTACTAACACTATATTCTTCAGCTATTTCTTTAATAGCATCTCTTTTAGAATATCCCTTTTCAACTAAATCACTAATTAATTTCATATAATCATTAGTATCTTCAAGAGGCACATACCCACTCACTACAATTACCATTTCACCTCTTAAACTGCTGGATAATTTAATAATATTAGATATATTGTCCCTAATAATTTCTTCATGTAATTTAGATATTTCACGAACTATAGCAATTTTTCTATCTCCAAATACACTATACATCAATTTTAAAGTATTTTCTATTCTATGAGGAGATTCATAAAAAATAAGTGTAAACTTTTCTTCTTTTAAATCAATTAATTCACTTTTAGCAATAGATTCTTTACTATTTAAAAAACCATAAAAAAGAAATCTTTCATTACTTATTCCCGACATATTAATAGCAGGTAATAAAGCATTTGGTCCAGGCAAGGCAATAACACTTATTTTTTCACTAATCGCATAATCAACAACAACATTTCCAGGATCACTAATCAAAGGAGTACCTCTATCAGTCACATATCCAATATTTTTCCCCTCTTTTAATAGTTTAATTATTCTATCCTTATGTTGCATTTCAGTATATTTATGACATGATTCTACCTTTTTAGTAATATTTAAATATTTTAATAAATTTAAAGTTTCACGAGTATCTTCAGCAAACACTAAATCAACCATCTTTAAAGTATTAATGGCTCTTATTGTAATATCATCTAAATTTCCAATAGGAGTAGGAATTAAATATAATTTTCCATATTCATTTTCTTCATAACTCTTTTGTTTCATATAATCACTTCCCAAATATTTTTAATACTTCATCTGTATAGCTTCCATCATCATTATGTACATATAATGGAGCTAATACTTTAAGACCAGCATTTCCATTTTTCTTACCATCTATTAAAATCAAATTAGATTCAATATCCTTTTTAGGATAAATAAATTGTAATCTCTTAGGTTCTATATTATGTTTTCTCATAGTTTCAATAATTTCTATTAATCTATCAGTTCTGTGAACCATACATAAAGAACCACCATTTTTTAATAACTTTTTAGCAATTTTTATTACATCTTCCAGTTCTATCATTATTTCATGTCTAGCTATGGACTTAATATCATTATCATTCTTCAAACTTGTATCTGTACATTTAAAATATGGTGGATTACAAGTTATAACATCAAAAGTATCAGTTTCAAATCTATTAATAATATTTTTAGCATCATCATTAATTAATTCAATTCTATTTTCTAAATTATTAATTTTTACACTTTCAACAGCCATATCATATATATCTTTTTGTATTTCAACACCATATATTTTAGCATTAGTTTTAGTAGATAAAATCAAAGGAACAGGAGCATTACCAGTACATAAATCTAATATCATTTTAGTATTTTGTCCTAAAAAAACAAAGTTTGGAAGCAAAACAGAATCCAAACTAAAATTAAAATAATTCTTATTTTGAACTATTTTTAAATTATCATAGTAAACTAAATCATTTATTACCTTTTCTTCCATTATTACTACCACTCTTTTTATCTATATTTTTAAATGGAACATACTTTTCAACTTTATTATTCTTTTCAGTTATTGCGACATATCTTCTTCTTGGAATATCAATAGATATTACAGTAGCACTTTCACCATCAATTTCTACTTTATCACCAACTTCTGGTAAATCTTTTCTATATTCTTGATATAATTCATCCTCATATTTTAAACAACACAAAAGTCTACCACATAAACCATTTATTTTAGCAGGATTTAAGGCTAAATTTTGATTTTTAACTTGAGCTATTCCAACTGAATCTAAATCTGATAAAAAACTAGAACAACAAAGTTTTCTTCCACAAGGACCAATACCAGATATTTCTTTCGCTTTATCTCGAACTCCGACTTGTCTTAATTCAATTCTTGTTTTATAAACAGCAGCTAATCCTTTAGCTAAATCTCTAAAATCTATTCTATTATCAGCTAAAAATTGCAAAACTAATTGTTTTCTATCAAAAGTAAAATAAGCATCTAAAAACTTCATATCCAAATTTAACTCATTAGCTAAAGACTGAGCCTTTTCAATAGATTTTTTAGCATCCTTTAAATTCTTCTCATTTTGCTTTTCATCTTTATCATTGGCAACTTTAACTACATTAGCATGCTCTTTATTATCATTTAATTCACCATATAATGTAGAAACAACACCAAATTGTAATCCTCGTTCAGTATTAACAATAACTCTATCTCCTTCTTTCAAAGGCAAATCATTATCATTAAAAGTATATTGTTTTCCATTCTTTTTAAATTCAACACCAACTAATTTCATACATTGCATCTCCACATCTCTATAATAAATCTATCAATACATAAATTTTTATTTAAATAACTATTCAATCTTCCAATTGTATTATTAATTACAATAATTTTTTTAGATATAGTGACAATATCAGAATTCTTTAAATACTCAAGTTCTTCTCCATCATCACTACCACATTTAATTTTAAGTGACGAATAATAATAATTCAATATACATTTTAAAATATTTATAAAAAATATTCTGTCATTAATTTTAGTATAAATTTTACTATATCTACCAATACTTTTCACACCATCAGTTTCTATAGATTCGATAATATCAATAGCTAACTCTTTTTCTTCATCAGTAAAAGTTTCTGTTTTATCACTATCAGAATTTAAATATAATTTTTGACATCTACTTGAAATCGTAGGCTTAACTGAATTAATATTATTTGTAATTAAAAATGCATAAATATTAGCTTGTGGCTCTTCCAAAGTCTTTAATAATGCATTATCAGCAAAGTCATTTAGCTTTTCAACTCCATCTATTATGTAAACTTTATTATTATTAAATTGAGATGTTGTTGATATTTCTTCTAGTAAATTTTTTATATCATCTTTACTAATAATACTATCATCATTCTTAAGTAAATAAATATCAGGATTAGATTCAATATTTAAATTATCATTATTAAATATCTTTTTAATTATTTCATTTAAATCATTTTTTATATCATCAAAAAGAACGTTACCAATCAAAAAAGAATGTGCTAACCTGTTTTCATCGAACATCAAATCAAAATAATCCTTAAATTTATCTAACATACTTTTCCCCTAACAATAATATTTCAAGTATATTATAGCTATAATTCCAAAAAAGTCAAAAAAATATGTAATAATTATAGTATAAATATTAATTGGAACCATCTTTCCCATTTTAGTAATAAAAATATTCACTGTATAAAGCAAACAAATAGCAAAAACTATTCTTTTAATTACACTTATTATCATAAAAAACCTCTCATATAAATTTATGAGAGAAAATATTATGATATAACCTTTCTATCATCCCAAGCTTTAGAAATCATAATAGGATCTAAATATTCAATATCTCCACCCATTGGTATACCATAAGAAAGTCTAGATACTTTAACATCATACTTTTCTAAAATCTTTTGTATATACAATGATGTAACTTCTCCTTCAATAGAAGGATTTAATGCAATAATTATCTCTTTAACACTGGAGTCAATTCTATTAATCAATGATTCAATATTTAAATCCTCTGGATTAATTCCTTCAATTGGAGATATTAACCCATTTATAACATGATATTTCCCATTATATTTACCAGTCTTTTCAATAAAAAATACACTTTTAGAATCTTCTACTACACAAATGGTATCATTACTTTTAGATTCATTTGAACATATATCACATTCATCAGTATCACTTAAGCATCCACATATTTTACAATTTCTAATATTTTTTTTAAAATTAACTAAAGCATTAGCCAAGTTTTCTACTTCATCAAACTCTTTATCACACAAAGCATAAACATATCTCTCTGCAGTTTTTTCACCAACTCCAGGTAATAGTGTTAAATTATTAACTAACTCAGAAAAACTTTTTGGAAGTGTCATTTATTAGAATAATCCTCCAAGACCATTAGTATATTTACCTAATTTACTATTTTTATCCTTTTTAACTTGTTCTAGTGTGTTATTAATTCCAACAGTTAATATATCAGCTAATAACTCTTTATCAGCCAAAATATCATCATTTTTAATTTCTATTCTTTTAACCTCATTTTTACCAGATGTTTCAATTAAAATATTATCATTTTCATATTTATAAATAGTACTTTCTATTTCTTTAGTACTTCTTTCTATTTCACCTTGTATTTTTCTGGCTTGTGCCATCATTGCTTGTATATTCATAATTTCCTCCTAATCCTCTTTTACAATATCTTCGCCAAATATATTATCTAAATTATTTTTTAAAACAGTACTTTTTTTACCAGTTTTAATCTCTTTTTTATTTATATAACTATATTTTACACCATTTTTTATATTTTTTATATATTATTTTATTGTTTAAATATATATCTTCTTTAGCATATAGTCCTATTGTAACATTATTTAATTTTTCATTGTTTTCATTAATTTTTAATACTTCAATTTTTCCTTTTACTCTTTCATTTTTATCTCCAATTTTAACTTTGAAGTCTACATATGAATTTGTAATTGTAATATCTTTTGCAAGTAAATTACATGTATTGTCGATTCCATATGTTGTTATCTCACAATCTGGTACTAAACTTGGTACCTTGCAAACTTGTAAATCATCGACATTTACAAACCCACATTTGCACATCTTAAATAACTTTAATTTAGACTCGAAATAATCTTGCATATTGGGGTGTTCTTTTGGACTTATGTGGTCCTCTGAGAAGTTTGTAAATACTGCAATGTCAAATTGGCATCCTGCAACTCTGTTTAGTTTCAAGCTTTGTGAAGAAACTTCCATTACAATTGCTTGGCAACCATCTTCAACCATTTGTGCAAAATATTGTTGTAGTTCTATACTTTCTGGAGTTGTTCTATCACTATCAAGCAACTTCTTATCTCCACTATAAACAGCTATGGTTCCAACTAGTCCAGTCTTAATTCCTTGCTTTTGTAGAATCTCTTTAATCATAAATGTTGTAGTAGTCTTGCCCTTTGTTCCAGTAACTCCAATTAGCTTAACTTTTTTTGATGGATTATCGTAAAAATTACATGCACAAATTGCCATCGCATATCTTGCATCTGGCACAACAATAAGAGTTACATCTTCTGGTATATTTAAACTCCTAATATCTGTTGTTTCTTCAACAAGAATAGTCTTTGCACCTTTCTCTATTGCACTATTTATATACTGTGTTCCATCTGTTGTGAAGCCTTTAATTGCAAAAAACATACTTCCTTCAACAACTTTTCTGGAATCTTTTTCTATTGTTGTAACCTCTCTATCAATTTCACCTTTAGCTTTAATTCCGTCTATTCCGACTAAAATTTTCTTTAAATTCATAATTACCATTCCTCTCCGAATTTATTGGATTAATATTTACATTGTCATTCTTCAACTTTACTTTTAACATTATATAATTAAAAAACGCATTTGTATAGGGTTATAGTCATTTTTTCTAAAAAATTTATAGTACATTATATTCGTTAACGTAGAAAATTAGTAAAAAGATTAATTTAATATTTAAATATTCTTCTAGT
>ERZ824600.1532-NODE-1532-length-27811-cov-3.680646_pt1 | contig 27811 bp, 24 predicted proteins | sample MGYA00519933_ERZ824600 | MGnify/ENA primary metagenome ERZ824600 (study PRJEB31778, sample SAMEA3449178) | human gut metagenome | biome: human gut; feature: human-associated habitat; material: faeces | place: United Kingdom | collected 2010/2012 ... | reverse complement strand
CGTTCTGGAAATCTCCGGCCGTCCGGATCCGAGCAGGAAGATTCTGAAACCGGTGCGTCTGGAACGGAAAAAAACGCTGGGTGACGGATCCTCGCTCTATGCCGGGACTCTCTCCTTCCCGGCGGAAAAATTCGGTTATTTCCAGGCGGATCTGAAAGTGAAAAACCGGAAGATCGACACGCTGGGCAGCTGGTCGGTGGTGCATCCGGATCTGGATCATCCGCGCTTTACGCCCGGCTGGAGTCTGGGAAGCAACGTCTCCCATTATCTGAACCCCTACAACACCCCGCATCGGGAGATCGGAAAGGTGGTGGGATGGCGCAATTCCGGCGGAATGCTCGAACAGTATGACATCATGCGGCTCTGCGGCGTACGCCTCGGCCGGGTCTGGGGCTATCTGCGCATGATTCAGAGAGAGGAAAACTGGTTTGACCGCACGCAGATGGATCCCTGTCTGAATGCGCTGAAGGAACGCCGGATCGAACCGGTATTCTGTCTGGCCGGAGGCGCCGGGATGACCTTCCGTGACGCCGGGCCGAATCCGGCTGTCAGCGACTATCCGCCGTTTCTCTACCGGTATCTGAAGCCGAAGACGAACCGGAAAGGCATTCTTTATCTGGACTGGCCGCTCGATCAGTGGGAAAAGCATGTGCGCAACTGCCTGAAATCGTGGGGAGATTCCGTGCAGATCTGGGAACTCTTCAATGAGCCGGACCAGAATATCATGGATGCGTCGCATTACCAGAAGTATCTTGAATCCTCCTGGAAGACGGTGAAGAAAGAGAACCCCGCGTTTCTTCTTCTGGGCAACGGGAACACCTGCGACGTCGGATTTGAAAAATCCTGGTGCGCCCGGCTGAACCAGGCCAATCCCGACTATGTGAACTGGATGGACGGTGTCGCGTTTCACCCGTACTGGAACTCCACGGACTGCATCGGCGGCATCTACAATCTCTACACCCGCCATATTCAGGAGCTGCGTTCGAGGCTGAAAGAGCAGAAACCGCTCTGGAACACCGAGTGTTATTATATCCAGAGCGCCCGTCACCCGCAGGTGGATTTCTATCTGAACAATGTTGTGTTTGATGCGAACGACCTTCAGCGCCATTTTCTGGACGGACTGCGGAACGGCGTGGTCGGAGCGCCGACTCTGGCACCGGAATCGCTGCAGGAGTTCCAGGCCGGAGTCAGCCGTCATCCGGCGCTGAGCGAGGCGGGCGTTGCGATGAATGCGCTCTCGTGGCATCTGCGGAACATGAAAACACTGACGGCCGTTCCGCTCGGGTCGTATGTCCGCGGGGGCGTGTTCCGTTCCGCGGACGGATCCGAAGCGCTCGGATTCCTCTACGACATGCGTCCGAAAGGTTCCGTCTTCACCGTCCCGGAGGGCGTGGAGACCATGGATCTGTTCGGGAATGTTCTTCCGCCGAAGAGCGTTCAGGATCTCTCGCTGGATCCCGTCTATGTGCGGGGGAAAAGCGCGGTGGTGGAGAAGTTCATCCGGAATCCGAATCTCCGGGCCAACGCGGGCGCCGTCTATGGACGGAAAGTCGGAAACGAGATCTATCTGAATGCGGAAAACGTCTGGGAATCCGCCGGCGTTCTGGAAATTGAATTTCCGAAGGATACGAACCTCCCGGCGGTCCAGTTCGCATTCCCCGATGCGAAAAAGGATGCCTGGAACGTGCTGCGCAGCCCCGGGAAAACCCCGGGAAAATTCCGCGTGAAAATCGGCTCGGAATATGCAGGAGGCAATGAGGTCAAAATGCTTCCGGATACGGCGGTTTATCCGCTGACAACCCGGGAATCCATGCTCCCGTTCGGCAACGGACAGAAGATCTCCTTCCACAGTTCGCCGGAAGGCCTCTGCTTCCGAGCGCTCATCCGGGATTCGAATGTGACCGCGCCGGAAAAGGAGATCTTCTCGGGCGACGCGCTGGAAATCTTCATTGATCCCGAGCCGTTCTCCAATCTCTCGCGGGACCGGATTATGGCAACCGTTCCGCTGAGGGCGTATCAGTATGTCTTCTCCGCGGCGGGGACGGGCCCTCTTCGCCAGTGGGCGGTCTGCCGGAGCAATCCCGGATTCCAGACGAAGGCGCATTTCCAGTCCCGGCGGACCTCCGACGGCTATGAGATCCGCGGCACCATTCCATGGCAGGAACTTCAACTCGGCAACACCCCCGTTCTCGCGATCGAGGCGGAGATCACCCACATGGATTCCGGGAAACGCCTTCCGAAAGAGTCCCTGAGCGGAGCGAAAGACCGTCAGGCTTTCGCCCAGCGCCTCCACTATCCGCTGTTTCGTCCGGACGCCGAAGCCGAAAAACAGTTGAAAGGCGCCTCTCCGATCCGGAACACGGATTTCCGCAGCGGCTCTTTCGGGGATCCGGATTTCTGGATTTCCTCCTCCTTCCAGAAGAAAAACCGGATCCTCTTCCGGGAGGGTTCCATCCGGATTTCCGTGCAGGATCCGGAGAATCTCTGCCAGAACGCACTTCGGATTCAGCAGGAGTTCGAGATCCCGGACGGGGCCGCCGGCTGTGTTGTCACGCTGCTTGCCCGCTACCGGAATGTGAAACCGACCGGGAAAAAACAGGATGCCTACTGGCCGCAGGGCATTATGCTGACCGTCGGTCAGTGGGACTGGGGAAGAAGTCGGAAACAGAAGTTTGCCGGCGATTCCGAACTCTGCTGTTTCCAGGCCTACGTTCCGGTCGGCGAGATCGGGAAGCGGCATCTGCTGCAGGCGGGACTGCGCGCGGCGTCCGGAGAACTGGAGATCCAATACCTCAATCTGAACTTTGTCAAATAAGGAGCATTTTATGAAATCCGTGTTTCTACTGATTCTGCTTTCCGTTCTTCCGTATGTGACGCTGGCGGATTTCCGAATCAATCTGATTGCCCCGGAAGGTGTTGCGTTCGTCGACATCGACGAGGGGCTGACCGGCATGCAGGGCGGATGGCTCAAAGAGAAAAAAGACACCTACCTCTTCCTCTCCGGTCCGCTGGACTCCCGCTGGAAGAGCTGGCGCTTTTCCGTGGTTCCCAAACGCGACGGCTTCCTGACGATACAGCTTGTCACGGAAGGGAAGGAGAACGGAAAAGATCTTCGGGCGGCCTATACCGGAGCCCGTCTGGAGGGGGCGGATCTCCGCAACGGAGCGCTGACCGAAGTTGTCAACGGCAAACCGGTCGCCTGGAGTGCGGTCCGGGCTCCCGGTTTCGGATCCGATGCGGGAAAGAATTTTCTTCTCTGTGATCGCCTCAACTACTGGACCCAGAAAATCCGGGTCGAAAAAGGCCGGCCTCTGCAGTTCCAGATTCTGGTAAGAAAGGAAAAACCATGAACGAAAAAATCCGGAGTCCCTATTTGTATTCCCGAATTTTCGAGGCGGATTCGACCTTCCGCTTCGGGAAGGAACCGGTTCTGCGCCGGATGCCGGACGGGAGTCTGTTCTGCCTGATCTACACCGGAGGGGAAAAGGAACCCTCCGATGAGAATGTTGTTGCGGGGGTCCGCAGTCTCGACAACGGGAAGAGCTGGTCCGCCCCGGCCGTCCTGTTTTATTCCCGGACCCATGCGGTGTGGGGAACCGAGCTTTTTACGGAAGGAAGCGTTCCGTTTGCCGTGATCCACACCTTCCACGCATCGACACGCTACCGGGAGCTGAATGCGCATCGGAGTTTCACAACGGATTGCGGGAAGACCTGGTCATCTCCGGAAAGTCTGCATGGGATTCCGAGCTGCATGTCGATCCGGGAGGGGAAAGTTCTCAGCGACGGGACATGGCTCTTTCCTGTCTACTGGGGCGAGGAACGTCCCGTTGCCGAAACCGAGGGACGCTGCTTGGCCACGCAGGAGATCTGCTCCTGGGAGCGCACCTCCGCCGGCGTGATCCGCTCCCGGGACGGCGGAAGACACTTCACACTTTCCACGTCCGTGGAATACGAAGATCCGAAAAGCAACGCCTGGGAACCGGCCGTGACGGAACTGGAAAACGGACATCTCCGCATGTGATACTCAACCCTTGACGGGACAACTGTTGAATGTTTTCTTTCATGGACACCTTCAAAAAATTTGACATCGTATACCTCCACATGTAAAATATGAAGAATATACACATTTTTATCTTTCAAAGGTGGTGCATTTTCAGGTGCCCTTTACTGGTGCATTTTGGGTGCCCGCTGACATTACCTCCAGATTTGGGTTCCAAAGGCAATTTATTACAACTTTTCTGCGATTTCCAGATGGGCCTCACTGTTGACTTACATACCATCACCGTTTCACACTTGTCTCCTCAGCGGAAGATGTAGCTCACCGGGCGCATACTTATCACCTATACATGGTATCTTTCAGGGTGACAGTGGAACCGTTTTAGGTTGGGTTCCTCATGATTGACCGTTTTTTCCATAATTAAAAATCAGACTAAGTGGTTCAAAGTCAATGTTTCTGCAAATATGTAAGGATTTTTTGCCTACTGAAATGATCTTTCCTTTGGGCTATCATAAGGGCATTCTTACCTTCATCGTTAAGAATCGTTTTATCAGCTCCGTTCTCAATAAAAAAAACAACAGCTTCAAAAAAACCTTCTTCAACAGCAAAATTCAATGCAGTCTCTCCATTGAAATTCTGAGCATTAATCTGAGCGCCTTTTTCAAGAAGCATTTTTCCCAATTCACTCAGGTCATTGAACTGTCTGATCATGAGTTCATGAAAACATGTGTTGTAGTTACTGTCAACCGAATCTGCGGGAACGTGCAAGCTTAATAATAATTTAATGACAGATATCAGGAATGCGACATCATTGTTATCCGCGATCCAAATGGCATAGTTGATGAGATTCTTCCCCCAAATAGGGTCGTGATAATAGATTTCCGCTTTTTCCATTTTCTTCGTAAAGCTCTCCAGAATGCTTATATCTTTATTATTGATACAATCTCGAAGAACCGAAAAAGCTTTTTCTACATGTGATAATTGAGCTCCATACTTTACAAAAAAAACATAATACTCCGGATAAGCGTATGGATTGATTCTCCCTAATGGAGATAGATTCCGATATGTAAATACATTTGGAGAGGCTCCCAATGAAAACAATTTCTGTGAAATTTCTTTGTAGTGAAAGGATTCTGCAGAATAGAATAAGAAATTAGCTCCTTCGTGATTCCTGTAATATGCCAATTCAGGATGCATGTTTAGAATAGAGATAACAGACTTACACACTTGCATACTGCACTTAATCTCATCAAAAGTTGTATGATCCGCTTCTGCATATGCTCCAGTAGAACCAGAAAAAAGACAAATAATTTGCTCTGGCGGGCTGAGTCTTTCTCCGCGACGCATCATTTCTCCAGATATAGTTCTTTCATCTTTCATTTCACGCAGCGTAAAAAGAAGAGTATATCCCGTAGAAAAAATCGGATTGGAAGCTCCGCCAACGCCAAGAATCGTTTTATACAGCGGCAGAGTTAAAATACCATGATCGACACATAACTCAATCAGCAGCTTTTCATCGTCAAAATAATAAAACACAATATCCGGATGGTGCCTTATCTGCTTTTTTAATTCGGCAACATTGGATTCCTGAATGTTTTTTAAGCATTTATCAATAATGTTGTTTTTCATATTCTTTTCCTATCCGGGGGCGTAACCGTTTCTGATACGCCTCATTGAAATATTCAGTCTGCAACCTATTCGCTTCCAAACATTTTACCAGTCTACTTCACCACGCCTAGCGACAATGATACTCAATTTCCGGCGGATTTCGTTATGCGGTTACAAAAAGAGGTCCATTTTTTAATCTGTGCATCGTTTTCGGTCACCATTTCAACCATTCAAGATTTTGTTCTGGTGCAATTTGTTTTTTTATGATCTCTCTGTCTGTATGAAAATACTCCATACTAGTTGTTCTATTGTTTTTTCTGTTAATTATTGTTTCTTTAAATATTAGCCCATTTTTATACTTTGTGATAACACAATTCTCCAAATCATTTTTGATGAAATAATCAACACTTCCATCATAGTTATACCAAATATCAATGTAATTATTCTTATTATTCTTTTCATATAATATTGTTCGTGAAGGACGTTCTCCTTGATATGCATCGTAAACTTGAAGCATTTTACCATTCCGGAGATCAAATAGCTCAATAAAAGAATTCAATTTTTGAGGTTTATAGTATTGTGAACCAATCACGACCCCAAAGAAAAAGAATAATATACATGCCAAGGGAATGAATATTTTCCATCGTAGAGTAGGCATTGCTTATATTTCCTTTAGATTAAGTTTGTTTTCTCTATTGCTCCGCTCTTTCGACATTCGGAGTACTGCAAACCATGACCTGTTGAATGACTTGGAATGAATGTATCTGTTGGAGAATAATCATTGTTATAGTTGTTCCAGGTTAATTCTATGCTCCTGGGTTCATTAATTTTACAGTTTTCAATCTTATAATCATCGTTTTCTTTTGAAATCGTAATACTACAAGCAAAATCGCGAGTGGCTTCAACGTTCCCAGTATAACGTTCCCAATAGAATATCATTTCTTTTTCTTCTGAATCATAACACCCACTAGCAGGATCTGGACAGTCGACATAGGCCGTAAATGTAACTTCCCCTTGAATTTCAAGCTCTGCTGTATCTTCAGCTTGACAATATGAAATAATATTAATTTTTCTAATTTCAATCTTAATACTTTGAGGATCTAGTTCTGGATAAACATCCTCATCAAAAGTTTGTAAGCTTGTATCCAACTCTAATTCAACATTTTGAAATTCTCTAATAAATTCATGTGAAAAAAGTTGTCTCGTTTTCGCGGTGATCTCTTCTTGTTTGCTCTCAATTATTTCAACCAAAGACGCTAAAAAAGATGACAGGTCTTTATAGAATGAGAAATGATTAGAGTATTCTTCTCTTTCACATATTTTTTCCCAATCCTTGGTATTACCTGATACAATGGCTATTTTATGCCCCTTTTCTTTCGCCCAATTTAGCAATGAATTTGCTGCAAAAGCATCGGGGAATTCTGGTTTTCCTCCTAAAAATGGGGAAATTCCATTAAAATAATCATTAAAAACATCTCGAATTGAAGCATGATCCATGCGAACTATCTCGGCGTATGAGAATAATCGCCTCTCAAGGATGTTGAAAATCTCGTTTGAAAATATATTTTTAAGTTCTTTGCGGTTTTCTAAGTCAAATTTGAATATATTTAATTGCTTTAATATAGGGAAAGAAAAAATCCCATCAATGCTTTTTTGGATTTCTGATCTTATATGTTTTTTTATCTCGCTGATAACAATTTCCGATGTTACCAAGAAGATATTTTCATTTTCTATATGATTGATTAGTGTTGCAAAATTTTGATTATCCAAAGAGAATTTATTCCTTATAAAAACCTCAGTATCAATAAAAACATAGTTACTCATAGTCTCTCTCCATATTTGAACGAATTCATCTTAGGGCTTTTGTGCCTTTGAAAAAAACTGCCATTGAAAATTGCCTAACTCAATAATATACGCTTTGCCATCTTGACAATCCCCAAATTGTATCTCTGCCCGAGCCGAGGTAAGCTACCGCTTTATCTACTGAAAGCCATCTATTTTTCATTTGCATAACATTAAAATATAATCCGAGAAACTACAAATATCAAACACTCTGGTAATATATTTTTCTGGGTCAGTTTTTTCAACTTCCAGACGGATTTTTTTTGCCATCTTGACGGAAGCACGGATTTCCCTCTGTTTGCGACGGAACCCATGTTGAAAAATCCCGTCTTGCCGTGTATATTAAGATGGGTATTTGTGCAAAACAAGACTCGTAACAACGATTATTACAGCCCCCAAAGCCATCGAAACAATGCGCTAAAAAGCCGCAACAGACTTTGCAGCACAGCAAGCCGGACTCGCCGTTGATTCTGCAACATTGGCCGCATTTGAGTCGCAACGGAAAAAGATGAACCAACTGTTCAACGAGTTGATCCGCCTGATTGATCAGATAGACCACAATCAAAAGACAACATTACTATCGGAAAAGCTAGATGCTCTGATCTTATTCCTTGACCCGGACACTACACGATTTATCGGAACGGTTATCTGCCATTCATAATATGTCTCTACAAGAGTTGCAGAACTTGTCATCGGACAATTGACGGAACGATTCCATATCGAGAAAATCAGAGCAAGAGATTTATGGCATCTCACGGTGCGAATTGAGCGAAAGCTGCTGGCTCATACAATCAATTGTGTTATCAACCATCTCAAGGGAAATCCTATCCTACAGTTTGAGAGGATTTTCTCGTGAAAAAAAACTTGCACACGGCGTGCATTCACATTTTCCTTTTTCGTTCTTGCGCCTCATCGGCCATGCGTCCCAGTTCTTGGGGAGTTGAATTCTTTAATATTTGCAGAAGCCGTTCGCCTTCCGCGTGCCTATTTTGGTCGTTTGAGTGAGTTTTCGACACAGATTCTGAAGGAAACGAAATATGAGATGAGGACGTTCCCTTTTCAAATGCCACGAGATGTGCTGGCTTTTCATGCGGATCTGCCTTCTGTGAACGAACTTTGATAAAACGGGTGATCGTTGACCAGTGGACTTCAAGTCCGAACTGTTCCGCCAGCAACGTTTGTATTTCTCTGGCACTCTTGCGGTCATCAAACCACCATGTGAAAATCTGATCCTTATAGGGAATCAGACAACTCCGGAAAGCGCCCGGACTGTTTCGTTTATTTTGTGCTCCAGCCATATTTCCCTCTATGCAGTTTGTTGCGTAATATAGCGTAATTTTACGGCATTGTCAAGTTTGTTTCATAATTACGCAACAAATCGCAACGAAAGTTGCCAAAAACAAGCCTATCGTTTACGATAGGAAATTGCGTCTGCTATGAGAAGCAGAATGTCAAGTTCTTTTTTGAAAAAAATTATTTTTTCCGCAAATCAGTATTGGACTTTTTCGCGATAGCGGATTATGGTATTGCCGGGGTGTGTGGAAAGGTATTTTGTTCACCGCGGCAAAGATCAAAGCCACACATGGCAAAGGTGCGGATTTCTATCGTCAGCACCTTGCCAACAATGACTATTACAGCGAGCACGACAGAGTCGAAGGACACTGGCGGGGCAGTCTTGCGTCCGTATTCGGACTTGAAAACGAATCGGTCGCACAGGATGTTTTTTCTCTTTTTCAACAGAATCTGAATCCATCCAGCAAACAGAAATTGACTCCCCGGAACAATCCGAATTCCGTCCGTTTTTATGATTTCCAATGTTCGGCGCAGAAATCCGTTTCGGTGATGTCATTGTTCGATCCGCGCCTGATTGAAGCGCACCGGAAAGCGGTTGAAATCGGGATGCGGGAGCTGGAACGGTTTGCCGCAGTCCGCATCCGCAAAGGCGACAATTTCGCGACGAAAAACTTTGCCTATACGGGCAAGATCGTGTATGCGCAGTATCACCATGACACAAGTCGTCTGCTTGATCCGCAGTTGCATACGCACAATGTGATCGTGAATGTAACGCAGGAAGAGAACGGTTCTTTCAAAGCTCTTGACGCTTCGGAAATGTATCGTGCGATCCGGTATGCGGGGAAGTCCTATCAGAACGCCTTGGCGCAGGAGTGCATCCGTCTTGGGTATGACATCGAAATGAAGCGGTCCGACAAGGGCGAGATTACCGGATTCGAGATCAAAGGCATTTCGGAAGATGTCCTGAAACGCTGTTCGCGACGCCGGGAACAGATTGATAAGGAGATCGAGAAATTCGTGGCAACGAAGGGACGTCAGCCGACGCCTGATGAAGTCAAGCTCATGACTCTGCTGACGCGCGGACGCAAGATGCTGGAAAAGACGACGGATCAAGTGACCGCGTTCAAGATGTCACTGTTCACCGAAGAGGAACGGAGCAATTTCCGGAGCATGGCTAGCGAGGCGGAACAGTTGAGTTTTCTGATGCCGCCGCGTCCGGGGCGCGAGACTCCGGAACAGCAGATTCGGAAGGTTGTCGAGCAGTTGTTCGAGCGGAATGGCGTATTGCGCTGGGATGTGATTCTTGCCGAGGTTCAGAATCAGAATCTCGGTGAAACCGATCTGGAAACCTTACATGCCGCAATTGAGCAAATTCCCGGTCTGGTGAATCTCGGCAAACCTGCAGTAAATCCGTATTTTACGACGGAGGAGAATATCGAACGGGAAAATTACTGCATCGACATCGTGAATAAGACCAAAGGCGTCTGTAATGATTTCGCGAGTGACTACATACCATTCAGCGAGGCGGAGGATACCTTCGATCATTCAGCGCAGATTGAGGTGATCAATCAAATTGTGCAGTCGAAAGATCCGTTCGCTGTCTTTCGCGGCGTCGCCGGAGCGGGCAAGACCTCCACCTTGCAGGAACTCTGCAAGTGCCTCAAAAAAGGCGGCGTGAACAATATCCATGTGGTTGCTCCGACCAATTCGGCGGTGGATGTGCTGCGCAGCGAGAATTTTGAATCGGCGCAGACGGTGGCAATGTTTTTACAGAACAAGGACAAGCTGCCGCCGAAAGGCTCGTATCTGATCATTGACGAATCCGGCTTGAACTCGCTCAGACAGGGAACGGAGATGATGAAACTTGCGATGGAGAACGAATACCGGGTGCTGTTTGTCGGCGACGAGCGTCAGCATTCCTCGGTGGAAGCGGGCGATTTCTTCCGTCTGCTGGAGAATCATTCCAACATCACGAAGACCTGTCTTTCGCAGATTCACCGTCAGCAGGTGCAGGAATACCGGAGGGGAATTGAGCTGATCTCGGCGGGAAGCGCTCTGGATGGCTTCGAGCATCTGGATGAGCACGGTTACATTCACGAGGACAAGGCGGCTTATCTGGAACGCGCCGCAGAGGATTTTGTAAAACTGACTGATGACGGCAGGCGCCCGCTGGACTGCATCGCGGTTTCGCCGACCAACAAAGAATGCGATCTTTTGACGGATATGATCCGGCAGAAAATGAAAGCCGCCGGACGGATCGTGGAGGATGAAGCCAATCCGGTGGAATCGTTCCGTTCCTGGGGCTGGACGAAGCCGCAGCTCGGCAACATCGAAAATTATCAGGTCGGCATGAAGATTTTCTTCAATACGAAAGTCAGGGCCGTCGCCAAACCGGGCGAGATGGCGGAGGTTGTGAAAATTGAAGATGGCAAGCTCGTTTTGAGCAACGGCAAAACGGTGAAGCCGTCTGCAATCCGCAACAGTATTGATGCCGGAAACGCTGTTTCCCTGCCGGTCGGGAAAGGCGATATTGTCCGTTTTACCGTGAATCTGCGAACACCGGAATACAAGATCAACAACGGCAGTCTGGCGATTGCGACGGGCAACCGGAACGAATATCTTCTGCTGGATTCCAACCGGCGGGAGCTGACCACGATCCGGCTTCCGGAGAATTTCCGGGGGCTGAAATACGGCTGGGTGATGACTTCCCATGCGTCGCAGGGAATGACCTCGAAAAATGTGGTTGTCGCGGCGGAAAAGATGTCGAAACAGGCGTTTTATGTCGGTTGTTCGCGCGGGAAATTCAATCTTGCGTTGCATGTGCCGGAGAAGGAATATTTCAAAAAGAAGCTGATGGCGATCCGGACGGAACGTCTTTCCGTTCATGACCTGCTCGCCTCGGGAGAAATTACGAAGATTCCGGTTCGGAAAACCGCGGAACAGATCATGTCGGAGTGCCGTCCCGATCCGCATCAGCTGGTGCGGAAACGCTGGCAGGACAAACTCCGGGACGTCCTGCGCAAAATCACGAAAAGAACCAGGACGGCGCTTTCAAAGATGCTGTTGCTGAACGGTTCCTATCAGAATCGTCAGGCAATCGCCCGGCAGGAAGAAGAGGATTTGCAGAAGCGGGAGGCTCCGGCAGTCGTGCCGGAAAAGTCCGGTGTTCAAACGGGAGAAGTCAACCAGAAAACAGATGTCGAACTACGTGAATTGGAAGAATTCGAGCGTCAATTCTATCAAAAATATGGAACGGAGGTAAGCAATGAAAACAGAAAACAGGAACGAACAAAACGGCAGCGCCGGAGTAAGCCCGGACACGGAATGGGATTCGATTGACAGGGAATTGGATTTGAGCGTCTGCTGGCAGAGGAGCGCCCATGTCCTGCCGCGTCTGCGGGTCGTAACGGAGCTGGAGGAATTTCTGATCCCGTGGGTGCATGTGGCGCTGGTGAAGTCCGACCGCTCTTTCCGGGTGATCGAGATTCATACTTCGCTTGGAGTCTCGTTCACAATCGCGGCGGCAACTCCACAAAAACAACTCTACGGCATGTTGCAGCTTGAGCGTGTCCGGTGCATTTATCCGGTCGAGAGCGTGAATATAAAGGCTGTCGCATCGCAAGAAGAATAAAATAAAAAATCCCGGCTATGAGATGAGTTTCATAGCCGGGAGATGGGGCGGTTCAAGCGGCAGCCGGAGTCGGATCGTCCGGATGGAGATACGGTCCGGCGAAAGTTCCGGCTTCCTTGTTCTTCATGCCTTTGTAGATCATGCGCTTGATCTGCTCATTGCGGAGATTCTTGAAGGTCTCGCGCTTGACGCCGCGCAGGAATCCTTCCCGGACCAGTTCCAGAAAACGCTTTTTCTGTCCCCAGGAGGCGAGCGGATCGCCCTCTTTGGCGCGGATCTGGTCGATAATTTCCGAGGCACGGCCTTTGGTGAGATTCTTCCAGTCTTCCGCGGAGAAGCGTTTCCAGGAACCATTCTTGATTGCGTGACCAATCGCGCGGCGCTGGCTGTCGGTCGCCTTGGAGTCCGGATCGGTGATCGTGAACTTTTTGGCGGAATTGGCGTTGCCAGCATTGCGGACGTTGTTCTTGTTCTGTGTGTTGTTCATCTTTTTGATTCCTTCTTTTTGTTGGTTTATTGGGGAATTCGGTTCTTTCGCAAAGAAGCCGCGCGGCGGATGAGACTTCATCCGCCGGTCAAGCGGCCGGAAGAACTGAATTTTGTTTTTAACTTGAAATGTTGTTCGATAACCAGACTTTATACCGTATGGCGCAACTCCCGGATGATTTGATATGGGCATTGGGCACAGTCGAGATTGCAGGGTTCCTGACCTCGCAACTTACAAACGGATTGCAGAGCATCACGCTTGACCAGAATCGCGTCACTTTTCCTGATCCAGTATTCTCCGTTGTTCCAGGCTTTACGCAACTCGGCAGATGTGAAAAAATAATTGGTTTCCGCACCGCAGGTTTCACAGCGGAAGGCATATTGCTCCATCTGTTCGTTCCATGGGCAAAGACGCTTCAATACGGCGATATTTCCCATTGATTTGCAGGAACGGCACCAGAATGGCGTATCCGAATTATGGAACAGCGACAATTTCGTCGGATCGGGTTCATAGCGGGAAAGATTCTTATTGAGATAATCCGAGGCATAGTATTGCAAAATCCCGCAGGCTTCGCCCATGATTTTCATCGCGGCAAGATCGCGTTCCAGTGTCTTGATCGTACCGAAATGAAGCCGCTGTGTATGCCCGGACTCATCCAGATAACCGTTGAGCCAGGCGTCAATGTAAATACCTTCAGAACCACCGAAATCAACTCGAAATTCGGTGGCGAACTCATAATTGGAGATTGACCGTTTATTTTTCTCCTCAAATTCACACGCGGAATCGTAGTCGATAATCCGGTCGAGCTCCTGCAAGGCGCCGGCATCGCGCGCCGTTTTCAGAATACCGTTGAACAGGTCGATGGCACTGTCCCGTTTGATATTTTCTTTCATGATCAGATCTCCTTTTTCAGTCTTTTTCGTAGTAAATTGCGTGAGTTGCATTGATGGCAAGATAATAATGACCATTGCCGCAGCCATGATATTCTTCGGAATACCACGCCCGTCTGATTCCGTCGCCCTGCGCGTCATTGGGATAGGCTTTCCACATCGGCTTGCCGATCTGTCCGGCATTGTAGGAAAATGAAATATCGTAACTCCGTCCTACTACGCTGATTTGGTATTCGTTCTCCGGTCCTGACATCGCCTTTGCAATCGCATTCAGAGTAATCTCATTGCAGCGGGCGGCTTCTTCACGGCTGGCATGTCGCGGCCGAAAGTCCATCTTCTTGACATTCCAGTGAAGGATATTGTAGGCAAGGTCGGGATTGAAAATACTTGACGGACAATTCTGTTCGCAGTAGTTTTCATAACCGAATTCCAGTTCGGCAGACGGTAAGCCTTCACAAGTCCTGCACGCCCGTTCGTAACTAGCGGCATGGAACCGGGTTTGTCCATCGTGGAGCTGGAGGTCAGAAGGACGGCATGGCCATTTCCCTTCAGACAATCCAGAGCACGGGCGATGAAATAATTATGCAGATTCCAGGCATTGTAAGAACGGTAATTCCGGTCATACGGGGCAAATCTGCCGAACGGAACATTGCCGATCACGAGGTCATACTGCTCCGGCAGCTTGACCGTCTCCAGCGATGCAATCCGGATGTCTGACTCCGGATAAAGCGTCTTTGCGATGTTCCCGGAAATCTTGTCGATTTCAACGGCGGTGAACTCATAGTTTTTCTGAAACGGTGCAAGCCCGATGAAATTCCCGGTTCCGGCGCCGAGTTCCGCAACCTTGCCGGACTTGATCCCAAGCTCCTGCCGGACAAGGTCCCACATGAAATCAATGATATATTCAGGCGTGTAATAACTGTCGAGAATGGAGTTCTGCGCCGTCTGATATTCCTCGTCGGAAAGCAGTTCCTTGAGTGTCTGATGATGGCGATTGCCTTCCATGAAAACTTCGGTCAGTCCGCCCCATCCGCTGAACTGCGAAAGCGTGACCTGCTCCTCGTGAGAAGGCTCCCGTCTTTCAGCTTCGAGTTCCTTCAGCAGACGGATCGCCTTGAGATTCGCCTCAATCCTCGCTGCCGGAGTCATCGGCATCACATGCCTGCCGTCATTCTGAAAGTTCCGCGGAACGACCGTTTCCGGAATGTCCTGCACCTTCGATTGAACCGCCGTCTGCATCGCGGCAAAATCGAACAAATCCAACTGTATTGCTTCCATCATCCTTATCCTTTCGGTTGATTTTTTGCCCGAGGGCTGCCGGACCGAAACAGGATGCAGCGTCATCCGGTCCGGCAGCCGGGAAATCAAACGAAAGTTTCTTTTCTATATTGGCATCAGTTTACTATGACCTCAGTTGAAATCTTCATTTGATATGATAAATTATAATATGTATTTTCTAAACGTCTTATCTTGAATAACCGGAGGATTTTGGTATGTCAAAAATAGTTGTAGACAATACATCCATAACGGTTTTAAGATTTAAAGAATCCGATTTTATATCTTTGACTGATATTGCCAAAAGAAAATCGGATGAACCCAGTGCGGTTATTGGTAATTGGATACGTAACCGGAATACAATAGAATATCTGGGAATATGGGAAACCCTCTATAATCCGGATTTTAAACTCCTCGAATTCGAGGGGTTTAGAAAAGAGGCTGGGCTGAATGCATTTACCTTATCTCCACTGAAATGGGTCATTACCACCAACGCTGCAGGAATTTGCGTAAAGTCCGGACGATATGGTGGGACGTTTGCCCACAAGGACATTGCTTTTAAATTTGCAAGCTGGATTTCCGTCGAATTTGAGCTGTATCTTTACAAAGAGTTTCAGCGTCTTAAAGAGGAAGAGCAGAAACAGCTCGGCTGGAGCGCGAAGCGTGAACTTGCCAAATTGAATTACCGGATTCATACGGATGCCATCAAGCAGAATTTGATTCCGCCGGAACTTGACCGCCGCAAAGCCTCCATTGTTTATGCGAATGAAGCGGATGTCTTGAATGTGGCGATGTTCGGGATGACTGCTCAGGAATGGCGGGAAGCCAATCCCGATAAAAAAGGGAACATCCGGGATTACGCCAATATCAATGAATTGATTTGCCTTTCCAATCTGGAAAGTCTGAATGCCGTTTTTATCAATGACGGGATTCCACAGGGAGAACGGCTGCTGAAGTTGAACCGGGTTGCCATTTCTCAAATGAAAGTTCTTACGGAAGTGACGGATCGGCAGATATTTCTTCCGGAAGCTCCTCCTGACGGCAAGTAGATTAGAATGCGGCGATGCAGATTCCAGCGAGCAGTATGGCGGTGATGATCCCGATCAGCAGAAAGAACAGGATCACTTTTCCTGTATTGAACTTTCCGACATGCCGGATCAATCGGATCAGTCCCAGAGAACCGAATTGCACAATGATGAAAAAGCCGGCACCGCATACAGCCCAGAGAAATTTTCTGTTGGAAAAATCCCGCCAGGTCGGAACTTGGCCATATACCAATGAAACCAGAATCAGCATGACTCCGCCGATGGCGATCAGGAACAGAACTGCTTTCATCAGCGCATAAAGTCTGAGCGAGACGGGATGACCATATACTTTCTGGTCGATCCAAAACTCTTTTTCACGGTCGGATTGGCGCATGATCCATTTGTAAATGCTGTAGACCAGAAGTATTAGAGCTGCAGGTGTAGAGAGAAGAATATACATGATGTCAATCCGGGCAGGAAACGCTTTTTCGCGTTCCCCCCCGGCTCCTTTCTTTCTTGTTTAACTGAACAATTCAGCGGCTCCGTCGGTTATGACGGGGACGTTGTGGGCGTCGACAGTGGCGTATTTTTCGATCAGTTCACAGCCTTCCAGCGACAGCAGATGTTCCACCGGTGTGTCGCCGGTGACGTAATGAACTCCTTCCTCGACCTGCTTTCCGGTCGCCTGATAGTATTTGGCGCGGGTGTCAGCCCATGCGCAGGCAAGCTCCGGAACTCCGTAAAAAAATCGCTCTTCCGATTTTTTCGAGTTCAGATGGGTGGCAAGTTCATTCAGAGCGACAAATTTTTTGTTGTTGACGATCCTCATGCAATTTTCCTTTCCTGGGTGTTGTGTTGGTTCATCAGTTCGTCCAGCAGCGTTCTTTCCTCCGGGTTCAGGCGGTCGATGACATTCAGCACGAGCGCAACGGAAACCGGAAGTTCCACCTGGGGCTTCGGCGCTGACGAAATGAGCTGTGAGGCTTCTTCCTTTGTCATGTTCTCCCATTGCCGACGGGTGATCGTGGGAAGCCTGCCGTTGCAGATCATTTCAGCCAGCGCCGCTTTCTGCCGGGACGTGGCGAGTCCGGTCCGCATGACCGGAACATATTCCATCTCGAATCCGCGCAGGATTTGAGATAAGGGAATCGGTGTAATATCGACCGCAAGCCGTCCGGCGAGGTCGTCCGCAGAGACGATTTTTCTGCCGAACGCGAAGTAGTGATACAGCCCTTCCAACGGATTCAGGTAAACTTCCCGCTGGAGCTTGGTAACGGCGAATACTTCCTCCGGCCGGAGTTCCGGCAGACGAACGGTCAGATCGTTCAGATGTTCTTCCGTGAACGCCGTGAGCGTCATCAGCCGGAGCTTCTTCTGCCGGTTGCGATAGGCGATTCTCCGACTGAACAGGAATCCGACGTGGAGAATCAGTTCGTCGATTTCCCTGTCACAGGTCGGAAGCGGAACATCCGCAGGAATCAGTCCGGCAGCGCGGCCGCGCAGGAATGCTTCATGTTCCAATTCAGTCAGATACATCGGCAGTCCTCCTCCGGTTCATCTCTCCGCGCCAGATCAGACGTTCGGCGGACAGATGGCAGAGTTTCAACAGAACTTTTGAAGAAATCCGGCGCAGATGCCCATCCTTGCCGAGCTTGATGATCCGGGAAAGCTGTTCCGGATCGGCGGGAGCGGTGTCGATGTCCGTCTGCCGGTAATAATCGAACAGACTTTTCTCCGTCAGCCAGCGGTTGTCCTCGGCGCACCGGATGAGGAAATCCGCTTCAAGCGCAGTCAAATCCTTGAGATCTTCCGGATGAAAACCGGGAAGCAACCCCTGCGCATGATAGGAACGCAGCAGATTTTTACATTCCAGAGAAACCGGCGAATAAGTAAGCGGCGGTGTATTTCGAGCTTGTCGAATGAGCAGTTTGCGCTGATGTTCGGTCAACGCCTCCCATTCGGAAACGGGGACACAACGAAGCTGCCCGGTCCGAACGAGCTGTTGCAGAAATCCTTTTGTGGTGGACATGAAAACCTTTCCACACACCCCGCAATTAATTTACAGGGTGTTTTTCATTTTTCAAGTTATTTGATTCGCAACGGCATCAGAATATAGTGAAATCCCTTGCCGTCCTCAATCATGATCGGGCAGCTCGCACCGTTCATCTGGAGACGGAACTGGTCTTCTCTGACATGCCGGAACGGCGCTTGCAGAAGCTGGTAATTGAACGTGATTTCCAACGGATCGTCGTAGTCATAGGCGACTTCAAGGCGATCCTTTCCCTCTCCGACGGTATCGTTGCGGGAGAAAAACTCCAGTTCTCCCCGTTTGAACGTGAGTTTCAGATTGCTGATGTCGGCGGTCAGCGGAACCGCCAGCAAATCCAGCGTCTGCATGACGGCATCACGGGGAATATCCAGCATCTTCTGAAAACTTCCCGGAACGATCTGCCGGAAATTCGGATAGGTTCCTTCAATCAGTTTGAAGTAAAGGATAGCATCGCTGAACCGGATGCGAACATGGCGCTCGGAAATTTCCAATTCGGCCATTCCCTCCTCGCCGAGAAGCCGCCGGAGCTCCAAAGCGGTTCTTGACGGCAAGATGATATCGCCGTCGCCGCTGCTTTCCTCCACTTCCTTTTCGACAAAGGCGAGGCGCTTCCCGTCCGTGGCGACAGTCGTCAGAATGCTGCCCTTGACAGAGAACAGAATGCCCTGAAGCGTTTTGCGGGAAGTCTCCTGACTGACCGCGTAGGAAACATAGTCGATCATACGGCCCAATTCCGGCTGGGTCAGACGAATCTTCCGTTTGGATTCAAACAGCGGATCATCCGGGAAGTCGACCGGATCAAGACCTTTCAGCAGAAATTCCGCGCTGCCGCATTTGATCGTGGCATGATGATTGTCGCCGCAGTCGATTTCAACCTTGTCGCCATTGAGCTTGGAAACCAGTGCCAGCAGACTTCGCGCCGGAAGCGTGGTCACTCCGGAATATTCGACATCGGCACGGAGTTCCGTACTGATCGTGATGTCCAGATCGGTCGTCTTCAAATTCAAAACGTTATCATCAGCTTTCAGGCGGATGTTGCTGAGAATCGGCAGAACCGGTCGGCGGCTGACGATATTGCAGACCTTCTGCAGATGTGTCAGCAATGCTTCTTTTCCAACGGTGCATTTCATTTTCTCAAGCTCCTTCTGTTATCTTTTGAGATCAAACACTTTGTTCGAACATAAAAACAGAGCGACCGCCGTCAGAATGGACGGCGGGAAAAGCGAAGGTCGAACAAAGTATTATATTGTATCAATCAATCGGCACGGGATTCATACGCCCGGTATCGAGATTGATGTAGAATCCGCGGTAGTCGAGGCCGCCCTTGCGGAAAAGCCGCCAGCAGAGTTCGAGTTCGGCGGTTGCGAGCCACTGATTCACGAACAACTCCTGAACGGAAAGCGATTCGGCAAGGGAACAGCTTGGCAGATTCTGCTCCTTGACTTTTGTGTCAATGAGCGTCGGCAGTTCCACATAGGGATACGGAAGCTCCTTACTTCCATTGCCGATGATGACTTGCCCGCAGGTGGCGAGAACGCCTCCGTCAAGGACATATGGACCGTTCTTTTTCGGGAGCGTCTGAAAGATTTCTTTCCGTGACTTTCGGGAATCCACGCAGGCAATGAGAATATCGAAATTACGGGTGAAGCGGTAACGTTCCGGATGTGCTTTCCAGTTCAAGGCGAAACCGAGATTGTAGCGGTTCACGAGCGCTTCCGCTTTATTCAGTCCGACCTCGGAAGCGGCAAAAAGCTGCCGTCCGATGTTTGCCGGGGAGACTCTGTCGGGGTCCCATACTTCAACGTCCAGTCCGTAAGGATGACCGAGGCTTTTCATTGCCAGATGAAGCCGGACCAGCCCGGAAAGCACCAGCGATCCGCCTCCGCCGACGCCGACCAGATTGATTTTGACCGGGTTCGTGTGAAACCCGTTTTTTACCGTATGTTTCATTTCAAAAGGTCTCCAAGAGTTTGATTGGCTGATTTCAATAGTTCAACCGGGAAACGGTCATGTTTTTTCTTTTTCAGATATTTGATCCAGAATCCATCATGTCCTCCGGGATGTTCGATCTGCCGCATGGAATGGGTCGCATGACCGAATTTTCCCTGATAGAACAGCTCGGATACCAGATTCATGTTTTCTTCCAGAGAGTTCCGGCGGTCGATCCGGAGACCTTCCGGCAGACAGACTGCTCCATCGGTTTCATTGATATGCGTCAAAGGCGCAATATAGAGCTTCGTTTTGTGGGTTGGACGGCGATTGCTTCTCAAGGCACGGCAGCGGAGTGTCCCATTTGCAATCATGAAAAGCAACGGCGGCCACATGACCTGCCGTCCCGACAGTTTGTTCAAAATCGCCCGGCCGGGTTCTTTTTCCCGGTCAATTTGAAAATAAATCGGAGCCAGGCGGCTTTTCTCATACCATACGATGCCGTCATAGGAACGGGCCAGAATTCTGGAATCCTGAAACTTCAACTTGTCGGCGCCGTTGGAGTTTCGGAAGAAATACTCCAGCGCCTTCATGTCGAGAGCCCGTCCGGGCGCCAGCGAACCATTTTCATTCACTTTGTGGAGAACCGCCGCCACATTATGCGCAGAATAACTGTATCCATATTCCGACCAGCGGCGATAGAACAGAATCGCGCCATCAAGCCGGAACCTCATTTCATTGGGGATCATTACTTCCATATTCTTCTTCCTCCGTGTGGATTCGATTGAGAATCAGCAGCAGTCTTCCGAGCGAATTGACCGCATGGCTGATTTCTTCCAGAGTTTTCTCCAAGTGGGCGTTATCTTTCGGAAACGTCCAGTAAAGTCCGTTCAGAATAATATCCCGCCCATCGTTGGCCGCCTGATCGTAAATATTGTCAAAACAGTCGAAAATCATACTATTATGCCAGATCAGTATTCCCGGCAGGTTTGTGTTGCAGCAGGGATATTTCGTATGAATGTATTTCCTGTCCGGAAGCTGGAATAACTCCTCCAGTTCCGGCGGAATCGACCCCTGAAAAACAGTCTCATCCGGCTGAAGCATCCACGGTTCAAAATTCTCATCGAAGTCAGCCCGGGTGACAGCCATCTCATCCAGATACATCCGGCAGGTTTCCTCATCTTCACAGGAACAGATTTCATCAATATATTCCTTCTCATCCTCATAACCGTTCCAGCAGTTCTCACGGACAACATCCAGAAAAAGCTGCGGAGTGCCGATGTCAAAGGGCGTTGCCGTGCTGATTTTCCGCAGGATTTTCTGCCCCAGTCCCGGAAATTCCGCCTCATAACGGAGGATAGCCTTTTCAACGGTAAAATCCGAGGCGTAAGGCGAACCGAGACGAAAGAGCAGCACATAATCGTCCTCAGCAGAATCGAACTCCAAGTCGGAACAGCCCTGACTGTCAGGTTCCGTAATGAAATCGACCTCAAAATCCAATGCCTGTTCAATTTCTTTCGGCAACATCCCCGCGAACCACTGTTGCAGAGCTTTCTTCAGGACCGATAACGGCGAATAATCGTTCTTCAACAACGGTTCAAGGTCGGTATACTGCCCGATTCCGTGAAGAATCGGGAGGATGCGTGACAAATTCCCTTGTGAATATAATTCCGTCGGCAGAACCAGACGCGGAATCGTTATAAAAGAGGCGGCAGGAACGCCGCATCCAGGAGAATGAAATTCCCCGTGAAGCTGTTGTTCTGCAGCATGAAATTCCCGCGAACTGCATTCGCATTATATTGGATTGAGAGGTATTTATGGTAAAAATCATTGAACGCATCACATATCGTGATGATGATACGCTGGAAAATACCGAGAGAAAAATCGAGATTCCGGGCAGAGTTGTCGGCAGTCAAATGACAGCCGGAGTCCTGAATATCATGGGATGGCATCTGGTCATGATTGACCGCGAGCATCTCACCAGCGTTCAAATTGATGGTGAGAACGAAAGCGACCTGCTGGAACTGAAAAGACTGCTGGAAAAAACAACCATGAAAATTTCCATTCAGGTCAACTTGAATCTTCCGGATTTCTGAATTGCAGAAAAAAGATTGCCTTTGAATCAAATTTTACTGTTCCAAACAACTCTTAACGGTAGGTATTTAGCCTGAATATTGCATGAAGTTCCCAATTTTGAGAAAAATGCTTTTCCGGAGCCTGTAGCTTGTTTTTTCAAGAATATTCATCCTTGTATTCCGTAAATCGGCCATACTCCCCCTTTCCCCCGTTGTTGATCCGCAAGCCGGGGACAGCTCTCCAGACGGTTATTCCATGGCAATGATTTTTGCGGCAATCAGGCGCAACAGTTCCTGATTCGGACAAGCGCTTGAAAGAGCGACGTAGACTTTTCTGGTATTGCGACGAATGACAGCTCCGATTTTCACCAGGTGTAATCGGATACTGCCACAGGTCGTCTGAGCAAATTTTGTTCCATTCAGAAGCAATGCCCGAAACCGTTCCATAAGAATGTATGCCAGACTTGCAAGCAGAAGTCGGAATTGATTTGCCGCAAAGTCATGACAGCTCGTCCGATCAGCGAAAAGATCCAGCTGCTGTTCCTTGATCCTGTTTTCCATCTCTCCTCGGGCGCAATAGACTTTTTCATAAAGATATTGTCCATCATCCTCAAGATTGGTGACGATAAAACGATTATTCGGTCCGAGGGAGTTGAATTCCGCTTTGGCAATCACCCGGCGCGGATATTTCCAAGTACCTGCCGCATATTCGAACTCAGTAAACAGTTTTACTTTTTCATATGTTTCATTGTAAACTGCTTCCGCTTTAATTTGAAGATCTTTTGATAATTCCTGCAAACGTGGATTTTTCGCTAATCCGACAATGTATTTGACCTCATTTTTATCACACCAATTCAACATTTTCTGCCGACAAAAGCCACTATCCCCCCGGAAAATAATTTTGACCTTCGGCCATTTCTGCCGAAAGCGTTTTACCAGCAGCGAGAGAATCGCCCAGGCATGTTTGGCCGCATCAATTTTTGATGGACGCAAATAAGCCACAAGCAATTGATCCCCGCAGAAAACATATAATGGCAAAAAACAATAGTGGTCATAATAGCCATGAAAAAAGCGATTTTCCTGCATCCCGTAAGTGAGGTCATCGGTGGCATCAAAATCAAGAATCAATTCTTGAGGCGGCGTGGAGAAACTTTCGATAAAGAATTCGACAAACAATCGGCTCAAATCTACGCAGGCGCGACGATCGATTCCATTTTCGAATCGACATAGAGTGCTTGGAGTGGCGAGTTGACGATCACGACCGACAACAGTTTGAATCAGCGGATCAGTTCGCAATTCATGATGGTCATTGAGATCTTCATGGCCAGCAACCAAACCAAAAACTCGTTGACGAAGCATGCTCAGATAGGAATGTTTAACTTTTCCGGGCTGTCGAATATCAAAAGAGTCCAGCAGTTTACCGGCGCGCCGGGTCAAACTGAGTTTGCGGTCGAATTCTTTAACAAAAAGCAACCCGCCGTCACTGCTGATATCGCCGCCGCTGAAATTGAATTCGATTTTTCTGCTTTTCGGACCTTGAAAGAACGGAATCGAAACGTTACATTTTGTCATAGGCAGATCTCAACGTTATATTGTTGTTTAAGGTACTACAATATAATACGTTAGTCGAGAGTCTGCCTCTTTGTTTTTAAAAAATTACGCAATATTCAGGTTAGGTTAAAACTTTCCCGGGCTGTCGATCCGGGAAAGTTTTTTCCGGCTTCTATTGGCTGACGATGCGCAAGTTGCCAAAATCCGCCAGCTCCGCTTGGGTTCCAGTAAAATAGGTCACAGTAATTTGTGTATTTTTATCTATGACACACTTCTTCGTTCCTTTATTGAGCAAAGACATTTCCCATTTGGGCATCCAGAGGCGGTTTGTGGAACGGATACGCGGTAAAGTCACATTCCCGTAGAGAGTATTGAACTCCACCCGGTCAGCATAACTCGTTGCAGTAATTTGAGCGTCATTCAACAACCTTTCATAGATGCCTTGCGGAAGATTCTTGTTCGCAAGATCATTGAACTGATCTGCAAGAACATTCTTTTCCAAATCCTGCAGAGTCTCGTCATTCAGGTTGCTGCTTTTCAAAAGAGTCACTTTTTTCAGTAATTCGCAACGCCTTGCTTTGTTTCGCGTCAGCAGATTGCGTAACTGCTCCTCCGTGGCAAGACCATCCAGGAACATTTCATGGAGCTGCTCCTCTTTGGTTGCCAGATTTTTCAGTTCCACATCATACTTCGCCAACTCATTTTTATCGTTCAAGAGTTCAACAGCTTTTCTATGCCGCTCAATCAGAGCAATGGACAGCAGTGGATAGATGGCATCATAAAGAGCGGATTCTCCACGCAATCCCGATTCAAAACGGATTCGGCTGTTACGGCAGTTGACATGATTACGGTCAAGCGTCCGTTTATTGCAGGTATAGTAAATTTTTCCATGTTCCAATAGACATATCAATTTGCTGCCGCATTCTCCGCAGTAGAGTTTACCGGACAATGGAAGCCAGTGCTTTTTGGCTTTCACATGATAATCGGCCCGTTTGTGTGAAATGATCTTCTGCACTTCCTGCCACTGCTCGAAAGAGATGAACTCCTGACCGGTAATCTGCACGTTTTTAATCAATTCGCCCTGACTGTTATACTGATAGCCGCAATAAATCGGCTGTTTTGCAATGGCATAAATGGAGCTTTCATAGAAAAAGACCTCTTTCCCCCAGCGTTCATTGCAATCACGGATGATTGCCCGGTAAGGACGATAGGCGCAGATATTGTCATAGATGAAACGGATGATTTCCACCCATTCTGGAATCACCTCGATTTTTCCGTTGCCAAGATAGCGAATCCCGTGCATCTTGGCATCGCTGCAAAGTCTGCCACTATCTTTCTTGATCCGGAAAGCATTGATGCTGTTCTGACGCTTTTTCTGCAAATCCTCATAGAGAATCTGATTTTTGATCAAGGTAATTAACTGCTGGTCAAATTTGCTCAGGTCAATCGCTCCGCCTTGAACCTGCAGAACCTTCACTTCATTTTCTTTCAAAAGCTGATTGATATGCCCCTCCAGAAAGCTCCCGTTGATTGGGCGATACAGGCGGGTCAATTCATTGACCAACACAAAATCAACTTCAGAAAGTTTTTGCAAAACCTGACATAGCCCCAACCGGAAATCCTTCTTGGAACTTTGGTTGAGAGCCCATTTCATATATGCTTTGTCAAGCCGGGCAATTTCTTCTGCTCCTACCGGATAAGTCTCTCCACTGGTGTTGAGATCCTTGTAGATGCCAATAACTTCAAGTTTTTCTTTTGCCGCCAGTTTCTTGCAGTTGGCAATCTGTGCCTCTACTGACTCCGAAAAATCATCCTTCCCGCTGCTCTGCCGTGCATAGATCAGTGCTTTCATTGTTTTTGCTCCTCATGCTACTTGTTTTAATATACACCATATTGTATATTTAACAAGTGGTCATAGTCGTAATTGCGATCATCGCGATTCTTGCGGGGCTTCTGCTTCCTGCGCTGGGGAGTGCGCGGGCGAAGGCGCGGGAGGTCAGCTGCGGAAACACGATGAAAACACTCGGAACGGCAGCTTTGCAGTATGCGGCGGATTTTGAAGATTTCTGGGTTCCGTACAATCATCCCGGAATCTCAAAATGGTTTGAGAATCCGGTTTATCATCTGTATGCCAATCTTCCCAGGAATACACAATTTCCTCAGTTTGTCCTGCGCACGGCGCTGTGTCCGGAGCCGTTTGCGGAAGAGGTGGACAGCGGCTTCGAGTCGAAATATGCCAAGCTGGAGAACGCATATGGCATTCCTTACAGCGGAAGCGGCTGTGAATTTTATCCGGGGGGAGAAGGGGTGGAATATACGCTCTACCGGCTCAACAAGATCCGGACGCCGTCGGCGCGGTTCGGATTTCTGGAGAGCTGCTGCGGCGGACGGGTATACAACTTTACCAGTTCCCTGAGTCGCTGGCTGTCACAACCACCGGACGCAACAAATCGGGACGGGGACATCGCCTACCGTCATGGAGGGGGTCTGCGGGCCAACTGCATCTTTTTCGACGGACATCTTGAGCTGAGGCAGCACACACGGATCGACGGAACGAACTATTCCAGTTCTCATCCGAATTATTACCTCTGGAGACCTTACTGGTAATTTGCAACCAACAGGAGATTTGATATGCAGTTACGCAAACTATCCGTTCTGTTCGCCGCTCTTCCGTTCTGGCTGAGCGCGACGGATCCCGTATTCTACATGCCGATGGACGGTTCCGCGGACGTTCTCGGAAAAGATGGGAAAAAGATTTCCGCCGGCATTGTTCATGGGCAGGCGGCCTATCATCCGGGCGTGATCGGACAGGCGCTGGATGTGAAGCGCCACGCCTACGATCAGGTGACGGCCCTCACGTTCACGCGCCTTCCGGAGCAGGAGACCGGAGACGGAACAGTCTCCTTCTGGTTCAAGCCCCACTGGAAGGAGACCGACCCGGAACAGTACCCGATCTTCACCGGGCGCGACGATCAGTGGAAGTTCCGTTTCTACCTCATCAAACAGAAAAACGGTGTTGTTGAGCTTTCCGTCTGCGCGCCGGGACAGGTGCAGATCCTCAAAAAGAATCTTTTCAAGACCGAAGAGTGGAACCATGTCGCCTTCACCTGGATCCGGGCGAAGAACGAGGCGCGTCTCTACATCAACGGCCGGGAGGCCGGCAACCGCACCCGGCCGGGAGCCTATCAGAAACTCCCGCCCCGGAAACTCAACTTCTACTGCGGCCAGGAGAGCACCGACCGCTTCAAAGCCACCGTCGGGAACGGATTGTATGATGAGATCAAATTTTTCGACCGAGCGCTCGATCCGGCGGAAATCTTTCTGCTCGCTTCCGGCGGAAAGAAGGAGAAAAAGCTCTCTCTTCCCCTGGATTCGATCCGCCGGAAGGGAGAAGGATTTGAATTGGCGTTCCGTTATCCGGAAGCGCGTCTGCCTGGGCCGAAACAGCTTCTTGTTCTGAGCGGCGCGGATTCCGGGAAGAAATTCACGCTTTCGGCGATGGGAGCCTCCGGCCGGATCGCGCTGATCGCGGAAAACGGAGGAAAGACGCAGACGGTGGAATCGTGCTACACTCTTCCGCTCAACGTTCCGCACAAGATCACGCTGAGACAGGATGGAAAAACTCTGACGTTCCTTCTGGATGACGCCTTTCAGGGGAAATTCACGATGCCGACGCCTTTCGGAAAAATCGTCCGGGCGGAAGGCGCGGAGGGTTTGACTCTCACAGATCCGGAAAAAGTGCCTTCCAGAGAGGAGACGGCCCGGCTTTCGGCAAAGACAATCCGTCCGCTGGAGAAAGGGCTCTGGGATCTTTCGGACGCGCAGAAAACGCAGGACGGAGTCCGCAGCGGCGTCTGTCTGAACGGATACTGGCGCGTGATCCCGGTCAACGATTTTTCGTGGGCGCCGCCCGCCGGTGAGTGGGGCTACATGCGCGTTCCGGGCAGCTTCCGTTCGCCGCTCTACCAGATCTATCGCGACCGGAACGGGAAACTTGTTTCCGCGAACTGGAAATGGAATGAACAGCCTCTGATCAAATACCGTGCGGGCTGGTACCAGAGAGTGTTTGATATTCCGGCCGATCTGCGGAAGAGGGGCGGACGGATCTATCTGAATTTCAGGTTGCCGCGTTACTGCCTCATAGTTTGCGGCGATATG
>ERZ824600.1531-NODE-1531-length-27828-cov-5.468369_pt1 | contig 27828 bp, 26 predicted proteins | sample MGYA00519933_ERZ824600 | MGnify/ENA primary metagenome ERZ824600 (study PRJEB31778, sample SAMEA3449178) | human gut metagenome | biome: human gut; feature: human-associated habitat; material: faeces | place: United Kingdom | collected 2010/2012 ... | reverse complement strand
GATCATGCTCTCTGAGCGTGAAATGCTGGTCAATCCCATTACGGACGGCAGGAAAGCGCGGCTGTATGAGCTGCGTTCCGGAAGCACGGAGCTGAGAGGCTATCTGCTTGAATGTATTGGTGCAAGCGAGGCGGCAGAGGACGCCGACCGCGTTTACACCGATGCGTGGAGCATCCGCGTCCTCGACGGGTGGGAGCGCGAGGGCGACAGCCCGCTCTGGCGCTCGGGCGCGGGAACAGGCGCTTACTTCCTTGTCACGGAGGGGAGCGGCCTTGACGACAAGCTGATGGAGCTGTACAGCGCCGGCTGGACGCTGAAGTATTTCTCCGACCACTACCGCTGCACCTTGCGGGAGGGGGAGAGCGGCACGATGCTCAGCCTCTATCCCCGTCCGGAGGGCGGCTTCTATCAGATCGAATCGCACTGGAGCTATGAGGGCGCGGACAAGTGGCAGGTCAGATTAGAGGAGGGCCAGCTCAAGGTCATGGAGCAGAGCTTCCGTCTCGAGGAGGACGGTGCGGAGGAAGACCTCGTCGGTGCGCTGCTTGCGCGTGCTGGTTTCGGGAGCATCTCAAGCTACCGCCTTGGGACCGGGGCGAACGGCAGAGCGCTTGCGCTCACGAGCGAGCTGATCCTGGCACTGCAGGACGCGGCACAGACGCTCAAGGCGACGGATGCTTCCACCGCTTCCAGGAGCTCTGCCGTCTCGGTGAGCTTCAAGATCGAGGAGAGCCCCGTGACGATGGAAAGGGGTGTGCAGCCCTACGAGGTGTTCTTCACCAGCGGCAGCGAACACAGGAGCACGGAGAGCAAGGAGCTTTATCTTTACCTGTGCGCACTGGGCGATGGCGGATATGTCGAGGTGCACGACCTCGATGATGACGGCTGCTGCGAGGCGCTGCGCTGGGCGAGCGCCAACGGCCGCCGGAACATCGTGATCTACGCGGCGCGCGATGGGCGTGTGGAACGGCTCGATGTGAACGAGACGCTTGGCTGTATCGCTTCCGATTACACGGGCTTGATCGCCAATCTCCCGCACGAATATAAAAATCTTATCAACGCGGTCGACGAGCTGGGCGAGGGAGGAGATCTGTATCGTTACCGCGGCGGTATATTGGAGTATGTGACGACGCTGGACGCGGCGCGCAGCGGTGCGGCAAGCACGACCGGCTACGCCGCCTACGACGCGCTGCTCGCCGAGATCGCCGACCTGCGGCGCTCCGGCGCAAGCGACGTGCAGACCGACTTCAGCCATGATCTCCTGTCCGCGAACGACTATTATCAGACACCCGGCTGGCTGCTGCGCGACCTTGACGGCGACGGCACGAGCGAGCTGCTGCTCGGCGCGGACTGGGGCGACGGCTACGGCGTGATCTTTAATATTTACCGTCTCGACGGCGCAAAAGCCGTTCGCGTCGTGGACGGCTGGAGCCGCAGCCAGTATTTTCTCTGCTCTGACGGTACGCTTGCACATGAGTGGTCGGGCGGCGCCGACCATTGGGGGAGGACCTATCTCCGCTACGGCGAGACGCTTTTGCCCATCGAAAGCGTTTTTGACCGCGGCGGCGTGTGGTACCACGCCAAGGGTCTCGATGCCCTGTCCTTGGAGGACACGCAGCTCGAAGACCGCTGCAAGACCATTCCCAGCGCCGAGGCGGAGCAGCTCATGGAGCGCTATACCAAGCAATATGAAGCCCTGCCCTTCACGCCGTTTGAAGCGTAAAGCGGAGGAAGGGTGCATTTCGCGCCACAAAATCATACATTTCGGGCGAGAAACGCACATCTTTCCGCAGGGCGTGCTATGCTTTTCCTGCAAGAGTATCCGAGGGGCGGCCGGACAGCCGCCGGACAAAACGGGGAATAGAAGGAGAAGCATTATGGGATTATTCAGCAATAATAAGAAGCCCTGCCCCATCTGCGGCAACGCGACGCCCCGCGCTTTCCTTTGGTGAATGCTGCGGCGACGTCCGGCAGAGCCTTGCGCAGCGCGCCGGTGTCAATGCGGGCGCTCGTGACGGCTTTCCATGTGATCTTATACGCACCGGCGCGGACTTCCTCGGCGTCGCCCATCGCAGCCTTGAGCGCGTCCTTGAGGGCTTCGGCCTCTGCCGTGGCCTCGTCGATGAGGGCTTGCAGCTCCCGCAGCTCGCGGGCCTTGCTTTCCATTTCGTTGATGCTCATTGTGTGACCTCCTGAAAGATAAAATAAGACGGCACCGAGCACCGGTACCGTCCTGCTGTGTATTTAGTTCGCCTTTTCCAGAGGAGCAACACGCTCGGCCATCTGCCGATACATGAGCTTGAGGAATTTCACCTCGTCCTCCAGATCGTCCATGCGGGAGCGCGGCACGAGCTTCTCCTGAATGTCCTTAATGCCGTCTGCCAAAAGGTTGAACTTCGGCGTGACGTCTGATTCAATCAAAACATTCATATAGCGCCGCGTGCGTTCTTCGGACGCATCAATCATTTTTTGGATCGCCTGTAAATCTTTTTCGTCAAGCATTTCTCTCTCCCCCTTTGCCTTGCATTATACGGTGCCGGTATTCGGTTGTCAAGGTGCGCTCTGCCGCCTTCCGGTATTCGAATTTTCTGCTTTCCCCATATTTTGATCAATAATCTTTCAAATCTTATGAATATTGGCTGTTGCATCTTCCGCCGCTTTGCCGTATACTCCTATATTATTTCATAGTAGGATGGGATGGAACCGTATGAAAACCTATTCATTTGCCTACGGCAGCGGCACGGTGGAGCTGCCGCTGGATGAGAAAAATGTGATCGGCGAGCTGCACGGCAACGCCGTCGCCCCGCTTGCCGATATCCGCGCGGCGCTGTGGGCCTCGCTCGACGCACCGATCGACAGCGCGCCGCTGTGCGAGCGCGCCAGGGCGGGCGATACCGTCGCGCTGGTCGTGAGCGACATGACGCGCTTCTGGATGCGGCAGGACCTCGTGGTCCCGCATCTGGTGGACTATCTCACGGAGCGCTGCGGCGTGCGTGAGGAGGACATCACCATCGTCATTGCCAACGGCACGCACATCGGCGGCGACGAGCAGGAGCTGCGCACGCTCGTGACCGACGCGGTCTACGACCGCGTCAAGGTCAAGAACCACGACTGCGAGGCCAAGGACCTTGTCTATCTCGGCACCACGCCGCACGGCACGCCGGTCTCCATCGACCGCACGGCGGCCGAGGCCGATCTCGTGGTCTGTCTCGGCGCGGTGACGCATCATGTGATGGCGGGCTTCGGCGGCGGGCGCAAGAGCATCCTGCCGGGCATCAGCGGGCGCGAGACCATCTTCCACAACCACGCCTTCTCGCTCGACGCGGCGCAGCTGCGCTCCAACCCCGCCATCGGCAACGGCGTTCTGAAGGGCAACCCGCTGCACGAGGATATGTGCGAGGCGGCGGGACTGGTGAAAAATCTCTTCATCGTCAACCTCGTGATGAACGCCCAGATGCAGCTTGCCGCCATTCTCTCCGGTCACTACCTCACCTCGTGGGAGGCGGCCTGCCGCATGGTGGACCTCATCTATCAGGTGGACGTGCCAGAAAAGGCGGACGTGATCGTTGCCAGCTGCGGCGGCTTCCCGAAGGACATCTCGCTCTACCAGGGCACCAAGACCATCGACAACATCGAATCCGGCCTCAAGCCGGGCGGCACGCTCATCCTCATCATCGAGGCGCGCGAGGGCGGCGGCCCCGCCGAATACTTCGACTGGGCGAAGGACCTCGTCGCCGGTACCATCGAGCGGCGGCTGCGCGAGCATTTCACCGTCGCAGGCTACATTTTCTTCCTCAACTGCGAGCAGGCGCAGCGCTACAACATCCTGCTCTATTCGAGCATTGCCCCAGAGGACGTTGCGCCCATGGGCATAAAGGCGTTTTCCGACGTCAACGCCCTGCTTGACGCCGCGCAGCTGGAGGGCAAGTCCATCTACGTCATTCCGAACGGCTCGACCGTCATTCCACACGTCAAGGAGGCTTCCAAGCATGAAGCGTAGCTACATCGCCAGGCGATTTCAGAGCAGCGGCGCCGGACTGTCGCTCGACACCGAGGCGCTTGCCAAATACAAGGACATCATCGACCTGAGCATCGGCGACACCGATTTCACCACCGACGAGAGCATCATCAACGCCGCCTTCCGCGACGCAAAGGCCGGTCACACGCACTACGGCGACCCCAAGGGCGACCCCGAGCTGATCGACGCGGTCTGCCGTGCGTGGGAGGAGGACTTCGGTCAGCGTCTCCCGCGCGGCCATGTGCTCGTGAGCGCGTCGAGCTGCCTCGGCATGGCGCTCGTGATGCTCGCCATCCTCGACCCCGGCGACGAGGTCATCGTCTTCTCGCCCTACTTCCCCATGTACCGCGAGCAGATCGAGCTGGCAGGCGGCGTATGCGTGGACGTGCCGACCTACGCGAGCGAGGACTACGCCATCGACGAAGCGCGTCTGCGCGCCGCCATCACCCCGCGCACCAAGGCCATCGTTTTCAACAATCCCACGAACCCCACCGGCATGGGCTACGACGGGAAGACGCTCGAGCTGCTCGCCCGCGTCGCGCAGGAGCACGACCTGCTCATCGCCGCCGACGAGATCTATACCACCTATCTCTACGAGGGCGACTTCCGCCCCATCCGCACGCTGCCCGGCATGGCCGAGCGCACCATCACGCTCAACAGCTTTTCCAAGAATTTCCTGATGACCGGCTGGCGTGTGGGCGTGATCATCGCCGAGCCGGAGCTGCTGGCGGTGATGAACCGCATCAACGGCTCGCTTATCTACTCCGCGCCGTCCGTCTCGCAGCGCGCCGCTCTGCAGGCGCTCGCCATGCGAAAGGAGATCCGGGAGAAATATGTCACTGCCTACCGCGACCGCATCTTCTACGCCGCCGATCGCATCGAAAAGATCCCCTACCTGAGTCTGGTGCGGCCGAAGGGCACGTTCTACCTTTTCCCCGGCGTGGAGAAAACGGGACTGGATGAAAAAGCCTTCTGCAAGGTCCTGCTCGATCAGGCCCATGTTCTCGTCAGTCCCGGCACGCCTTTCGGCGTGAGCGCCGCGGGCCACTTCCGCATCGCCTGCACCGTCGGCATCGACCAGCTCAAAACCGCGTTTGACCGCATGGAGAAGCTGTCGTTCTGACAGCTTCTCCGCCTTTTTGCATAAATTGCACAATAAATCTGGATAACTTTTCACTATCATCGTTCGAGGCGGCTATTTACAAATCCGTTCCGTAGAGTATAATTATCCACATCAAATACGAAATCGCGCATACAAATGCACGGAACGGAGGAAAAGATGAAAAACTTTAACATGATGAAGAAGCTGCTGGCGCTGACGCTCGGCGCCGCGATGCTGCTGGCCGTGATGACCGGCTGCGGCAAGAAGGACACCGCGCAGGAGCCCGCTGACGATCAGCAGCAGCAACAGGAAGAGCAGCAGCCCGCCGAGCCCGCCACCCTGCTCGAGCAGATCAAGGCCAAGGGCAAGGTCGTCGTCGGCACCGAAGCCCAGTACGCTCCCTATGAGTTCAAGGATCTCGACGCCAACTTCGCCGGCTGCGATATGTGGCTGGCCCAGCAGATCGCCGACAGCCTCGGCGTTGAGCTGGAGGTCGTGGACATGGCGTTCGACGGCATCATCCCCGCCGTCCAGTCCGGTCAGGTGGACCTCGGCATCGCGGCCTTCACCAACACCCCCGAGCGTGCCGAGGAGATCGACTTCAGCGACCTGTATGAGACCAGCGCTCAGCTGCTGATCGTCAAGGCCGGCAACGCCGACACCTATTCCACCAAGGAATCCCTTGCAGGTCTGAAGGTCGGCGCACAGAAGGGTACCATCCAGTCCCAGCTGATCCAGTCCGCTCTGCCCGAGAGCGAGCTGTTCGAGCTTGAGAAGTACCCTGCCCTCGCCCTCGAGGTCCAAAACGGCAACATCGCGGGTCTGGTCGTCGACCAGGCGGTCGGCGAGGCGCTCGTCGCCACCAGCAACGGCACGCTTGAGGTCTCCAACTTCGAGTTCTCCGCCGAGGAAGCCTCCTTCGGTAAGTCCGTCGTCATCGCCAAGGGCAACGAGGATCTGGTCGAGGCCGTGAACGAGGTCATCAACAAGGTCACTGCCGACGGCAGCTATCAGAAGGCCTACGACGAAGCCGTTGAGCTGGCTGCCAGCCTCGGCCTGTAAGCAGAGAAAAACATAAAAAGCAACCTACGGGCTTCGCCGTTTCGGCGGCGAAGCCCGCTGTGTACTGAGGAGGAGTCCCCATGGAATTTATTCAGACGATCGGAAAGCTCATCGTCCGTTACCACAGCTTTTTTGAGGAAGGCATTGTCAATACGCTCATCATCGCCGCATTCACCGTGTTTTTCGGCACGATCTTCGGCACGCTCATGTCCAGTATGCGCATGAGCAAAATTCTGCCGCTCAAGTGGCTGGCGGTCGCTTACATCGAGTTCATCCGCGGGACGCCCCTGATGGTGCAGCTCATGTTTATTTTCTACGGACTTCCCATGGTCGGCTTCACGCTGCCGGACATTTCGTGGATCCCGAACTTTTCGCGTTTTTCCGCAGGTATCATTGCCATGAGCATCAACAGCTGCGCCTACGTCGCCGAGATCATTCGTTCCGGCGTGCAGGCCGTGGACGTCGGGCAGATGGAGGCCGCGCGCAGCGTCGGCTTCAGCCACGGTCAGGCTATGCGCCTCGTCGTGCTGCCGCAGGCGATCAAGAACATTCTCCCCGCGCTTGGCAACGAGTTCGTCACGGTCATCAAGGAGTCGTCCATCGTTTCGGTCATTGGTCTTGCCGACTTGATGTTCCGCACGAACGACGTCATCGCTCTGACCTACAAGAGCCTTGCGTGCCTTGCCATCGCGGCGCTGTGCTACTTTGCGATGACCTTCACCGGCGGCCGCCTCATCGATCTGGCAGAAAGGAAGATGAACCATGGCAAATGAGAAGATCCTTCAGGTCGTTGACCTGTGCAAGAGCTTCCATAAGCTCGACGTGCTCAAGCACATCAGCGTTGATTTTGAAAAGAACGAGGTCGTGTCCATCATCGGTCCCTCGGGCGGCGGCAAGAGCACCTTTCTGCGCTGCCTGAACCTGCTGGAGACGCCGACCTCGGGCCAGATCCTCTTCGACGGCGTGGACATCTGCGCCAAGGGACAGAGCAAGCACATCGACCAGCACCGTCAGAAGATGGGCATGGTGTTCCAGCAGTTCAACCTCTTCAACAACATGAACGTGATGCACAACCTGACCGCTGCGCCCACACGCATCAAGGGCATGGACAAGGAGCAGGCTGAGGCCAAGGCGCTCCAGCTGCTCGGCCGCGTGGGCCTTGCCGACCGCGCCGACGCCTATCCCAGCCAGCTCTCCGGCGGTCAGAAGCAGCGTATCGCCATCGTGCGCTCGCTGATGATGGACCCCGAGGTCATGCTCTTCGACGAGCCGACCAGCGCCCTCGACCCCGAGATGGTCGGCGAGGTGCTCGACGTGATGAAGGACCTTGCCGAGAGCGGCATGACGATGATTGTCGTGACGCACGAGATGCGCTTCGCACGCGAGGTCAGCAGCCGCACCATCTTCCTCGACGGCGGTCACATCGAGGAGGATAAGCCCTCGCACGAGCTGTTTGCTCACCCCGAGAGCCCGCGCCTCGTGAGCTTCCTCGATAAGGTCCTCTGAGCCCCAATACGGAAAACAGAGCCGCAGCCGCGGCTCTGTTTTTTCATTTTTTACGCGATCTTGCCCTTGCTTTGCAAGCGGATGCGGTCGGCGATCATGGCGATGAACTCCGAATTGGTGGGCTTGCCCTTGGTGTTCGACACCGTGTAGCCGAAGTAGCGCTGGAGCGTTTCCAAATCGCCGCGGTCCCACGCAGTCTCGATGGCGTGGCGCACGGCGCGCTCCACGCGCGAAGGTGTGGTGTTGTAGCGGCGCGCGACCTCGGGGTAGAGCACCTTGGTCACGGCGTTGATGACGTCCATATCCTGCACGGCGAGGATGATCGCCTCGCGAACGTACTGATAGCCCTTGATGTGCGCCGGCACGCCGACCTCGTGGATGATGGAGGTCACAAGGCGTTCCAGCGCGACGGGGCTTTCCTCCTCCGTCTCCCCGTTCCGGACGGCCTGACGCATCCGCTCGAGCAGCGAGCCGGCCTCACAGGGCTTTGCCATGAAGTAGGCCGCGCCCTGCTCCATTGCCTGCATCACCATCTGCTCGCGGTAGAAGGCGGAAACCAGGATCGCCTTCGGCCGTGCCGGCAGCTTTGCCATCCGGTCGAGCAGCGCGAAGCCGTCCAGCTCCGGCAGGATCACGTCTGTAATTACAAGCTGCGGACGTTCCCGTTCGATCATCTTCCATGCCTCCGCGCCGTCCCCGGCGCTCCCCACCACGTCAAATTCACCCGTATTTTCTATCGTCTGCTGCAGCATCGTGCGGAAATTTTCGTTGGCATCCGCCAATACGACCTTGATCCTGTTCTCCATTTGCCTGTTCCTTTTCCTTCCTCCTCAATACTTTGGCTTCGACAACCGCATTCCGACGCGAATCGGATGTTTCGTTTTGCCTTGGCTATAAACTATCACATTTGGACAATGTTTTCAAGTAGATTTTTGTCGTTTAGCACAAATTTTATACGACATTGTTCGAGCTTTTTGGACTCTTAGCACAAACTTAACAGCAGGATAACATCTCCTGCCGTTAAGTCCTCCGTCAGGCGCTCGCCGCGCTTTGCGCCGTCATGCCGGAGGCGGAAAGCATATTTTCCGCGAGAATGCCATAACCTCTCTGCGGGTCGTCCAGCAGGACGTGCGTCACCGCGCCGACGAGCTTCCCATCCTGCACGATCGGGCTGCCGCTCATGCCCTGCACGATGCCGCCCGTGAGCGCGATGAGCGCCGGGTCGGTCACCCGCAGGAGCAGATTGCGCGTGGGTGCGGAGCCGCCGTAGAGCTTTTCGATCTCGATCTCATAGGCACACACCTCGTTGCCCCTGCAGTTTGCCAGAATGACCGCCTTGCCGGTGCGGACCTCCGTGCGCCGCGCGACGGGGATCGCCTCCCCGACGGCCTCCGGCCGGTTCTCCTCCGGCAAAACGCCGAATATGCCGCACTCCGTGTTCGCGTAAAGCAAGCCGAGGTCGCGCGTCAGATCAAAGTCGCCGCGCAGCTCGCCCGGCGAGCCGCTCGCGCCGCGCTTGACCGCCTTGACGCTCGCCGCCATCACGCTGCCGCGTGAGAGCGGCATGAGCTTACCGGTGTCCACGTCTGTGATGCCGTGGCCGAGCGCCGCGAACGCGCCCGTCTGCGGGTCATAGAAGGTCACCGTGCCGATGCCCGCCATGCTGTCGCGGATCCACGCGCCGAGGCGGCACACGCCGTCCTGCCCTTTTCTCGGACAGACGGCGAGCTTCACGAGCCGACCGCCGCGGCGCACGCCGAAGGCTGCCTCCCGCTCTCCGTTCTCCGCAAGAAGCGACTGCAGATGCTCCGTCGAGCCGATGGTGACGTCGTTCATCGTCAAGATCAGATCGCCGGCCTTCATGCCGCCCTTCTTCGCGGGGGAGACGGCGCCCTCGTTCTCCGAAAGCCCCACGACCAGCACGCCCTCGGCAAAGAGCTTCACGCCGATCGCCTTGCCGACCGGCACGAGCAGCTGCGTCTCTCCGCCCGGGTCCGGCGCACTCACGGCTCCCGCCGGCACGAGCAGGGCGGAGAGTGCAAAGACCAATGCCACGCAGGCGGCAGCGCCATGCCGCCCGCTCCGTTTCCGTCGCCTTTCATCCATCCCATCACCTCTCCTGTTCAAAAGGAAATTGTTTCCTTTTGAAATTTTTTTGCCGCGTTTTTGCTTGCGGCCCCGTTACTTTTTGCAAAAGCGCAAAAAATAGCCCGCACAAAATCTGTCGGCATTGGCATGGAAATGACTTGCTTTCGCGGCAGGGAGACAAAAAAAGAAAACCGCAGGTCAAAACCTGCGGTTTTCGGAAAAATTCGGAAAAATCAACGCTCGCGATTGAAAATTTTGAAAATGTCGGCAAAGGGATCGTCTTCCTCCTCAGTCTTCTTCTCCGCCTCGGCAGCCGCCTTGTCCTCTTCATAATTGATGGGCTCGATGCCGGGCTTCGCCTCCGCCGCCTTCTTTTCCTCGGCGGGCGCGGCAGCCGCGGCGCTCTTACCGTCGGCAAAGCCGGTGGCAATGACCGTGACGCGGATCTCGTCGTCCATCGACTCGTCGAAGGTCGCGCCGAAGATGGTCAGCGCGTCGGGATGCACCGCGTCCTGCACCAGCGACGCGGCCTGCTCGACCTCCTCAAGGCCGATATCCATGGAGCCGGTAACGTTGATGAGCACGCCGCGCGCACCGTGGATGGAGGTCTCGAGCAGCGGGCTGGAGATGGCCATGCGGGCGGCCTCCTCGGCCTTGCCCTTGCCTGCCGCGCGGCCCACGCCCATGTGCGCCATGCCAGCGTTCTTCATGATGGCGGTGACGTCGGCAAAGTCGAGGTTGATGAAGCCGGTGTCGCGGATGAGGTCGGAAATGGACTGCACCGCCTGACGCAGCACATCGTCCGCGATCTCAAAGGCGTTGGCAAAGGTGATCTTCTGGTCGGTCGCATGCTTGAGGCGCTCGTTGGGGATAATGACGAGGGAATCGACCTTGCCTTGCAGCTCCTCGATGCCCTTTTCGGCCTGCTGCATCCGGCGGCGGCCCTCAAAGCCGAACGGCTTGGTGACGACGCCGACGGTCAGGATGCCCTGCTCGCGGGCGATCTCGGCCACGATGGGCGCGCCGCCCGTGCCGGTGCCGCCGCCCATGCCGGCGGTGATGAACACCATGTCGGTATCCTCCAGCGCCTTGGAGATCTGGGCGCGGCTCTCCTCCGCGCTCTTGCGGCCCACCTCGGGATCGCTGCCCGCGCCCTGGCCGTGGGTCAGCTTCTCGCCGATCTGGATCTTATAGGTAGCGCTGGAAACGTTGAGCGCCTGCTTATCGGTATTGACCGCGACGAAATCCACGCCGCGGGTCCCGGAGCGCACCATGCGGTTGACCACGTTATTGCCGCCGCCGCCGACGCCGATGACCTTGATCCTGACGACGTTTTCAACGCCGGTATCCAATCCGAATGCCATATCGGTTCCTCCTACTATCTCTTGTAGAATGCGGGCGGATCATGTCGGTGCCGCCACAACATCAAGTGTATTCTGAAATAAGTCTATTGTATAACGCTTTTTTCTCGCGGTCAATAGCCGCGCGCGATTTCCCGAAAACTTTTTTACGCGCCCGGCGCGGACGGGATAAAGTGCATCTCGCCCTTGGACTTGAGCAGCATATAGTTGATCTCGCCCGTCTCGTTCGACTCCAGACCGTTTACCAGATCCTGCACGCTGCGGAAAATATAGTCGAGGTCGGAATCCCATGGGAGCCGCACGGTGAAGCGGCCCAGATAGGTAAAGGTGATCGCCTCGGCATCAGACAGGTCGACGCTCCCAATGCCCGCGAGCATACCGTAACCGCCCGCCGTCCGCACGAGGGTGAGCAGTGTCTCCGTCGTCAGCGTTTTCTCCTCACCGAGCGAGAGCTGCGCGCTCAGCGCGGGCGACTCCGGCTCGACGCCCGTGATGCTCGGGCAGCCGGACGGCAGCGTGTCAGTCTCCTCGAGGAGCTTTCCGTTTTCGCTGATGAGCCAATAGCCCTCCGGCGTGACGACGCCCGCCGCCGCCGCGCACTCCCGCACCGTGATAACGATGGTGTCGGGCAGCGCGCGGTTGATCGTCGCCTCCTCCACATAGGGCAGCTTTTCAAAAATGGCCTGCGCGGCGCTGTATTTGTTGAGCAGGAAAAGGTTATCCTCGATCTCGATGCCTGAGGCCGCGACGACCTCCTCGCTCGTGTAGCGCGCGTTGCCGCTCACCGTGATGCTCTGCACCTTGAAGAAGACCGTCAGCGCCACGACGACCGCGCCGGCGATGAGCAGGATGCACAGGAGCTTCGTCAGGAAAGAAAATCTTCCTCGCCGGCGTCTGCGATTCGTGCTGCGATTTCGTGCCATAGCTTTTGTATCCTTTTCGTTTCTATGTAGTCTCCCGGCGGATCTGTGCGCCGAGCGCGGCCAGGTCGCGCTCGATAGCGTCGTATCCGCGATCGATGTGCGTGAGCTCCGTCACGCGGGTCGTGCCCTCGGCGGAAAGTCCCGCGATCACCAGCGCCGCGCCGCCGCGCAGGTCGGTGCACTTGACCGCCGCGCCATGCAGCGTCCTCACGCCGTTCACCACCGCCACGCGCCCCACGACGCGGATCTCCGCGCCCATGCGCGAGAGCTCGTCAACGTGTCGGTATCGGTTTTCAAAAATGTTTTCGACAAAGACCGTGCAGCCCTCGCTCCTGAGCAGCGCCGCCATCAGCACCGGCTGCGCGTCGGTCGGAAAGCCCGGGTAAGGCGCGGTACGCACGGGGCGCACGGAGCGCAGCGCTCCGGTCGAGCGCAGGGAAACGGCGTCCGCCTCGCTCCTCACCTCGCAGCCGCTCTCGGCAAGCGAGAGCGCCACGGTGGACACCGCGCGGTAGTCCACGCCGGTGAGCCGCACCTCACCGCCCGTCGCCGCCGCGGCGCAGAGGTAGGTCGCGCAGACGATGCGGTCCCCGATGACGCGGTGCGTGCAGCCGTGCAGCGCCGTGCCGCCCTCGACCGTGATGATGGAGCCGCCCGCGCCGTTCACCCGCGCGCCCATGCTTCGCAGCAGCGCCTGAAGATCGACGATCTCCGGCTCGCGGGCCGCGTTGTAGATGACGCTTGTGCCCTCCGCGCCGCAGGCGGCGAGAATGGCGTTTTCCGTCGCGCCGACGCTCGGAATGGCGAGGGTGATGTCCGTGCCGCGAAGGCATTTCGCCTTGCAGCGCAGCTCGCCGTAGCGCTCGGTGATCTCCGCGCCCAGCTCATGCAAGGCGGCCAGATGCAGGTCGATGGGCCGCGGACCGAGCTCGCAACCGCCGGGGTAGGACAAGACCGCTTCTCCCTGCCGCGCGAGGATCGCGCCCAGAAAAATGATGGACGAGCGCATTTCGCGCATCAGCTCGTCAGGAATGTCGCAGCGCGCCATCGGCGCAGTGTCCACCTCCAGCGCTGTGCCGTCGCGCCGCACGCGGCAGCCGAGGTGGCGCAGGATGGCGACGGACGCGTCCACGTCGCGCAGACGCGGACAGTTCTCGATGCGGCAGACGTCCCGCGCGAGGATCGTCGCCGCCAGCACGGGCAGGACGCTGTTCTTGCTGCCCTGTATCGTCAGTTCTCCGTGAAGCGGCGCGCCGCCCTCGATGCTCAGATAGCTCATGTGCCGTTCCTCCCTTTCCCGATGGGTCAACAAACTAAGCCATAGTATGCACCCACGGTGCGCCGTGGTTCCGGCGCGGGAGGAAAAGGGGGTGTACTTTCGCGGTGTTTTATGGTAAAATTCCGAAAAAATCCAAAAGCGAGGTCATATCATGAAGGGAAAAACGATCTGCAAAACGCTTGGGCTCGTACTGCTCGCGCTGCTCATTCTCGTCGTGCTGTACGTCGTCTATGTGTTCGCGAGCTACCACCGCATCGGCGATCAAAGTCTCAGCGTAATGCATTGCAGCAGCAGGGACGCAGTCCCCATGGAGGACGCGGTCGAGACCGGCGCCGTCTACCGCGTTTCGTCCGCGAACGTGGGCTTCGGCGCGTACAGTGCCGACTACAGCTTCTTTATGGACGGCGGCAGGGAGAGCCGCGCCCGCAGCCGGCAGGCGGTCGACAAAAATATGCGCGGCATCGTCGCGTTTGTCGAAGCCCTTTCGCCTGACTTTGCCCTCTTTCAGGAGGTCGACACCGACGGCACGCGCAGCTGGCACATCGACGAGACCGCCTATCTGAGCGACGCCATGACGGGATGCGAATTTGACGAGGTGTTCGCGCAGAACTACGACAGCCCCTATCTTTTCTACCCGCTCATTCAACCCCACGGAGCGAATCAGTCCGGCATCGTGACGCTTTCGCGCCACCCCATCGCTTCCGCCGCGCGGCGGGAGCTGCCGGTGGAGAGCGGCTTTATGAAGCTCCTTGACCTCGACCGCTGCTATTCGGTCAGCCGCATCCCGACGGCGAGCGGCAAGGAGCTTGTCCTCTATAATCTCCACCTCTCTGCCTACACCTCGGACGGCGCCATCGCCACCGAGCAACTTGAGTTGCTGTGCACGGATATGCTCGCGGAATACGAGGCGGGCAATTACTGCGTCGCGGGCGGCGACTTCAACAAGGACCTGCTCGGCAATTCGCCGGAGATCTTCGGTGTGGCCGCCGGGGAAAACGACACCTGGGCGCAGCCCATCCCGGAGGGAACGATCCCCGCGGGGCTGACGCTCGTCGCGCCCTTTGACGAGACCGCGCCCGCCGCCTCCTGCCGCACGGCGTCCGAGCCGTACAGCATCGAGACGACCTTCCGCCTGACGGTGGACGGCTTCCTCGTGAGCGATAACGTGGAGGTCGTGGACAGCGCCGTGCTGGACGCCGGCTTCCTCTACTCCGACCACAATCCCGTGTGGATGGACTTCAAGCTCAACTGAATATGCTCTGAGCCTGCGGCTTGCGCCGCAGGCTTTTATTTGACAAGCGCCATGACGGTCTCGTAGATGCGCTCGGTCGCGTCGCGCACGCCGAGTCGGAGCGAAGCCTCGTGCATCGCCGCGAGCCGCGTTTCGTCGCGCAGCAGCGCGGCGGCCTCCGTAAACAACCGCTTGCCGTCCAGCCCCTCCTCGGGCAGGACGAGCGCCGCGCCGTGCTCGCCGAGCACGGCGGCGTTCTTCTCCTGATGGTGGTTCGTCACATTCGGCGACGGCACCAAAATGGCGGGAACGCCGAGCGCCGTCAGCTCGCTGAGCGTGGACGCGCCCGCGCGGCAGATCACAAGGTCGGCGGCGCGCATGACGTCCGCCATGTCGTAGATATACTCGCGCACGTCGAGCGAGGGATGGTCTCGCAGATCCACGCCGTACCCGCTCACCCACTCGTGCATTTTCTGCCAGCCGAGCGAGCCGACGGAGTGGATGTGATGGAACGGCTCCTTTGCCGCCTCAAGATAAAGAAGCTCCGCCGTGACGCGGTTCATGTTCCCCGCGCCGAGGCTGCCCCAGAACGAAACGATGAGCGGGCGGCCGTCGTTCACGCCGAGCTTTTCCTTGGCCTGCGCCTTCGTCTGCGTGAAGAAGTCGCCGCGCACCGGCGTACCGGTGACGACCACGCGGTCCTTGTGCTTATAATACCGCCGGCAGTCCTCAAAGCCGACGAGAATGCGGTCGCAATGATTTTCGAGCAGTCGGGTCGTCAGCCCCGGAACGGCGTTCGACTCGTGCACCGCCGTCGGAATGCCGCGCGCGTGGCCGTAGCGCACGATGGGATAGCTCGCGTAGCCGCCCGTACCGACAATGAGGTCGGGCTGAAATTCATCGAGAATGGCGTCCGCCTCACGCTTCGCGTGCATCAGATTGCGCACGGAGACGAGGTTATGGCGCAGCTCCTTCGGCCGAAGGGAGCGGTGGAAGGACGAGATGTTAACCGTGCGGAACGGATAGGGCGTGTGCGCGATCAGGTCGCGCTCCAGTCCGCGCTCCGCGCCGACGAAGAGGATGCGGGTCTTCGGGTCTCTCTCCCGCAGGAAGCCTGCGAGCGCCAGCGCGGGGTTGACGTGTCCCGCCGTGCCGCCGCAGGTGAAAATAACGTTCATGCCTTCCGTCCCCCTTTCTTCCTCGCGGCGGTCTGTTTTCCGCCGCGGCATATTTTTGAGCTTTTCAGCCTGGCGGCATCTGCCGCGAAACACTCAGCACCACGCCCATCTCCGCGAGCTGGATGGCGAGCGCCGTGCCGCCGAAGCTGAAGAACGGCAGCGAGATGCCGGTGTTCGGCACAAGATTCGTCACGACCGCGATGTTTAAGAAAACCTGTAAGGCGATCTGCGTGGTAATGCCCACGACAAGAAGGCTGCCGAAGCGGTCGCGCGCGTGGAGCGCGATCCAGTAGCCGCGGATGATGAGCAGCGCGAAGATGGCCATGATGAGCGTCGCGCCGATCAGGCCCAGCTCCTCGCAGATGATGGAGAAAATGCAGTCGTTGTGCTCCTCGGGCAGGAAGAGGAACTTCTGCCGGCTCTTGCCGAGGCCGAGACCGAGGAGACCTCCCGAGCCGATGGCGATGAGGCTCTGGCGCGTCTGATAGCCCGTGCCCGTCTTAAAGGCGTCGTTGAGCGGGTCGAGCCAGATGGCGATGCGCGAGGAGTTGTAGGTAATGAGGCCCGAGAGGAACGCATACGCCACCGCCGCCACACCACCGATGCCGATGCCGACCCAGTAGCCGCGGATACCGCCGACGAACATCATCGCCGCGCCGATGCCGAGAATGAGCACGGTGCCGGAAAGGTGCGGCTCGAAGTACATCAGCACCGCAATGAGGACAAGGATAAAGCCGTAGGGCAGGATACCGTAGCGGAGCGTTCTCATTTTGTCCTTCTTTTTGGAGATGCTGTCGGCAAAATAAAGGATGACGCCAAGCTTGGCGATCTCCGACGGCTGAAACCGCATCGTGGTGCCCGGGATACCGAGCCAGCGCGTCGCGCCGTGGCTCGTGATGCCGACGCCGGGAATGATGACCGCAACAAGCAGAGCGATGGAAATGCCCAGCGCGATCTTGGCCACGCCGCGGAAGCGCGCGTAGTTGATGCGCCCGATGACGACCATGGCGGCAAGGCCGAGCGTGGCAAAGGCCGCCTGCCGCTTAAAGTAGTACAGCGGGTCGCCCGACTCATAATAGGCAGATGGAAAGCTCGCCGAGAGCAGCATAATGAGCCCCACGCCGGTGAGCAGCAGCACGAGCAGGAGGAACGGCACATCGATGGGTCCGCGGCCCGCCTCCTTCGCGGCGGCCTCCATGCGCTTCATGTGCTCGCGCTGCTCGCGCCGCAGCTCGCGCTCCTCCTTCGTCATACCGGTTCACCTCCCCCGATCGTTTTTTGAAATGTGCCTTAGAAATGGTATCTTCCGATCACGCCCCAGAGCGCCAGCATACAGAACACGGCGGAGACGAGCGTGAAGATGGTCACGAGCTTGACCTCGCTCCAGCCGCAGAGCTCAAAGTGATGGTGCAGCGGCGCCATCTTGAAAATGCGCTTGCCGTGCGTCGCCTTAAAGTAGGCGACCTGAATGATGTCCGAGAGCGTTTCGCAGATGTAGACGATGCCGACGAGCAGCAGCACGAGCGGCATATCGTAGGCGAACGCCAGTCCCGCCACCGCGCCGCCGAGAAAGAGCGAGCCGGTGTCGCCCATGAATACCTTGGCGGGATGGAAGTTATAGACGAGAAAGCCGATCAGTCCGCCGACCATCGCCGCGGCAAAAACGCCGAGGTCGTTCTCATAGCCCCACCACGAGCCGACCACCGCGAAAAACAGCGCCACCGGCACCGTCACGCTGCCGGCCAGACCGTCGATGCCGTCCGTGATGTTGACGGCGTTGACCGTGCCGACGATGACAAAGGCGGCGAAGATCATATAAACGATCCACGGCAGGATGACATAGGTATTGGCGAACGGAACGTAGAGGTTCGGCGTCAGCATCCCCTCATAGCGCATCAGGCAGAGAAACACCACTGCCGCGGCAAGCTGGAGGGCAAACTTCTGGATCGCCGTCAGGCCGAGGTTCCGGTGCATTTTCACCTTCTGAAAATCGTCAAGAAAGCCAATCAGGCCGAACACGGCGGCAAAGGCAAACACATAGAGGTGTGCGAAGCTGCCCGCGCGCATGGCGTCCCAGCCGAACACGAGAATGGTGACGAGGATGCCGAAAATGAACATCAGTCCGCCCATCGTCGGCGTGCCGGACTTGCCGGCGTGCCAGGTCGGGCCGTCCTCGCGGATGCTCTGTCCCGCCTTGAGCCTGCGCAGCTCGGGGAGCAGAAAGCGTCCGGTGACAAGCGTGATGAGAAAGCTCACAATGCAGGCAGCGATCAGTTTCATAGCGTATTCCTTCCGCCGCGCAGAGCGCGGCTCTTTCGTTTTTTATTGGCTCAGATGCTCGCGCACCACCTGCCGCTCGTCGAGCGGCAGCGTCTCGGCGCCGACCACCTGATAGGTCTCGTGTCCCTTGCCCGCGAGCACCACCACGTCGCCGGTGCGGGCGTGGTCGAGCGCGTAGGCGATGGCCTCGCGGCGGCTTTCCAGCACGGCAAACGGCGTCGCGCTGTCCGCCATGCCGGCGAGGATCTCGTGCAGAATGGCGTAGGGGTTTTCCGTGCGGGGATTATCCGAGGTGACGATCACCTCGTCCGCGAGCCGCGCGGCGATGCGCCCCATTTCGGCGCGCTTCGTCCGGTCGCGGTCGCCGCCGCAGCCGAACACGACGAGCACGCGCGCGTCGGCAAAGCCGCAGACGGTCGAGAGAATATTTTTCAGCCCGTCGGGCGTGTGCGCGTAATCAATGAGCACGGTGTAGTCCGTGTCCGTCGGCACCACCTCCGCCCTGCCGCGCACGCCCTGACAGAGTGAGAGGGCCTGCGCCGCGTCCTCGATCGGAATGCCGAGGGCCTGTGCCGCGGCGAGCGCGGCGAGCGCGTTGTAGAGCGAGAACGCCCCGGGAATGTGCAGCGTCACGGGGATGTGCTCGCTGTCGCTGCACGCGGTGAAGCTCACGCGGTCGGCGCAGTAATGCGCGTCCCAGCCGACGAGATCGTTTGCAAGTCCCTGCCCGAAGCGTGTGACCGGACAGGTCACATTTTCGAGCAGCCGCGGCGTCCACGGATCATCGCCGTTGACGGCGGCGGCGCGGCATTGGCGGAACAGACGCGCCTTGGCGTCGCAGTAGGCTTCCATTGTACCATGGTAGTCAAGATGGTCCTGCGTGAGATTGGTGAACACGCCGAGCGCGAAGTCGATCGCGCCGGCACGCCTTTGCACGAGCGCGTGGGAGGAGACCTCCATCACCACATGAGTGCAGCCCGCGTCCGCCATTTCGCGCAGCAGACGCTGGAGCGTCAGCGCGTCGGGCGTGGTGCGCTTGGCAGGCAGAACGGCGTCGCCGATCATGTTCTGATTCGTGCCGATCAGGCCGACCTTTGCGCCCAGGCAGCGCTCAAGGAGCTGCTTGAGAAGATACGTTGTGGTCGTCTTGCCGTTCGTGCCGGTCACGCCGACCACCGTCATGCGTCCCGCCGGATCGCCGTACCACCTCGCGGCGAGCTTTGCCGCCGCCTCGTGCGCGTCGGGGACCAGCACACAGGGCACGCCTTCGGCCGCGTGCTCGGTCACGACGCAGACCGCGCCGCGCGCGGCGGCCTCCTTTGCGTAGTCTGCGCCGTCCTCCCGCGCGCCATGCAGGGCGAGGAAAAGGCTTCCCTCTCCCGCCGCGCGGGAATCGAGGGTGAGGTCATGTATCTCCGTCCGCGCGTCCGCGCGGAGGAGTCGGAAGTGATCGAGGGCGCTCAAAAGCTCGCCGAGCTTCGTAGGCGCGTCGTCCTTTCTCCGTCAAATCTTGCTCTCTTTTGCGGTTTTTAATCCGTCACCGAGCTGTCGCTGAACTGGACGCGCACCACCGTGCCCGCCGCGACCTCCGTGCCCGGCGTCTCCGACTGGGAGATGGCGCGCACGCTCGCAGAGCTGCCGCCGGTCGCGCCGGAGACGGACATGATGAGCCCCGCGTCGGTGAGCTTGCGGTTGGCTGCCGCAGCGCTGTCGCCCACAACGTTCGGCACGATGCATAGCTCCGTGGATTTCTCCGCGCCGAGATAGAGGATGATCTCCGCGTTGTTCGGCACGATCGCGCCGCCGAGCGGCGTCTGGTCGGTGACGGTCTCGCCGTCGCCGACGGTGCGGCAGGAGAAGCCCTCCTCCTTGAGCTTTGCCGCCGCCTCGTCGCGCTTGAGCCCGACGACGTTCGGCACGGTATGATCCGCGCCGACGAGTTCATCGGCGCTGTAGGTCGGCTCGATGCCGAGGTAGGGCAGTATCTCCGCCATGATGCTCGACGCCACGGGCGCGGCCATGTTGCCGCCGGAGCGGTAGGTGCCGGTGTCGTTGCTGGCGCTGCTGAGGGTGAGGAGCATCATGATCTGCGGGTCGTCCGCCGGCGCGCAGCAGGTGAACGAAACGGTGACGCTCCCGTCGATCTGGTCGGCAGTGCCGGTCTTGCCGCCGATGCGGTAGCCCGCGACCTTGCCGTTCTTGCCCGTGCCGTGCTCGACCTCGTACTCCATGATCTCGCGCACGGTCTTGGAGGTATCCTCGGAAATGACCTGCCGCAGCGGGGTGGTATCGTGGCGGTACTTGACGTTGCCGCTCTGGTCGAGCACCTCGGAGACGATGTAGGGCGTGCGGAGGTAGCCGCCGTTGACGCAGGCCGCCTGCGCGTTGATGAGCGAAAGCGGCGTGACGTTGAAGTTCTGACCGAAGGCGTAGCACGCCAGCGCCAGCGTGGAGTATTCAATCTCCTTGTTGACAAAGCCGCTCGCCTCGCCCGTGGTGTCCACGCCGGTCTTTCCGGTGAGGCCGAAGGCCTTCATGTAATTGTAAAAGGTCGTGTTGCCGAGGCGCAGGCCGATGTTGATGAACGCGGGGTTGCAGGAATTGGCGAACGCCGTGATGAGGTCCTGATGACCGTGACCGGGCGCGCGCTTGGAGCAGTTGATCTTCGCGCCCTCGATGACGACATAGCCCGGGCAGTTGAAGGTGTCGGACATTTTGACCTTGTTCTCCTCCAGCGCCATGGCGAGGGTGAGGATCTTGAAGGTCGAGCCGGGCTGGAAGGTGTCGTTGATGGCCTTGTTGCGCCATTGCATATTTTGCAGCGTGTCGGCCGCCGCGGCAAGCTCCTCGTCGGTCATGCCGGCGGCAAGCATCTCCTTGTTGTAGATGCTCGTGGGGGCGTTGAGGTCGTAGGTCGGCAGCGACGCCATCGCGAGGATGCCGCCGGTGTTGACGTCCATGACGATGCCGGTCGCGCCCACGCCCGTGCCGTAGCGGCTCTCGAGCTCCTCAAGGCCCTTTTCGAGGTAATACTGCACCGTCTTGTCGAGGGTCGTCACCAGACTGTCGCCGTTCTCGGCGTCGAAATACTGCTCATACTGATAGAGCAGCGCGTTGCCGTTGGCGTCACGCGCGGAGACGACCATGCCCTTTTCGCCGGTCAGCTCCTCGTCATACACGGCCTCAAGGCCGTAGGCGCCGCCGTTGGCGTTGACAAAGCCGATGACGTGCGCGGCGAGCGAGGAATAGGGGTAGTAGCGCTTGGAGGTCGGCTCCAGAAAAACGCCTTTGATGTCGTTGTCGCTGATAAACACGCGGACTTTGTCCGCCGTCTCCTGCTCGACCTTCTTCTTGATGACCTTGTACTGCGAGGCGGTATCTTTCATGTCGTCGAGGATGCCGCTCGGGTCCACGCCGAGGATCTCGCCGAGGCCGTTTGCGATCAGATCTTGATCCTGCTCGTTTTTGGCGACGTCGAGAGGCGAGACGCAGACGTTCTCCGCCGTGGAGGAGAGGGCGAGGATGTCGCCGTTTTTGTCGTAGATGGTTCCGCGGCTCGCCTCCACGGTCGTGCGCAGCGTCTGCTGGCGCACGGCGAGCGTCTTGAGCTCGTCGTGCTGCTTGATCTGCAGCTTGTAGAGCTGGGCAAAGAGCAGCAGAAACGTGCCGATGCCCAGCAGCGCCAGCAGCAGAAGCGTCCGCTGCTGGATGATGCGGTTGGCGCGGCGCGCGCTGTCCGGTTTTCTTTTCGGGGGTGTCGGCACGGTCTTTCCTCCTCATACGGCAAGGGGCATAATGGCAAAACAAGGAGTAAGGAAGCTCCTTACTCCTTATGTATAGGCTTCGCTCAACTGAAATATTCCACCACGCTGAAAACGCCCTGCCCCAGCGAGGTGAACACGCGGCTGAGCACGCTGACGTTCTGTGCTTCGCAAAGCTCCACGCTGTCCGGCGCGGAAAGGTCGATGTAATTGATCTGCGAGGAGCTGGGCTTGTTCATGCCCGCGGCGACAGCCGCCGCCTTGACCGTTTCGAGATCAAAGGTGCGCTCGTACTGCGTGAGCAGCGCGACGTGCTCGGCGTCGAGCGTCTTGAGCTCCTTCTGCATCGAGACCACGTCGGCGGAAATGCTCGTGAGCTGCGCGTAGCTCATCAGCACGACCACGACCATCGCGGCCAGCGCGGCAAAGCCGAGCACCAACACGCCGGAGACTCTCTGCCGCTCGCGCACGCGCGGACGGACGGCCTTCTTCTCCTGCCTGCGCGGCGGGCGGATGAACTCCTCGCGCGGCTGCTCCCGGTGCTCGCTCTCGCGGCGCGGCGCGCGCCGCTCGGCATAGCGCTCATCGTAGGCGAGATTGCCGACAACACGTCCGCCGCGGTAGCTATTCGGTTGTCTGCGGCTCGTGCGTGCCATGGCGCTCTCCTTCGTGAAAGATCTGCTTTCTCAGCATTTTTCCGCCACACGTAGCTTGGCGCTGCGGGCGCGGGGATTTTCATTCAGCTCCTCCTCGCCCGAGACGATGGGCTTGCGGGTGATGAGCTTCATTTTGGGCTTCTTGCCGCACACGCACACCGGAAACTCCGGCGGACAGGTGCAGCCCGTGGCGAGCGCTTGCAGCTCGCGCTTGACGATGCGGTCCTCGAGCGAATGAAAGGTGATGACCGCGAGCCGCCCGCCCGGCTTGAGATTCTTCTCGGCGGCGCGGAGCATCGGCGGAAGCTCGCCGAGCTCGTCGTTGACCGCGATGCGGATGGCCTGAAAGCTCCGCTTGGCGGGATGCTGCTTCTCGCGCAGCGCCGCGGCGGGCATCGCCGAGCGGATGAGATCTGCCAGCTCCAGCGTGGTTTCGATGGGCTTTTCCGTGCGGTACGCACAGATCTTCTTTGCGATGGCGGGCGCGTAGCGCTCCTCGCCGAAGTCGTACAGGATGCGCCGCAGTTCCTCATAGGACCACTGGTTCACCACCTGACGGGCGTCCAGCGCCGCCGTGCGATCCATCCGCATGTCCAGCGGCGCGTCGTGCATATAGCTGAAGCCCCGCTGAGCGTCGTCCAACTGGGGGGAGGACACGCCCAGATCGAACAGCATGCCGTCCACGCCGGAGATGTTCAGCTCCTCCAATATCTCGCCGATGCGGTCAAAGTTGCTGTGCACCAGCGTCACATGATCCAGATAATCACGCAGCCGCTCCTTGGCGGCGGTGATGGCCGTTTCGTCCCGGTCGATGCCGATGAGACGGCCGGTGGTCAGGCGGCGGGCGATCTCCAGCGAGTGGCCCGCCCGGCCCAGCGTACCGTCCACGTACACGCCGTCGGGCCGGATGCAGAGCGCGTCCAGACATTCCTCCAGCAGCACCGGGCGGTGTCCATAGGAGAGATCCTCCTGTACATTGTGGTGTAGTTCCATGGTCACAGCCCCATTCTCTGCATAGCCTTCTCCAGCGAACCGCTGCTGAGGGCTTCCTCTTCGATCTCCGTCCAGCGCTGGGCGTTCCAGATCTCCGCCCGGTCAAATACGCCGATGATGATAACTTCCTTTTCCAGCTGGGCATACTGCCGCAGCCGTTGGGGTAACAGGATACGACCCTGGGCGTCCGGCTCGCACCGGGTGGCCAGGGCACTCATGGTGCGCAGGGTCTTGGTCTCGGTGTAGGAGGTGTCCCGCAGCTTGTCCCGCAGTTCCTGCCAGCTCTGGTCGGAGTGGACAGACAGGCAGCCATCCTGCCCGACGGTCACGTAAAAGACATCGCCCAGCTCTTCCCGCAGCTTGGAGGGGATAAACAGACGGCCCTTGGCGTCAATGTTATGCGCATATTGGCCTGTCATGTTTTCACCACCCCATGGTCATTCTGTGGGCGAGTGTGGGATTTTGCACCACCTATGTGGATAATCTCACCACAATTCCCCACCACGTTTTTCAGTATACCCAAAACGGCAGGGGATTGCAAGGAGAAATTTCCCTGGCGCGGCAAGGGTTCCACGGTGGTTTTTCCAGCATTTTCCTGAGAGCGGAGACAGAATAAAACGCACGTTTCACTTCTGAAACGTTGAAAAAATCCAAGACACAAGATATTGTGTCTTGGATTTTCGTTCCTACAAGATAAGCGCTTTTGTGCAAAACGCAGAAATTTCATGCGGAATTGTCGTTGTTTTTCACAATGGGGTACAGGGGCGGTTTCCTCCGCACGGCGGGGTGACCACATGCCGCCACCGTTTACGGACGGCTACGTTGGTTGATTGCGTAGGGGGCGATGCCCACATCGCCCCGCCCGGTGGACGGATGGGTTACGGAAAACGGTTGTAGGGGCCGACAGAGTCGTCCGCCCCTACGAATATGTTGCCATGCCCCGAAAAAAACGCTGCCCGACGGGCAGCGCTTGCGGCTTGGTTTACTTATTCTCAGCAGGCTTCTGGGGCGGGGTCTCCTGCTGCTTCAGGTGATCCTGGGCGGCCTGCATCTGCTCCTGCGAGGCGGAGCGGAACTGGGAACGGGAGGTCTGCACCTCGGACAATGCGGCCTGAATGGCCTCCTCCGTGCGGCGCAAAGCGTCCTCGGTATAGGTGTTGGCCACGCGGTACAGCTCGCGGCTGCGCTCCTCGGCCCGGTGGATGATATCGGCGCTCTTCTGGCGGGCCTGCTGGATGACCTCGCTCTCGGAAACGATGGTCTTGGCGTCAAGCTCCGCCTGACGCATCATCTTTTCCACTTCCTTCTTGGCGCCGGCCACATAGTCGTTGCGGGCGGCGATCAGCTCCTTGGCCTTTTTCAGCTCCAGCGGCAGCTTGGAGCGCATCTCGTCCAGAATATCCAGAGCCTCGTCCCGGTTGATGGTGCATTTTTCGGCGCTGAAGGCGGCGCTTTTCGCCTCGTCGATCATGTTATACAGCATGTCGATCAATCGCTGTACGTCCTTTTCCTCCATGTCAGTGGTCACATCCTTTCATCAATTCCTCCGCCACCGGAGCGGGTACATATTTGGTAAGGGGCTGGCCGTAGCGGATCATCTCACGGGCCATGGTGGAGCTGAAATGCTCGAACTCCGCGCGGGCGGGCAGCAGCAGCGTTTCCAGCTCCGGCTCGATGCCCTGATTGATCCGGGCCATCTGCATTTCGGAATCAAAATCCGTGATATTCCGCACGCCCTTGACGATGATGCAGGCGTTTTTCTGGCGGGCGTAATCCGCCAGCAGGCCGGAGAACAGCTCCGCCTCGGCGTTGGGGATATGGGCGATGGAGCGGCGGATCAGCTCCAGCCGCTTCTCCTGAGAAAACATGGGCTGCTTCTTCTCGCAGTTGACCATGACGCACATGTAAACCTTGTCAAAGCACCGGGCGGCCCGGCTGAGAATGTCCAGATGACCCAGTGTGATGGGGTCAAAGCTGCCGGGATAGATGGCGATCTTCATAGGGTGTCCTCGTTTCCGCTGCGGTGATAGACGCTCAGCTTGATCTTGCCATACCGGTACTGACGATACAGCGAATAAGGGGGCGCAAGCGCCGGCAATTCCGTCTCCACGGCGCTTTCCGCCACAATTATACCATGTTCGCGGCAAATGTCAAATGCCGCAATATCCTCCAGCGCCTTGACCAGCAGGCCGGAGGCGTAGGGGGGATCGAGAAAGATCAGGTCGAACTTTTCGCCGCTTTTCAGATAGGCCATGGCGTCGCCGCTGCGGACAACGGCGCTGTCCGTCAGGCCGCAGACCTGTAAATTCTCCCGGATCAGCTTCACCGCGTCGTTGCGCTGGTCGATGAACACGCACTGCTTTGCGCCGCGGCTCAGGGCCTCGATGCCCAGCTGGCCGGTGCCGGCGAACAGGTCCAGCACCCGCCGCCCCTCGATATCAAACTGGATGATGGAGAACAGGCTCTCCTTTACCTTGCCGGTGGTGGGACGGGTCTCCATGCCCTCCAGCTCCTTCAGCCGGCGGCCCCGTGCCGTTCCGGTGATGACTCTCATTTGTTGCCCTCCCTTGGGTCGAAGCGTTCAAAAATGACCAGTGCGCCGGCTTCCTCGGCGGCGGCCATGTCCTCCCTGTTGCGGATGGTCCAGCTGAACTCCTGCGCGCCGTACAGGCTGCGGCACAGCTTCAGCGACAGGCTGTCCCGATCCTCGAACCGGTAGGCGATGAAGGCGGGCCGTGTGCGGCAGTTCAGCAGCAGATTGCTCAGCACCCAGCGCACCGCGCCGGGCAGGTCTTTCCCGTCGCCGTGGCGGGCAAAGTTCTCGCTGAGCTGTCCCCGCACCACGTCGGGCCGGTTCTGCCACAGCCACATGAGACACCGGGGGTCAAAGGACTCCACGCAGTAGTCCACCTTGTACTTGTCCAGCAGCTTGCAGGCAGCCGCCGCCAGTGCTTCGGCATTGCCCCGCTCCGCCTTCAGCTCCACGATCAGCGGCGCTTTTCCGGCGAAGATGGGCAGCACCTCCTCCAGCAGCGGGATGTGGTACTCGGTGCCCTCCAGCGTGTACTGCCGCAGTTCCTCCGCCGTCAGATCCTCCACCAGCACATCCGCGCCTGTCGTGCGCTTCAGGGATGCGTCGTGGATCACCGCCAGATGGCCGTCCTTCATCAGATGCACGTCCAGCTCCGCGCCGAAGCCGCACTGCACCGCCCGCTTGAAGGCGGGGAGGGAGTTCTCCGGAATGCGGGGCTTGTCGTGGAAGCCCCGGTGGGCATAGCGCCAGCCCCGGAGCTTCTTCCAGTCCCGGCGGCGGTCACACCGCAGGCACAGAAGATACAGCAGAAAAATCAGGACAACAATGCCCAAAAGGATCCAAATCAGTGTCATATCAATCCATCTCCGAATCTTGTAATGCTTCCAGTCCCAGCTTCATCTGGGGCTTGCTGTCGCCGTGGTGCACCATCAGCATGGTGGCAAAGGCCAGCGCCACGAACACCGTGGCATAGGGGAACAGCACCCGCATACCCCACTTGTCCATCAAAAGGCCGGACAGCATGGGGGTGGCCACCTGCGCCGCCATGGAGGCGGTGTAGTAAAAGCCGGTGTACTTGCCCACGTTGCCGCCGCTGGACAGCTCCACCACCATGGGGAAGGAGTTCACGTTGATGGTGGCCCACGCGATGCCCGCCAGGGCGAACATGGCGTTCATCAGCAGCGTGGGGCTCTCCGCGTGGAGGAAGCCCGCCACGCCGAAGGCCACGGTCAGTAGGATAACGCCCGTCTGAATGGCCCGCTTGCGGCCCACCCTGCTGGAGATCACACCCACCGGCAGATAGGCCACGATGGCCGCCGCCTGAGCGATGATGAGGGTCAGGTTATAGTCTTTATGCAGGATGTTGCTGGCGTACACGGAGTACTTGCTGGTGACGGCATTATAGCCGAAGAACCACAGCACGATACTCAGCAGAATGAAAATGAGGGACTTCACCTCGCCGCGGGTCAGCTTCCGCTCCTCCTGCGGGGACGCGCCGTCCTCCGCCGTGTCCTCCACACCGTATTCCACGCTGTCGCGCTGCATCTGCTGGGCCCACTCCACCTCGCGCACGGTGAGAATGAAGATCACCAGCGCCGCCAGCATGATGGCGGCGATCACCGCGAAATAGGCGGTGTAGCTCATCAGGGCGTTGTGTACCGACGCGGTGGCGAACGCCATGCCCAGCGCCAGCACCAGAATACCGCCGGCGCTGCCCATCAGGTTGATGACGGCGTTGGCCTTGGAGCGCAGCGGCTTCATGGTCACGTCCGGCATCAGCGCCACCGCCGGAGAGCGGAAGGTGGCCATGGCTACCAGAATCACCAGCAGCACAGCGATGAAGAACCCCAGCGTGGC
>ERZ824600.1528-NODE-1528-length-27880-cov-3.193495_pt1 | contig 27880 bp, 22 predicted proteins | sample MGYA00519933_ERZ824600 | MGnify/ENA primary metagenome ERZ824600 (study PRJEB31778, sample SAMEA3449178) | human gut metagenome | biome: human gut; feature: human-associated habitat; material: faeces | place: United Kingdom | collected 2010/2012 ... | reverse complement strand
AGTCACTGGTATTGGGGTCGCCTGAGAATCCCGATAGAATATTTTATACCGAATGTATCTTTTCGTTGACCCATACAAGCCGGGGGCTGTTGTTCAAGAACAATAATGATCCGCAACTTTTGCCCCGCCCGGTCTTGACGATGGATCCGTCGCTGCTCGAAGCTCCTTATTTTGGCGGTGGAGATCTCTATGGAGGTTCGTCCGACGATTATCGCTACATTGCCAACTGGTCTAAGATAGGTAGCTCGTATTACTTTTATAAGTATTCCGATCTTCCCGATGTATCGCTGATACGCAATACCATGATTCCGATGATACGTCTCGGAGAGATGTATCTGATTATTGCCGATTTGCAGACCGAACGTCCCGACATGGCCCATTGGGTCAATCTCCTCCGGGCCCACCGTGGGGTCAGAGCCCAGGTCGAAGACAATACGTTCAGACCCTCGTTTGTAGGTTATGAGTATGTGCGCGAACTTTTCGGCGAAGGGCAGTGCTTCTATTTCAACAAGCGCAACTATTCGGCTGTTATGACCAAATTTGAAGGAGTGAGCGAGTTTATCGATGCGTCGGAAAAGATGTATGTATTGCCTATGCCCGACAGCGAATCAGAAAACAGAGAATAAAAGTAAAGAGATGAAACATATACATATTACCGCCATCGGATTGTTGAGTGCCCTATTTTATCTGTTTGTAGCGTGCGACGAACAGGCACCCGACTTGTACGATGCTCCCAACGGAATTTATTTCAACAATCGCACGTCAAACAATACGCTTCTCGACTCGGCGGTGATGACGTTTGTGTATCAACCCGATTCTGTCGATTATGTCGACATGCCAGTTGTCGTGCAGACTGTCGGCCGCCAGGCCGATTTTGACAGAGAGGTGCTTATCAAGGTTTCGTCGCCCGATGCCGAGCTGGGTGTCGACTATGAGTTGATAACTCCTCCCGTCATGCCGGCAAATACCTCCCGGTTTGTCTATTATGTGCGGGTAAAGAAAGTGCCGGCATTGGAGACTGCGGCAAAGACCATTTATCTGGAATTGCAAAGCAACGACTATTTCCAGACCTTCTTGCAGCAGGAGTGTACGGGCGACAGCCAGAACCCCTATACCGATATGTAGCACTACCGCATCGAGTATTCCAACTTTTTTGCCATAGCCCCCGAAGGCTGGCTCGAAGAGTATGTCGGAGTTTTCTCCGAACGCAAGTTGCGCCTCTTGTGGAGTCGTTATCCTTATATCCCCCGCGAAAATTACAATTCCAAGGGGTTGATACCGTACAATCAATGGGTGTATATACAGAAAGATATAAATGAGTATATGGCCGAGCAGTTCTGGTTGCATCTCGACGGTATGGCCGATGAAGAGGCGCTCGACGAGAACGGTAATTTACTCGACTTTACTCCGGGGCTTTAAAATCTTGATGTATGAAGAATATAGAAAAAAATCTGATTATATGCCTGCTCTCGCTGTTTGGGCTTTTTCTGTCGTCGTGTTATGGCGATAAAGGCAATTATGAGTACAGGGAGTTGAACGACGTAACCATCGTTTTTGAAGATGCATTGACTACGCTTATTCGCGACAGCTTGAAGATTTCGCCGCAGTTGTCGGCTCCCAACGGCTACAACCCCGACAAGTATACCTATGAATGGAAGGTCTACTATACGGCTACGACGCAAGACCCCGAGGTCATAGGTACGGAGGCCGATTTGAAGTATTATGTCTCGCTTCTGCCGGGAAAGTACAAGCTGGTCTTTACCGTGCGGGAGAAAGATTCCGACATCTTTTATCGCAAGACTTCCGATCTCGAAGTGAAGACAACCACTACGCTTGGGTGGTTGGTACTCTGTTCCGAAGAGGGGCGGGTAAGACTCGACATGATTTCGCACATCACGGGCGATACCTATCGCGACCTGCTCAAAGGTACCGAGCTTGAAACCTGGCAAGAGCCCCGTCAGTTGCTCTACGACTCCTACATGGCCGAGCCCTTTTATCTGGTCACGGGTAGTGGTACGACCCGTCTCAGCGACAACGAGTTTCAGTGGCAGGAGTCATATCTTATAGAAAATGAATTTGCCGGAGCCCAGTTTGACAAGGCTGTGGCCTATATGGGAACACATTATCCCGGCAAGCTGATTATCGACGAAGACGGCCGTTCGTATTATTGCGATAATACCATGGGCGACGGCCTGTTTGGCTCATCGCGTAAAAACCAGTACGGATACAAGAAAGGGCTGGCTATCGGCTTCAACCGTCTGGAAACGCAGAATCTGCCGTTGTTCATGCTTTGGGACCCGGTGTACAGGGAGTTTGTCGTGTGTACCGATCAGTTCCAGGCGTTGGGGCTCGACAGCAGTTTCGACTATCCCATGTCGACATTGTCGGGGTATGGATTCCCCATCACAAACGATGCCCTTTTTGCCTGGCCCACCTATCAGGACCAGATGCAGTTGGTGTGCATGGAAAATACACTCTATGACAAGAACCAGTCGGGGAGAGGGGTTACATATGCCATCTTGTCAAAGGGCGACGCTCGGTATCTGTATGGTATCATATTGGGAAATCTTGTGTGCCTTATCGACGATGTAGAGAAGTATGGCGTCGCTTATGAAAAGATATACTATGTCGACTTGTCGTCATGTACCGATATTACACAGGCATCGCATTTTGCGTTCAGTTCGTTGAAGACCTATATGTATTATTCGGTAGGGAGCAAAGTGTATGCAGTCAATTTTGCCGCTTCGACGCCAGCGTCGGAGTTGCAGCTTGATTTGGGCGATGAGGAAATAACCCTGTTGAAGTTCTATCTCTTTGAGAAAGAAGATTCCGAAAACCGCAGTTACGACCTGATTGTCGGTTCCGAGACCCCGTCGGGCGAGGGCGTTCTGCGCATATACGACGGATTCGACAGTGAGGGCAATTTCCTGAATGCAGAGCCCGAAGAGATGGAAACCGGCTTTGCCCGTATAGTAGATGTCATGTATAGAGAATGAGATTATCAAAAAAAGATAGCGTTATGAAGATAGTAAATTGTGTCAAGAGAGCATGGGCCATTGCATTGATTCTCTTTGTTGCAGGAATCATGCCAGGCATGGCGTCGATAAGATTGACGGTCGATGTGCCCGACAAGACCCGTTCTATGGTCGTTGTTGTTTACCAGACAACCATCGTTGAAATACCTCTCGATGAAAATGGCCACGGAAGTCATCTCTTTGAGAATCTTCCTGCCGTGCATGCCAACCTGTATTATGGCATGGACAGTAAGAAATTTTTTATGGAAGATGGCGATGATATATATGTCTCTTTCCCGGGAAACAATTTCAAGGATCAAATTTCTTTCACGGTGAAGAACCGTCCCGGTAAAGAAAAAATCTTTGAGTACCTCAACAAGACAAGTATATTGGCTCCGTCGGACAAGGACTTCGCTCTGCCGTTTGAGGAGTATGTCGAGCTGATCGAGAAGAAAGAGAAGGCCTCGAAAAAAATCTTGAAGACCTGGAAGTTGGGAAAAGTAAGTCCGCTGTTTGAAAAAATAGAAAATGCCCGCATACACTATGCCCTGGCGCAGATGTTCTTTATGTATCCCGTAGGCCATGTCATGATGACCGGCGATACCACCTACCGGCCCGATAGCGATTATTACAAGGTCATAGCCTCATGTGTGAAGGAAGACCGTAAGATACTGGGACTGAAAGAGTATCGTGAGGTGATGAAGGAGGCTGCCTATGTCTTGTCGACCAAAGGCGATAAAATCTCGGATTTGTATCAGAAAACCTTGTGTGAGATGGAGTATTTTATCGACAACCTGAAAGACGAGACGGTGTTACAGACGTTGCTTACGGTGCTGGCCATCGAACAGGTCGAGCAATACGGCATAAAAGGTATCGATGAAATGCTTACGCTTTACAATACCTACGTTACCGATTCATTGCTGCGAGCATCTTTCCAGGAAAAATATGATGTGTGGGATATCATCAAACCCGGAAAGCCTTCGCCCGATTTTATCGCTCTCGACCCGTCGGGAAAGAGCTATCGGCTCACTGACTTCCGGGGTAAATATCTCTATATCGACTTGTGGGCAACCTGGTGTGGCCCGTGTCGTCGCGAGATACCCTATTTGCAGCAGTTGGAAAAAGAGTATGAAGGGAAAAACATTACGTTCCTTTCTCTCTCGACCGATGCCAGTAAAACCGACTGGACCGAATTCCTGCAAAGCCACGAAATGGGCGGTGTTCAACTTTATATCGGCGCCGCATCTAAGTTTCAACAACTTTACAATGCCGACGGTATTCCCCATTTTATCTTGCTCGATACCGAAGGCCGTATCGTAGAGGGGAATATGTTGCGTCCATCGTCTCCCGATATTCGCCCCTATTTCGACCGTCTTCCCGGTATCTCCGGCAAATAAGGATTAAGAATATACTTTTATTCCAAATTATATAGTTTGTTTCATTAAATTGTTTTCGTATGAAAAAATTTTACATTACAGTTGTGTGTGTTGTCCTGTTTTTGGCAACATCGTGGGCCGTTTCTGCATCGGACAATTTGAGTGGTGTGTATAAGTTGAGCGGTCTGACGGCAGAGACCGAAGCCCAGTTGGGTTCTATTTCTGCTGACGCTCCTATCTACATCTACCCCGGTACGACGGCCGGTTCTTATTATGTTTCGGGGTTTGCAGGTTTTGGCTGTCAGATTCCGGCAACATTGGCCGATGGTGTACTTACGCTGAACATGTCGACGAGCGATGTAACCATCAATCCCTATTTCTATAACAATACATCTGCCGACATGTCCTATATGAGAGTCGTTTCGGGCGATCTGCAATCTTTGACGTTTACGGTGTCTGAGGGGGCACTGACCTTTGGCGAGACACTCTCTGTAAGTGAGACGATAATGGACTACATGAACGAAGAGATGCCTATGGTTGAAAATCAGCTGGGTGCTTATGCTCAGGGTCTCACCCTCGTAAAACAGGCAGCTCCGACATTCACGGCTGCCGATTTGGCCGGAGAATATACCTTTACGGCTGCCGAGAGAAGTTCGGCATCCGACGGTTTTGCCACCGATTTCACGATGACCGTAGCATCTGTATCCGGCAATGATTTGGAACTGACCGGGTTCATGGGAATAGAAGAGGCTGTTCCGGCCACCTATATCCCCGAAGTAGGTTTGGTAAAAATAGCAAGTGATACCCAGATATCCGTCTCGGGTGTAAGCAGCACGTTTGCCGCAAACAGTGGACTTACCGATATCTATTTCCGCGTATCGGAGTCTTCGCTGTCGCTGATGAATGCCGCCTATCTGAGCCAGATTGTTGAAGATCCTATGTGGGGTCCCACGCCCATGGCCGTGGTTATCTTGGCCGGTGGTGAGGCTGTAAAAGCCGGTTCGGGTGTTGTCGAGACCGTAGCCGAAGAAATGCCTGTATCGGTATATGCTTACGACGGTGCCGTTTATGTAAAATCGAATACTTCGGTAGCCGTACAGGTTTACAATGCAGCCGGCGTGCTGGTTTATGAGAATGCAGCGCTTTCGTCTCCGATTGAGAATCTGGCACAAGGTATCTATTTTGTAAAGGTGGCCGGTAATTCCAATGCCGTTTCGGTCATTCTGTAATAAAGAATTTTCTTCCATAAGAAGGAGGCCCGTATAATGAATACGGGCCTCCTCTGTTTTTAAGTGTGACGCTGGGGGTGTTAATCGAGCAGCATACCCTTGCGCACCTCTTCGATGACGGCGTCGCCTTGCGATTTGCGGATAAGGGTCGATGCAAAGTCGATGGCGGCAGACGGACCTTTGCCGGTAACGATGTTGCCGTCGGTCTCGACCATACGGCCGGTTACCGTAGCACCGTGCAGCATCTCTTCAAAACCGGGGTAGCAGGTAGCGGCGCGGTTTTCGAGAATACCGTTTACACCCAGTACAAATGGTGCGGCGCAGATGGCGGCTACGGGCTTGTCGGCGGCGGCATGAGCTTTCAGTGCCTCGACGAGGGGGGCGCAAGCACCCAGATTCTTTGACCCGGGCATTCCGCCGGGGAGTATGAGCCATTCGGCCTCGGCAAAGGGTACTTCGCCGAGAAGCATATCGGCCGTAACGGGTATGTGGTGGGAGCCGGTTACGGTTTTGTTGCCGGTAATCGATACGGTGCGGAGTTCCATGCCGGCACGGCGCATCATGTCTACCACGGTGAGGGCTTCGACCTCTTCAAAGCCTTCGGCCAAGAACAGATAAGATAGTTTCATTGCATTTCTTTTTTTGAGGTTTATATTCAAGTATAAGTTGTCGTATAGAAGACCGGTAAAGCGGTTGAACCTTGGAATGACGTACCTGTTTCCAACCTGCTAAATATGGTGAAAGGAGAAAGCAGAGACAAAAAGGAAACAACGTTTTACACTTTTGACTATGCCGAACCGAATCCTGTTAGGTACAAATATAACGAAAGCCCGTTGAAAAAATGCCGGCACCGGCATAAAAAATCGTATAGATTTGAAAAAGATATTTTTCGCACTCCGGGATAAAGAGTCCCAAAATTGCAGGGTGGGGGCAGTCGGCATTTGCATAAAATGATTATCTTTGTCGGAGAAGCATTAATGGCAATTGCAGCATGAACAGTTTTGGAAACATATTCCGGCTTACCACGTTCGGCGAATCCCACGGAAAAGGAGTGGGGGGCGTAGTCGACGGTATGCCGGCCGGTATAGAGATAGATACCGCATACATACAGCAGGAGCTCGACCGCCGTCGTCCGGGTCAGTCGTCGATAGTTACGGCCCGCAAGGAGAGCGACAGGGTAGAGATTCTTTCCGGAGTTTTCGAGGGGCGCACGACGGGTACGCCGATAGGTTTTGTGGTCTATAACCAGGACCAGCATTCGTCCGACTACGACAACCTGCGCGCCTGCTACCGGCCTTCGCACGCCGACTATACCTATACGATGAAATACGGCCTGCGCGACCATCGGGGCGGCGGTCGCTCTTCGGCGCGGGAGACCATCTCCCGTTGCGTGGCAGGAGCCTTGGCCAAGACTGCCCTGGCCCGTCTCGGTATTCGCGTGTGTGCCTATACCTCGCAGGTGGGACCCATAGCGTTGCCGGGTTGTTATACCGACTATGACCTCTCCCGCATCGACGACAACATCGTGCGTTGTCCCGACGCCGAGACCGCCCGGCGCATGATTGAATTTATCTCTGCGGTGAAGGCCGATGGCGACACCATAGGCGGTGTCATTACCGGCGTGGTGCAGGGGGTACCTGTCGGGTTGGGCGAGCCGGTATTCAACAAGTTGCACGCCGACCTGGGTGCAGCCATGCTGGGCATTAATGCCGTCAAGGGCTTTGAATATGGCATGGGTTTCGAGGGCGTACAGTACCGGGGCTCGCAGATGAACGATACGTTTGTCGTGCGCGACGGCCGCGTCTCGACCACGACCAACCATTCGGGCGGTATCCAGGGTGGTATCTCCAACGGTCAGGATATTTACTTCCGTGTGGCCTTCAAGCCCGTGGCTACCCTGTTGCGCGATGTCGAGACCATCGACCGCGACGGCAATAGCGTCGTGGTCAAGGCCCGTGGCCGGCACGACCCGTGTGTCTTGCCCCGTGCCGTACCCGTTGTCGAGGCCATGGCAGCCATGGTGGTGCTCGACCACTATCTGATGAACAAGACCAAACACCTTTAAACCTTACAGATATGGACATCAACTCTTACATCGAGGCCCATAGTGCCCGATTCTTCGAAGAACTCTTTTCGCTCATTCGTATTCCTTCCATCAGTTCCGACTCTTCCCGCCGGGCCGATATGGAGGCCTGTGCTGCCCGCTGGCGGGAGTTGCTGCTGGCTGCCGGTGTTGACCGGGCCGAGGTGATGCCCACGTCGGCGGCTCCCGTCGTTTTTGCCGAGAAGATTATCGACCCGGCCTGGCCTACGGTGCTCGTTTACGGCCATTACGATGTGATGCCGGTAGAGCCCCTCTCTCTCTGGAAGACCGAGCCGTTTGAGCCGGTTGTCAAGGACGGAATTCTCTATGCCCGCGGGGCCGACGACGATAAAGGTCAGTCGTTTCTCCAACTCAAAGCCTTTGAATATGCCCTTCATGAGGGACTCCTGCGCTGCAATGTGAAGTTTATCATCGAGGGTGGTGAAGAGATAGGTTCGCCCGGTGTGGAGGAGTTCTGCCGCGAACATACCGACCTGCTCAAAGCCGACGTTATTCTGGTATCCGACACCAGCATGGTGGGGGCCGATATACCCTCTATCACGACCGGATTGCGGGGCTTGTCTTACTGGCAGGTCGAAGTGACGGGGCCCAATCACGACCTGCACTCGGGCATCTTCGGCGGGGCGGTGGCCAATCCCGTGAATGTGCTGTGCAAGATGATTGCCGCACTGACCGATGCCGACGGCCGCATTACCCTGCCCGGCTTCTACGACGATGTCGAAGAGGTGTCGCGCGAAGAACGCGATATGCTGGGTGCAGTTCCCTATGACGAAGAAAAATACAAGGCCAACGTGGGGGTAAAGACCCTCTTCGGAGAGAAAGGCTTCACGACGCTCGAACGCACGGCTATACGTCCTACGTTCGACGTGTGTGGTATTTGGGGCGGCTACACGGGCGAGGGCGCCAAGACAGTGCTTCCCTCCAAGGCCTATGCCAAACTCTCGTGCCGTCTGGTGCCGCACCAGCAGCACCACAAGATTGAGCAGATGATGATAGACCACTTCAACCGCACGGCCCCCGATACCGTACAGGTGAAGATTGAGGCCATACACGGCGGCGAGAGCTATGTGTGCCCCATCGACCTGCCGGCCTACAAGGCTGCCGAGAAGGGTTACGAAGAGGCTTTCGGCAAACGCCCGCTGGCCGTGCGCCGGGGCGGCAGCATACCCATCATTGCTGTTTTTGAGCAGGTACTGGGCATCAAGTCGATACTCATGGGCTTCGGCCTCGAAAGCGATGCCACCCATTCGCCCAACGAGAATATCCCCGTCGATATCCTGCACAAAGGCATCGTGGCCATTGTCGGATTTTACAAAAACTTCGGACACTGATGCCGGCAGATACCTCCCGACCGCTTTATGCCGACATGGGCAGCTACCTGGCCGCCCGGTTTCCCTATAAGGTACAGAAAATCTCGCTTCATGCGGGATTTTCTTGTCCCAACCGCGACGGTACCAAGGGGCGCGGCGGCTGTACCTATTGCAACAACCAGACGTTCAGTCCCGACTACTGCCACACCGGGCGGAGCATTACCGAGCAGCTCGACGAGGGTATCGCTTTCTTTGCCCGCAAGTATCCCGACATGAAATACCTGGCCTATTTCCAGGCCTATACCAATACCTATGGTACGACGCCCCATCTGGCGGCCTGCTACGAGGAGGCGTTGGCACACGAGGGGGTGGTGGGGCTCATCATCGGTACGCGGCCCGACTGCATGCCGTCCGATCTGCTCGACTATCTCTCCGATCTGGCCCGCGACCGTTATCTCATGGTGGAGTATGGCATCGAGAGCACCTGCGACGAGACGCTGACCCGCATCAATCGGGGGCACGACTACGCCACGGCCGTCGATGCCGTGCAACGTACGGCCGCGGCCGGCATACCTGTGGGGGCACACATGATATTGGGCCTGCCCGGCGAGAGCCGCGAAACGATATTGTCTCATGCCTTCCGCCTTTCGGAATTGCCGCTTACGATGGTCAAGTTGCATCAGTTACAGCTCATTCGGGGCACCCGCTTGGCCTTGGAATATGAGCAGGGGGTGGCCGACATATATCCCTACACTGTGGCGGAGTATATCGACCTGGCCATCGACTTCATCGAGCGGTTGCGCCCCGACATCGTCGTCGAGCGGTTTGTCTCTCAGTCGCCCGATGCGCTGCTCATCGCGCCGCGTTGGGGGTTGAAGAACCACGAATTTACGGCCCGCCTCCTGCGGCGTATGCGCGAGCGGAGTACCTGGCAGGGACGCCTTTGGGCAGAGTGATGCACCCGAAGTTGCCTCTTTGGATAAGAAAAAACGGTTCTCTTCATTGAAAAAGAGAACCGTTTTTTATAAGCAATCTGTGGAGTGTCTATCGCTTCCGGTCGAGGATTGCCGGCTTACTCCACGTCGAGGGTGGGTGGGGTGTAGTTGCTGGCACCGATGTCGGGCCGGGTACCGTCGGTGGGGCGGGGCTGTCCGTAGAGGTCGGTGGCCGTAGAGTCGTTGAGGTAGGCTGTGCTGCCGACTTCGCGGGCGGGCGACGACCCGGTGATGCGGAAGTCGAAGAGATACTCCTCACCCGTGGCGACGAATAGGGGGTCTTGTCCCCAAAGACAGTCGATGAAATTCTCGTCGTTCTCTCCGCTGACTTGCAACAGGCAGTGGTCGAATGTGATGGGCAACCCCTTGACATCGGTCGGCTCCATGAGTGTGCTGCGCGAGGTAAAAATGCTGTTGGCCATGAAGAAGCGTGGCTGTTGTTCCGGTGCCACGGTGTCGGCCGGTGCATGAGCCATCAGGGTAAGGGCGGGAGCCGATATGATGTCCCAGTTATAGAGGTTCGACACGGTGCAGTGTATCCATTCCGAGCGGCAGGCGGTGAGGTGCAGCAAGGCGCCTCCGGCATTGGTGAGCTGGCAGTTGTAACCGCTGAGCTGGGCGTACGAGGCCGATATCAGGTGTGAGGCCGCGTTGTGTATGATGCTGTGTTGCAGGGTGAGCTTGGGGCGGGTCACGTCGCTCGAATCGATGCGTATGCCCCACGACGACCCGTGCATGTCGACATACTCCCAGCGGTTGTCGTAGCTCTCGGTGCCAAACCGCACGCCGCCCCACTGTCCCGAGTAGTAGTCGTAGGGCAGATTGGGAAATACGTTGTCGGTGCGGTCGCCCCGCAGCACGACGCGCAGCGAGTCTGACCCCTCGGCCAGCATGCGTCCGTCGATGTGGATATATGCCTTGTCGTGCAGGTAGAGGGAGGTGCCTTCGGTGAGGGTAAGGGTGGCTCCGGCGCTTACGACGAGACTGTCGTAGATGAGGAACGGCCGCTCACGGGTGAGTGTGGTGTCGGTCGCAAAGATTTTCCCGCCCCGGTACACGACGGCATTCTGCCCGTAGGCTTCGAGTTTCACGTCCTGCCGCACACCGTTGGTGAGAAACACGATGGAATCTTTCACCAGGAAAGGCGTTGCCTCGTCGGTAGGGTCGATGTTGGCCTCTACAAAGACGTAGAGACTGTCGCGGGCACTCAGTTCGATAGGCCCGATGTCGGGACCTTTTTCACCGTCGACATTGATGTAGAAGCCTGAGCGTCCGGCGTCGGCCAGCCGCACCGATTCGATGCGTACCGCCCGGCTGTTGCGGTTGTAGACACGGAATGTCATCGTGGCCGTTCCCTTGTCGGTGAAGATGGTGTCGAACTTCACGATGCCGGTCGAGAACGACAGCAGATGCGACGGATTGTCGGTAAACCGCTCGTCGAAGCAGCCCGTGGCCAACAGGGTGAGTGCCCACAGGGCTATGCCGGTGAAAAAGATTTTTGCATTCATGACGATTTAATAACGGGTTTTGCGGGGCTTTATTGTGTAGGTCGGAGTTCTGCCCCGGCCGAAAGATCCTTCCTTAATTTAAAAACGCTGTTTTCATTTGCCTCTGCTCTCACCTTTCTATATTTTTTCAGAAGACAGGGGGGCGGCTCGGTAAAAATCTCAAACAAGTTTGTCTTTTCAGCACTTGCCTTTCGCCATCTTTGGATAAGATAGGATTTCGGCTTGGCCATGTCAAATCTGAAAACTTCGTTTCTATTTGTCTCTGCGTTCTCCTTTGCTTATATTTGTGTCAAATATTTTTCGCGTATGAAATATTATCTGATAGCCGGTGAGGCTTCGGGCGACTTGCATGCCGCCCATCTCATGCGGGCCTTGCGCGAGCGCGATCCGCAGGCCCAGTTCCGTTTCTGGGGTGGCGATGCCATGCAGCAGGTTGGCGGCACATTGGTGCGCCACTACCGCGAGATGGCCTACATGGGTTTTGTACAGGTGGCTCTGCATCTCGGTCAGGTGTTGCGCAATATTACGTTGTGCAAGAACGACATGGCGGCCTATCGCCCCGATGTGCTGATTCTGGTCGACTACCCCGGCTTCAACTTGAAGATTGCCCGGTATGCCAAGGAGACGTTACATCTGCCGGTGCATTATTATATCTCGCCCAAGATTTGGGCCTGGAAGGAGCATCGCATCGTAGCGATAAAACGGTATGTCGATCATATCTATTCGATATTGCCTTTTGAGGTCGACTTTTATCGCCGACACGACTATGCGGTCGATTATGTGGGAAATCCTACGGTCGACGAGTTGTCGCTGCGCCGCGATGCCGACGAGACTTTTGCGCACTTCACGGCCGAGAATCATCTGTCCGACAAACCGATTATTGCCCTGCTGCCCGGCAGCCGACTGGCCGAAATTAAAGACAACCTGCGCATCATGATTGCCGCGGCTGCGGCTTTCCCCGACTATCAGATGGTGATTGCCGGCGCTCCCGGTGTGCCGCCGTCGTTTTACGACCCTTATAGGAGCGACCGTCGGGTATCGGTTGTTTTCGGCAAGACCTACCGCCTCCTGCAACAGGCGCGGGCTGCACTGGTGACTTCGGGTACCGCCACTCTCGAAACGGCTCTGTTGCGGGTGCCTCAGGTAGTGGGCTACTACATGCGTGGCGGACAGTTTACCTATGCACTGTTCCGCCCCTTGATAAAGGTCGATTATGTCTCACTGGTCAATCTTATTGCCGATGCGCCCGTGGTGCCCGAACTTCTGGTGCATCACTTCTCGCCCGAGGAGGCGCGTCGTTGTTTGGCTCCGTTGCTCGACGATACCCCCGAGCGTGCCGCCATGTTGCGCGGATACGACGACGTTGCGGCCCGGCTGGGCGAGCCCGGTGCTCCCGAGCGTGCTGCCCGTCTGATTGTGGAGCGGCTGGCAGCGGTTGGCCGTTAGACGCTCTTTAATCTCTTTATGGCATCGGCAAGAGCCTCGAAGGAGTTGAGTACACGATGCCCTTCTCCCGTCGTGAGAACGATGCGGTGGGAGGCTTCGATAGAAATAGCGGGAATACTGTCGCTTTTACGGGCGGCCTTCTCATCCGGGGAGGTCGCCTCTTCCTTGTCGATGAGACAGGAAAATCCATTCCGGTTCAGCAGGTTGATGGCCCAGTGCAGGAGGGTGGCGTTGCCGGCCCGCAGCCTGACGGGTGCGCCGCTGCGCACGAGCGGATAGTAGCTGCCGTGTTCGGGGTCGAACCGTATGGACTCCGACGGAAAGAGGCGGTCGAGACGGCCCGAAAGAATCATATCTTCGGTAACCCCACATTCCAGTCCGTATTGAGGCGAGAGCAGCCACAGACGGTCGGCCAGCACGAGTGCTTGCTCTACATCGTGTGTCGATAGGAGAATTGTTTTTCCGCACTCCTCGGCCAGACGGTGCAGCAGCATCAGTGTCTCGATGCGGCTGGGCAGGTCGAGAAAGGCGGTCGGCTCGTCGAGCAGTATCACGTCGCTTTCCTGGGCCAGCGCCTTGGCGATGAAAGCCTTCTGCCGTTCGCCGTCGGAGAGTTGCGAGAGGTAGGCATCGCGTTTGTGAGCGATACCCGCCTGTACCATGACCTCCTCCACCCGTTCGCGGTCGTGGCGGTCGAGTCGCCCGAAAAATCCTGTGTAGGGGTAGCGGCCCAGGGCCACCAGTTCGTGTACCCGCAATCCGCCGGCCAGATGTTTTTCGGTGAATACAACCCCGATGCGTTGGGCCCGTTCGCGCTCGGAGAGGTCAGCGAGATTTACCCCGCCGAGTAGAATCTCGCCGCTGAGACACGGTTGGGTGGCCGACATGGTGCGCAGCAGGGTCGACTTGCCGGCGCCGTTGATGCCGAGCAGAGCCGTCAGTTCGCCCCGGTAGAGCGAGAAATCCACGTCGGCAAAAAGCTCGACCCTCTCTTTCCCTTCGCGATAACCGAGCGTTACCCGGCGGCCTTCGATGACAGCGGTGGTATTCATTAGTTGAAATATTGTATTTTCCTTTGGTTCACGATGACATAGATAATTACCGGCGCACCGAAGAGTGGCGTTACGGCGTTAAGGGGGATAATGCCGAGGTCGCCCGGCAAGACGCAGAGCAGGTTGCACAGCAGCGCCACGATGCTGCCGGTGAGCATGGTAGCCGGCACGACCCAGCGGTGGTCCGACGATTGCAGCAGCAGTCGGGCGATGTGCGGCACCGCCAGTCCGATAAACGATATGGGGCCGCAGTAGGCCGTAACCACGGCAGTCAGCCAGCCGGTACATAGCAGCAGCCCCACGCGGGTGAGTCTGACGTTGACACCGAGGTTGGCGGCATAGCGTTCGCCGAGCAGCAGGGCGTTGAGCGGCTTGATGAGCAGCAGGGCACCGAAGAGGCCGGCCAGTGTCGCAGTGGCAAAAAACGGCATCTGTCCGGTAGAGATGCCCGAGAAATCGCCCAGCCCCCAGATGGTGTAGGAGAATACCCCTTCGGTTGTCGAGAAGAAGTTGAGCAGCGATATGGCCGATGAGGTGATGTATCCCACCATGATGCCGATGATGAGCAGCATGAGGTTGCTTTTTACCATCGAGGCAAAGGCAATAATCACCCCCAGCACGACGATGGCACCGGCCATGGCGCCGGCCAGCATTGCCAGTGTGCCCGAGAGCATGAACCCGTTGCCGCTGATACTGCCGCCGAGCAGCAGCATGACGACGGCTACGCCCAGTCCGGCGCCGGAGTTGACCCCCAAAATCGAAGGGCCGGCCAGCGGGTTGTTAAACGCCGTTTGCAGCAGCAAGCCGGCAATGGCGAGCGACGCTCCCGCCAGCAGAGCTGTGAGCGCCTGCGGCAGCCGCGACTCTACGACGATAAACGACCAGCTCTCTTTCTCCACCTCTTGCCCCAGACAGATGTCGATAACGGCGTCGAGCGGAATCTTTACCGAGCCCCAGGCCAGGTTGGCCAGTATGAGTATGAGGGTGAGGGCGGCAGCAGACAGGAGGAATGTGCGGGGTTTCATGGCTGTAAACGGTGAAAATAGCGGAGTGTATCGTCGGGCAGGAGGCCAGGGTGGAATATGCCGATAAAGTCGCGGAGGAGCAGGTCGGGGTGGAGCGGAACCTCTTCGAAGAAGTGGTTGCGGGAGAGGTTGCAGCCGAACACTTGTCCGTCGGCCACCGCTTTGAACCGGTCATACGGAGCATATTCGGCAATGAGTGCCGTCCGGGTCATATCGTTCGGTGCCGAGTATTTGAAGAGCCAGAAGTCGGCTTCGCGGGCCCGGTCGAAGACCGATTCAAAGGTCAGAGCCAGCGACCCGGCGTGGCGGTCGTCTTTCCACAGGTAGTCGGCCCCCGCATCGGCAAAAAGACGGGCCATGTAGCTCTCGCCACCCGGTACAAACCATGTAGCGCCCGTTTTCTTTTCCGAGAGAACCGTCGGTCGCCGGGTCACCCCTTCGACCCGGCGTTGCAGGTCGCCATAGCTTTTCTCGATGGTGAGAAACAGGGAGTCGGCTTCGGCCTCCCGGCCGACAAACAGTCCGATGAAACGTATCCACTCGGCACGACCCAGCGGAGAGGTCTCCATATAGTCGGCACACTCGATGAGGGGAACATTCAGTTTCTCGACGTGGCCGTATCCGCAGTTTTCAAACGGAGAGGTGAAGATGGCGTCGGGAGCAAGTGCGATGATTTTCTCCACGTCGGGAGCAAAGGAGTTGCCCACGTCGACGATGCGTCGACCGGCTATTCTGGCGCGCAGGGTGGCGTTGGCGATGTATTGCGACTCACACACGCCTACAATACCGTGGGCGGCACCCAAGGCGTCGAGCATACTGCCGTGTACCGATGAGTAGACAATTATGCGGCCCACAGGTGTGCGCACCAGCGTTCCGTCGGGGAGACCGGTCGGCAGTTCAGCCTTTTTATCAACCAGCACATAGCGGTGCAGCAGGCGGGTCGTGTCCCACGGGTCGCGCAGCTCGGCCACCGTGTAGCCGTCATACCGGGTTACTTCAAAACCTTCGGCATATTTCGTTGCCATTTTCTCGCCGCCGTCGTCGTTCGGCTTTCCCTCCCGGCAGGAGGTTGCATACAGCGCGAACAAGAGGCAACAGGAGAGGAGTATGCGAGGTAGATTCATGGTGTGAAAATTGAATGGACAAAGATAGCGAAAGGCGAGAGCAGAGGCAAGGAGAAAGCGAAGATTTCGTCATTGCCTGAGCCGAGCCGCCTCCTATCTTCTGAAAAGATAGCCAATGGTAAGTAGTCGGCGGGAAACCTTGCAAATGACAAGGGGAAGAATGTTTTCTGCCCCTTGTCGTGGATTGAGAGATAAATTAAAGATTCAGCGCGTTGATTTGAGCAACGACCTTGTGCAGGTCGCGTTCGATAGCGATGCGTTGCTCCTTAACTTCGTAGAGGGTATTGACTTCGCTTAGGAAATCGGTCTCGTTGAGAATGCCCGTGCGGTAAGCTTTGGTAATGTGTTGCAAGGCCGGTTCCTGTTGCAGGTCGATGCGCACGAGTGCTTCAAATGTCGTTTTCAGTGTATGGTATCGGCCATAAAGCTCTTTCAGTGTAGAGAGTTGGTCGATGCGTACACTTTCGAGCTGGGCGTCGGCATATTCAATCTGTGCTTTGGCCCGTTTGATTTCCCGATGGCTTTTCCACAGGGGCAGCGATATGCCGACGATGATGCCGTTGAGTTTCTCTTCGCCCCCTATCTCGTGGTGATACCCTACGGCAATACCGGGAAGGGCACCCGAGCGGCTCACTTTCAGTCCGGCCTCGGCACTCTTTTTCTCCGCCATGAGCGAGAGCAGTTGCGGGGCGCGGCATTCATACTCCTGCTTCATAACCTCAAACGGCAGCACCTCTTCGGGCATCGAAAAGGTAGAGTCGTCCAGTGCGACCGCCTTTCCGCCGTTGAGGTTTTGAAGACGTTCGAGCGCACTTTCGAGTTCGATTTTTTTCAACCCCAGCAGGTTCTGCATATTGGCCAGTTCAATATCTCCACGATTCTTTTCGAGGGTCGATATTTCCCCCTTTTCCAGTGCCCGTTGCATGGCAGTGGCCATGCGGCGGGTGTTGGCGGTACGCATTTCCAGCAGATGGTATTCTTGTCGCAGGGCAATGATGTCGATGCAGAGCAGTTTGGCTTCGAGCAGAATCTCCTGTCGGAATGTATTCAGTTCGTGACCCAGTTGTTCTTCCTGAGCCAGTACCGCTTTGCGTCGGGCAATGTAGGCTGTCGGAAAGTCGAATCCTTGGGTTACGTTTATTTCCGATATGGTTGCCGAGCTGTTACGGTCCCACGAGTGCATATACTCTACTTCCGGTCCTTCGGGCATATTCCCGGCCCGCAGTTCGAGGCGCTGAGCCTTGTCCAGGCTTTTTTGGGCCCGCAGCGAAGCGTTGTTTACTTCGATGTCGCGCAGTATGCCGTCGATGTTTTGGGCTTGGGTCGGACCAAGCAATGCGATGAGCAGGACGCTGATGAATAATTTACGCATGAGATTCTTTTTTTGAGTTTAAAAACAGGTATACGGAGGGTATGACAAAGATATTGAGCAGTGTCGAACTGATAAGGCCGCCGAGGATAACCTTGGCCATGGGGCTCTGTATCTCGTTGCCGCTGACGTCGCCGCCCAATGCCAGAGGTATGAGCGCAAGTGCCGACGAGAGCGAGGTCATGAGTATCGGGTTGAGACGGTCGAGCGAACCCTGTACGATACTGTCTTTCAGAGATATGCCTTCGTTGCGCAGCTGCCCGTAGTGCGATACCAGCAAGATGCCGTTGCGCACGGCGATACCCAGCAGTGAGATAAAGCCGATGACGGCCGGTATGCTCACAACGCCGGAGGTCATGGCGATGGCGGCTACACCACCGATGAGAGCGAGCGGCAGGTTTATCATGATCATGCCCGAGAGGGAGAGACTCTTGAACTCCTGGAAAAGGAGCAGGAAGATGACCAGCAGGGCTATGGCCGAGGCAAAGGAGAGGGTGCGGGCGGCCGATTGCTGGCTCTCAAACTGTCCGCCATACTCGATGTAGTAGCCCTGTGGCAGGGCGACATTGGCTTCGATGGCCGAGCGTATCGATTCGACGGCCCCGCCCAGGTCGCCTCCCGTAACGTTGGCCGAGACGACGATTTTGCGTTTTACGTTTTCCCGGTTCACGGCATTGGGGCCCGATGTCGATACGATGTCGGCTATCTGACTTAGCGGCACCTTCCCGCCGTTGCCTGTGTCGACCAGCAGGTCGCCGGTCTCCTCGATGGTGCGGCTGTGTCCGTCGCCAGCCTTTACCGTGAGGTCGAACGTGGCGTTTCCGTCGTAGATTTGCGAGACGATTTCTCCGTCAAGAGCCACACGCACCCATTGCGAGAAGTCGGCAAGGGATATGCCGTAGCGGGCCAGCATCTCCCGTCGGGGAATGATTTGCAACTGGGAGCGTTCGACCTGCTGTTCGACCATTACGTCGGCGATACCTTCGACCGTCGAGATGGCCCGTTTGATTTCCTGTCCGAGGGCATACATCTTGTTCAGGTCTTCGCCGAAGAGCTTGATGGCGATGTTGGCCTGTGTACCCGAGAGCATGGCATCGATGCGGTGGGAGATGGGTTGTCCTATTTCCAGGTCGATGCCTTTTATGGCACCGAGGCGGGCACGGACGTCGGCCAGAAATTCTTCGCGGCTCCGCTTGTCGAGAACAAAAGGAGCCTCTATCTCCGAGGTGTTCACGCCGAGGGCATGTTCGTCGAGTTCAGCCCGGCCGGTTTTGCGGGCCACGGTCTGTATCTCGGGAATTTCGAGCAGAATCTCTTCGGCCATACGCCCTATCTTGTCCGACTCGTCAAGCGAGATGCCCGGCAGGGTGCTCACATTGACGGTGAGGGAGCCCTCGTTGAAGGGAGGCAGGAAGCTGCTGCCCAGTGTAGTATACAGTATGACGGCCCCGGCAAACAAGGCTATGGCACCACCGATGACCAGCCGGCCGTGGCGTAGCGCGCCTTGCAGAGCACGGCGATATACTCTTTTGAGGAAATGCGACAGCGGCGCTTCGTTCTGGTGTTTTCGCAAGGTCTTTTCCGAGGTGAGCATGTAGCTGCACATGACGGGGGTGAGGGTCACGGCTACCACCATCGAGGCAAAGAGCGAGACGATAAACGAGATACCCAGGGGGCGCAGCATGCGGCCTTCCATGCCGCCGAGGAAAAAGAGCGGGACAAATGCCACGATGGTGATGATGGTGGCGTGTACAATCGAGGTACGTATTTCGCGTGATGCATCGTAGACCACTTGCAGTACAGGACGTCGTTGCTCCTGAGGCAGGGCATGGTTTTCCCGCAGTCTCTTATAGACATTCTCCACGTCGATAATGGCGTCGTCGACCAGCGAACCTATGGCGATGGCCATACCGCCGAGACTCATCGTGTTGATGGTGAATCCCAATCCTTTCAGCGTGAGAATGGCGGTGAGCAGCGACAGCGGCAGGGCGACGAGCGAGATGAGAGTGACTCTTCCGTTCATGAGGAAGAAGAAGAGTACGACGACGACAAACAGGGCACCTTCCCACAGCGAGTGGGCGATGTTGTCGATGGAGCTTTCGATAAAGCGCGACTGTCTGAAAATGTCGGTCGATATATGCACTTCGGGCAGTGTCTTTTGCAGTTCGGCGAGAGTCTTGTCGAGTTGCTCGGTAAGTTCCAGCGTGTTGGTGGCCGGCTGTTTGGTGACGGTAATGAGTACGGCCGGACAGCCGCGTTCCGATGCTACGCCGAGCCTGGGCGACTTGTTGCCGATAACCACATCGGCCACATCGCTCAGTACGATGGGTTCGCCGCTTTCCGAAAATTTGACAAATCCTTTGGCTATGTCGCTGGCATCGCGGTCGGCCACCATGCCACGCACGACATATTCGTTGCCGTATTCGTAAATGACACCGCCCGAGGCGTTGAGGTTCATGTCGCGGGTGGCAGCCAGAATCTCGGCCAGCGAGACGCCGTAGCGGCGCATGCGCTCGGTCGACAACTGTATCTGGTACTCTTTAAGGTCGCCTCCGATGACCGATACTTGTGCCACGCCACCTGTCGAGAGCAGGCGGGGACGAATGGTCCAGTCGGCAATCGTGCGCAACTCCTGCATCGACAGCGAGTCGGAGGTGAGCCCCACGATGAGTATTTCTCCGAGTATCGATGACTGGGGGCCCAGGGTGGGCTGTCCGGCCGTAGTGGGAAGCTGTTCGCCGATGGAGGCGAGTTCCTCCGACACAATCTGCCGGGCCAGGTAGATGTCGGTGTCCCAGTCGAATTCTATCCATACGACCGAGAATCCGTTGGTCGACGACGAGCGCACACGGCGCACGTCGGTAGCTCCGTTCAAGGCCGTCTCGATGACAAACGTTACCGTGCGTTCCACCTCTTCGGTGGCCATGCCGGGTGCTTCGGTCATGACGACCACGGTGGGGGCGTTCAGGTCGGGAAACACGTCGACCTCCATGCGTGAGGCTGTGTAGATACCTGTTACCGTGAGCAGCACGGCAATGGCTACAATCAGCAGCCTGTTGTGAAGAGAGAAGTTTATGATTCTGTTGAGCATGGCGGTAACGGTTTAGTGGTTGTGGGAATGTCCGTGGGGAATGGTTCCCGAGGCGGCGGCCATTTTCACCTGTACGGCACCGCGGGTGACGACCCGTTCGCCGGGCTGCAATCCTGCGGCGATGGTAACTTCGCGGCCGTTGTTGTCGCCGACGGTTACTTCGCGCCGCTGGTAACCCTCCTCGTCGAGCTGCACATATACATAGTATATGCCTTGTGCTTCGGTCAGGGCCGAGAGGGGGAGTACGATGGCCTTCTCGCGGCTCTTTCCGCTCAATGCCACCTCGGCATAGAGGCCGGCGGCCCAGTTGCCGGGATTGTCAAATTCGTAGGTTACCGGTATGAGGGTCGACCCGGTAGCCGTGCTGCGGCCTATCGATACCCGGCGGCCGTTCAGTTCCGATACGGCAAAGGTCGAGTCGGACGCTTCGGTCGAGAAGTAGGCATCGGTCATGCCGCTAAGACGGTCGTAGTACCGTTGCGGCACTTCGGCCGTAAGGCGCAGCCGTCGGTTGGTCGTTACGGCAGCCAGCGGTGTGCCGGCCTCGACATACTGCCCGGCATTGACAGTGAGCTGGGTAAGGTATCCGGTTTGTGCCGCTTTTACCGGAACGCCCTGTTCGCTTTCCGAAGCAAGAGGCCGGTATTCGGCTTCGGCCCGCAGAAATTCGGCCCGGGCGGCATCCACCTCTTTCTGAGAAACGATGTGGTCGGCTTGCAGAGCCTGAGCCCGTTCGTAGTCGGCGCGGGCTTTTTCATAAGCGGCTTGGGCTTTGACGACGGCATTGCCCGAGGCCAGTCCGTGGGTAGAGAGGTAGAAGAGGGTCTCGCCGGCGTTTACCTTCACACCCTCGGCCGGATTGCAGTCGCCAAAGACAACAACACCTCCTACCGGAGCATAGAGGAACATCAGGTCGTTGGGTGTATTTGTGATTTCGCCGCTGCAATGAATGACAGGTGCGAAGTAAGACTCTTCGACAGTCTGCACCTCAAAGTCGGTGCGGGCAGCCTGCTCGGCAGGAAATATGATTTCGTCGTTATGCCCGGTCTCTTCCGAAACCTCACCGGCATGCGGGTCGTGGCTTTCGCCGGCAACATGGTTGTGGGGGTCGGCCACTTCATGGTCGTGGTCGTGATTGTGATTATGGGTGCAGCCTGTGCAAACGGTCACACTTATGGCAAGTAAAAATAAAAGATGTTTCATATCGCTTGGTGTAAAAAAATAGAATAGAGTAGCGTCGATGACGCATGATTGTTGAAAGACAATCTGTTATACGGGATTGCCTTCGGTGCGGACATCAAGCGATAGATGTGCCGGCCCGGGTGGGAAGTGCCCGGGTGTGGTAAATGAGATAGGAGTCGGGTAGGGCAGGAGCCTCCTTGATAAGAAGCATTACCCGGCATTCGTCATATTGCTGTTGGCACTCCTGGCAGGGAATGGCCGTAGCCAGGTGGCAGTAAGTGGTGTGCAAGATGTTGTGGCAGGGCACCGGCAGGAGATGCGGGTGTGATGGCGGCAGAACCGAAATGACCCGATGGCTGCAAGGTATGTCGGGGTTGCTGTGGTTGTGGTCGCAGCAACCGTCGTTTTCGCTGTGGAAAGGCAGTACACTGTTGTGATGGAACTGTTTCGTGCAGTGGCTTATATCGAAGCAGGCCGCCGTGGCCCCGTTGTGGTGATGATGCGGGAAAAGAAACAGCCCTTGCGTCAGAAGACACAAGACAAAGACAATTTTGACAAACAGACTTTCCCGTAACGTTCTCATGCCGCAAAAGTACTATTTTACGGTGGAACAGACAAATCTTGTTCCGAAAAATAATTTGTACGGTAATAAAACGGTCTGCTTTGCAAAAAGAAATTTTTTTGAACGAAATGATTTCTTTTTCCGTTCAGTAGTACACAAATAAATTGTGTGCGACAGTACTTTATTAAAATAAAGAGTTTATCTTTGTAGGGACAATTTGCAAGAATAAGACATGGCGAATGCGATAAAATTGAAAAAAGGGCTGGATATACCCGTCGAAGGCCGAGCCGAAGCTCGTGTCGTCGAGGCTCCGCCCGCCGAGCGATATGCGCTTGTACCCGACGATTTCCACGGCATCGTGCCGAAAGTTCTTGTCAAGCCTGGCGACAGAGTGCTGATCGGTACGCCGCTGATGTGTGACAAGAACCGCCCCGAGATGCTGTTTGTCTCGCCGGTGAGTGGCGAAGTAGAAGCGGTAAACCGGGGCGAGCGACGGAAAGTCCTCAATATTACGGTGAAATCCGATGGAAAGATGGAGCAGTCCTGTACCACCTGTCCCGAAATATCGACCCTCGACGGTCAGCAGGTCAAGGCTGTTCTTCTGGAACGGGGGCTCTTCATGTATATCAAGCAACGTCCCTACGATATCATAGCCGACCCGACTGTTTTCCCGCGAGATATTTTCGTTACGGCCTGGGATTCGGCCCCGCTGGCCCCCGATTTCGATTTTATTGTAAAAGGGCGCGAAGACGACTTGCAGGCCGGTATCGATGTGCTGGCCAAGCTCACCGCCGGACGCGTGTACTTGGGCGTGCGTGCCGGGAGCAGACTCACGGTGCGGGGAGCCGAGGTTGTCGCTTTCGATGGCCCGCACCCTGCCGGAAACGTGGGGGTGCAGATTCACCACATTGCGCCGGTCTCCAAAGGTGAGACCGTGTGGACGCTCAGCGCTTTCGACCTGCTGGTTATAGGTCGCTACTTCCGCACCGGCGTGCTCGATTTCTCGCGCCTGGTTGCCCTTACCGGCTCCGAGGTGAAGGCTCCGCATTACGTCAAGACAATATGGGGAGCGGAATTGAGTTCTATCATCGGCGAAAATCTTATCCCGGCCAACTATCACCGCCGCTATATCAGTGGTAACGTGCTTACGGGTACCCGTCTCGGCGAGCACGATTACCTGCGTGCCCCCCACAGTCAGATTACCGTCATACCCGAAGGCGATGACTGTCATGAGCTCTTTGGCTGGGCGATGCCCGGATTTGGAAAATACAGCGTCTCCCACTCTTATTTCTCATGGCTTCGTCCCGGCCGCCGCTATTGCTTCGATGCACGTCTGCACGGTGGCGAACGGGCCATCATCATGCAGGGTGAATACGACAAGGTGCTGCCCATGGACATCCTGCCCGAGTTCCTGGTCAAGGCTGTGCTGGCTTTCGATATCGACAAGATGGAAAATCTCGGTATCTACGAGGTGGCACCCGAAGATTTCGCCCTGTGCGAGTTTGTCGATACCTCGAAACTCCCCTTGCAGGCCATCATGCGGGAAGGGCTCGACAAGTTGAGAAAAGAGATGAACTGATGTTACAACGATAAAACGACTGAACTTTGAAAACGTTAAGAAATTATCTCGACAAGATAAAGCCCAACTTCATGCCCGGCGGCAAATGGGCGATGTTCCGTTCGGTGTTTGAGGGTTTTGAAACCTTCCTCTATGTGCCGGCGACCACATCGCGGTCGGGGGTACACATACACGACAGCATCGATACCAAGCGCACCATGTCGGTCGTCATACTGGCGTTGATGCCGGCCCTGCTTTTCGGTATGTACAATGTGGGCTATCAGCATTACCTGGCCATTGGCGAGCTTTCGGCCGTCGGCTTCTGGACAATCTTCTTTTTCGGCTTTTTGGCCGTCCTTCCCAAAATCATCGTATCCTATGTCGTGGGTCTCGGCATCGAGTTTGTCGTGGCCCAGTGGCGCGGGCACGAGATACAGGAGGGTTTCCTCGTATCGGGTATCTTGATACCCCTGATTGTGCCGGTCGACACTCCGCTGTGGATGATAGCCGTAGCCACCGCCTTTGCCGTGATATTTGCCAAGGAGGTCTTCGGCGGTACGGGCATGAATATCTTCAATGTGGCTCTCGTTACGCGGGCATTCCTCTTCTTTGCCTACCCCTCCAAGATGTCGGGCGATGAGGTCTTTGTCCGCACGGCCGATACCTTCGGGCTCGGAGCCGGCCGGGTGGTCGATACCTTCACGGGTGCCACCCCTCTGGGGCAGGTGGCCACACACAGTGGTGGAGACCTCGTGCTGCACAATATCGTGGGCGAGCCCCTCTCGACGCTCGACTATTTTCTCGGACTGATTCCCGGCTCGATAGGTGAGACCTCGATGCTGGCCATACTCCTGGGTGCCGTTGTCCTGCTCTGGACGGGTATTGCCAGCTGGCGGGTCATGCTCTCGGTCTTTGTCGGAGGTCTGGCCATGGGCGCTCTGGCGTCGCTGTTCCCTTCGACGGTCTATCCCGGTTCCATGCTTTCGCCCATTGATCAGATATGCCTCGGCGGCTTTGCCTTTGCCGCCGTGTTTATGGCCACCGACCCGGTAACCGGGGCCCGCACCCGCACGGGACAGTACATTTACGGATTCCTTATCGGTGTGATTGCCATACTCATTCGCGTCTACAATACCGGTTATCCCGAAGGTGCCATGCTGGCGGTGCTGCTCATGAATGTTTTTGCTCCGCTCATCGACTACTTCGTTGTCGAAGGAAACATCAAACGCCGTCTCAAACGTGCCCGCAAGGCCTAATGCAACACGACTATGAACAAGCAAAGCAATACTTACACAATCGTTTACGCATCGGTCATGGTCATCTTGGTGGCCGCCGTGCTGGCTGTTACCTCGTTGAGCCTGAAAGAGAAGCAGACCCGCAACGTCGAAATCGACAAGATGAAGCAGATACTCTCTTCGGTGCATATCGCCGCCACTGCCGACGATGCCCAGTCGCTCTATAAGAAATACATTGTCGACAGCTATGTGCTCGGTGCCGATGGGAAACCTGTCGATGGTGCCGACGCTTTCGGTGTCGATGTCGCCGTGCAGGTGAAGTTGCCCGCCGCAGAGCGACGCCTGCCTGTTTACGTTTGTCGGCTCGACAACGGGGCGCAGAAGTATATCGTGCCCTTGTACGGAGCCGGTCTGTGGGGTCCCATCTGGGGTTACCTGGCCATCGATGCCGACGGTAATACCATCTATGGAGCCTATTTTGCCCATCAGAGCGAGACTCCCGGTCTCGGAGCCGAGATTCAGACCCCGGCCTTCTCTGGACAGTTTGTCGGCAAACACCTCTTCATCGGTGGTGAGTTCAAGCCCGTTGCCGTAGAGAAGAAAGGGCAGAAACCCCTCAACGGAGCCGAGTATGTCGACGCCATCTCGGGCGGAACCATTACCAGCAAGGGGGTGCAGGCCATGCTTTCCAACAGTCTCGAACCCTATTGCACATTCCTTGAATCGTTGAAGTAATAATAAAGAATAAGAGATATGCTGTTATCGAAAAAAAACAGAGAGATACTTTTGGGACCGCTCTCGCGCAACAACCCCGTCATCGTGCAGGTGTTGGGCATCTGTTCGGCCCTTGCCGTTACAGCCAAGCTCGAACCTGCCTTTGTCATGGCTATCTCCGTGACGGCGGTGCTGGCCTTTTCCAATGTCATCATTTCGCTGTTGCGCAATACCATTCCCGGCAGTATCCGCATCATCGTGCAACTGGTGGTCGTTGCGGCGTTGGTCATCATCGTCGACCAGGTGCTCAAAGCCTATGCTTATGACGTGAGCAAGCAGCTCTCGGTCTTTGTGGGGCTCATCATCACCAACTGCATACTCATGGGGCGTCTCGAAGCCTTTGCCCTTGGGCACGGCCCGTGGGAGTCGTTCCTCGACGGAGTGGGTAACGGCATAGGCTATGGCCTCATTCTGGTTATCGTGGCCTTCTTCCGCGAGTTGCTGGGCTCGGGTACCCTCTTCGGTTATCCCGTCGTGCCACAGTGTCTCTACGACTGGGGCTATCAGAACAACGGCCTCATGATATTGCCCCCGATGGCATTGATCACGGTGGCCTGTATCATCTGGGTGCACCGCCTCCGCAATAAGGATTTGCAAGAAAAATAGTATCACACCCAAAGAGTCTGACACATGGAAAATCTCAATCTGTTTATCCGGTCGATATTCATCGACAACATGATATTTGCCTACTTTCTGGGAATGTGCTCCTACCTTGCCGTTTCCAAGAACGTAAAAACCGCCATGGGGCTGGGCGTGGCAGTAACCTTCGTTCTGGCCATTACCCTGCCGGTCAACTATCTGCTCGAAAACTACATACTCAAAGCCGGGGCCCTTTCGTGGCTCGGAGAGTCGTTTGCCGATGTCGACCTCAGCTTTCTGAGTCTCATCTTTTTCATCGCCGTCGTGGCGGCCATGGTACAACTCGTCGAGATGATAGTCGAGAAATATGCCCCCGCACTTTACAATACGCTGGGTATCTTCCTGCCGCTCATTGCGGTGAACTGTGCCATCTTGGGCGCTTCGCTCTTCATGCAGCAGCGGTCGTTCCCCAATGCGTGGTCGGCCACGGTCTACGGGCTCGGTTCCGGTATCGGCTGGTTGCTGGCGATTGTGGGCATAGCTGCCATACGCGAGAAGATGGCCTATTCCAACGTGCCCGCCCCTCTTAAAGGCATCGGCATTACTTTCATCGTTACGGGGCTCATGGGCATAGCCTTCATGAGTTTCCTCGGCATCAAACTGTAAAAAACGTTCCGTTATGACCACTCTCATACTCACCTCGGGCAACCTCACCATTGTCGCTGCGGTTGTCATATTTCTGGTACTCACCCTGTTGCTGGTTGCCGTGCTGCTCATCGCCAAGGCGCGTCTCATGCCGGCCGGCAACCGCCGCATCACCATCAACGGCGAGCGCACGGTCGAGACGCAGGCCGGGACCACGCTCCTCGCATCGCTGGCGGCCAACAAGATATTCCTTCCCTCGGCCTGCGGCGGAGGCGGTAGCTGCGGCATGTGCCGTTGCCGGGTACTCTCGGGCGGCGGAGAGATTCTCCCCACCGAGACCGGATTTTTCACCCGCAAGCAGCAGCACGACCATTATCGGCTGGCCTGCCAGGTCAAGGTCAAGAACGATTTGCAGATAAATGTGCCGCAATCGGTGCTCGGCATCAAGAAGATGGAGTGTGAGGTCGTCTCCAACCGCAACGTCGCCTCGTTCATCAAGGAGTTTGTGGTGCGCGTTCCCGACGGCGAGAAGTTCGACTTCCTCCCCGGCAGTTATGTGCAAATCGACGTGCCCCGTTACGACATCAAGTTCACCGACATGCAAGTCGAGGAAAAATTCCGCGACGAGTGGGACAAATACAAGATGTGGGGGCTGGTGTGCCGCAACGACGAGGAGACCTTCCGTGCCTATTCCATGGCCAA
>ERZ824600.1525-NODE-1525-length-27937-cov-5.311922_pt1 | contig 27937 bp, 21 predicted proteins | sample MGYA00519933_ERZ824600 | MGnify/ENA primary metagenome ERZ824600 (study PRJEB31778, sample SAMEA3449178) | human gut metagenome | biome: human gut; feature: human-associated habitat; material: faeces | place: United Kingdom | collected 2010/2012 ... | reverse complement strand
CGCAGCAGCTCAAGGTCGATGCGGGGCTTGATGTAGAAGCCCTCGGTAAACGCCTGACTGACCATATAGGACAGGTTGCGATAGCCCGTCTCGTTTTTGCAGAGCAAGACAAGGTGATTCGGAGAGTTTCCGGGAGACGCCACCTTATTGAATCTTGAGCCGGGTGCAACATAGACCTCACAGCCTATTATCGGTTTTATACCCGCCTTTTTGCAGGCGTCAAAAAAAGCAACAGCCCCGAACATTGCTCCATGGTCTGTTATCGCAACCGCGTCATGACCGCATTCAAGAGCGCGTGCAGGTATCTCGTCTATCCTGCAGGCGCCGTCAAGCAAGCTGTATTCACTGTGCAAATGAAGATGTACAAATTCTCCCGCCATAAAAGGTACTCCGTCCGTTGTTATTTTGTATATACCGATTTATTCGACAGGCTGCCGCCGATGCGACAGCCTGTCCGGTCTATGTATGATTAATATAATTGAGATTATCCCCTGGTTTTGCCGCCAGCGATATTGATGGTAGTGCCGTGAATGTATCCGGCTCTGTCGGAAGCCAGGAATGCGACAGTATTTGCAACTTCCGTAAGCTTGCCTGAACGTCCGAGAGGTGTTGTATTTGTCTTTGAATATCCGGCCCTGAGCTGTTCGACCGTAATACCTCTGGTATATGACAATGCAGTCTCATATGAAAGAGTACGCAGTCCGGTCGCTTCAAGAATACCGGGGGCAACGCCGACAACTCTGACACCCTTTTTACCGAGCTCTTTTGCCCATGAACGTGTGAGAGAGTTTACGGCGTTTTTTGAAGCGGCATAAACGCTCTGTCCCTCAGAGCCCTCAAGTCCGCATTCGGAGGACATATTGATTATTACGCCTTTACCGTTTTTAACCATTACCTTTGCGGCTGCCTGTGAGCATAAGAAAAGGCCTTTGACATTTACATTCATAACCTTGTCCCATACGGTTTCGTCAAGTTCGTACTGATTTCCTTCGTCAACGAGAAGGCGCGGAATGTTTATTCCGGCGTTATTTACAAGAACATCGACCGTTCCGAAAGCGTCGACTACCTGTTTTACCATACTGTCGACCTCGTTCTTCTTTGTTATATCCGTACGGATATAGATATACTGACCTTCCTTTGCTTTGAACTCGGGAACGTTCGGGTTCATATCGCAAACCGCTACACGCGCTCCGTCATCAAGAAATTCCTGTACGGTCGCATATCCTATGCCGGATGCGCCTCCGGTTACAATTACGGATTTGTTTTCAAGTCCAAGCCATGAATTACTCATTTTTTCATTCTCCTTAGTTTTATAAATCTGTATAGTTTATTTATTGAATCAAACCTCCGGGTGCTGTCTGCGCCGGATGTTTATTATCGGGCATATTATTCCTTACTGCCGCCCTTCATTGCATCGGCAACTGAGACAAGCTTTGTAAGTCTGTGATTCAGTCCGGATTTTGTCAGAGGCGGAACATGAAGCGCTGCCAGATCGGCAAGACGTATATCCGGATTTCTCAACCGCAGCTCTGCGGTCGTTTTAAGCTCATCCGGAAGACGGTCAAAACCGCCCTCCGATATTATATAAGTGATTGCCTCAACCTGAAGCAATGCGGCATCGACCGATTTTCTTATGTTTTTGGTCTCGCAGTTGGTAACACGGTTTGCGTCGTTTCTGATCGTTTTTTCGATCTGAAGATTGATCAGCTCAAAAGCTTTTTTTTCAAGCCCGATATAAGCCAGCACCTCACTTATTCTCTCGGCATTTTTATAATATATGCGTTTCTTACCGTTAGGCGCAACCCCCGCCGCCGAAAGAAAGCTTCTTATCATATTCAGTACGTTTGCGTTCTTTGATGAAAACTCAAGGTGAAACTCGCGCCTCGGATCGGACATAGTAGCAGAAGAAACGAACATTCCCCTGGCAAATGCCTGACGGCATCCGCCGCATCTGAAAATGCCGAGATCTTCGGCGTCTGTATTCGAGCCGATAGCTTCCGATATCGAGAGGATGCTTTTGTTCCTCTCCGCCGTCAGAACAGAATATTCTTCCCTGCCGCAAAGCTTTTTTGAAGCTACATAAAAAGGAATCTTAAAATGTGCTGTCAACAGTGCGGCTACCTTTTCGGCATTCGTGGCAGAAGATGATCTGAAAAGAGCCGGCGGCGATTCGGTGGTTCTAACGGGATCTCCGTTATTGACTATGCCGAGAAGTATTCCGTATATAAATGCCTTTCGGCAGCAGTTGTTTTTTATTGCCGAGCCGAGAAGTTCTTCCTTCAGGTCGGTAGAGTATGACATATCGAAATCCTCCGATGGATCTTTGAAGTTTGATTTTTTTGCGTCAGCTTTAAGTTTTCTTACCGCCGTCAATAATTCTTATTTCGCATTCGGGCATGAAGCCGTAGGCGTTATGTATCCTGTCGCTTACATAACCGATAAGCTCCGTAATATCCCGGGCGGTAGCATTTCCGGCATTGATTATGAATCCGGCGTGTTTTTCTGATATGCTTGCGCCGCCGACCGTATAGCCTTTCAGCCCGAGATCCTCGATTATCTTGCCCATATAATAACCGGGGTAACGTTTGAACGTGCTTCCCGCATTAGGATATTCAAGAGGCTGTTTTTCGCGGCGCGATGCCATATTGCTCCTCATTACCGAACGGATTGTTTCGCCGTCGCCTTTTGTCAACAGAAAATCGGCATAGAGAATTATTTTCTGACTTTCATCATCAGCTTCTCTTTGCGCCGAATAAGCGCTTTTTCTGTAACCGAACGCCTGCCCGGCACCTTCAAGTACCACTGTTTTATCATTGTCAACATCATAATATGCCGATCGGATGCAGACATCGGATATCTGACCTCCGTATGCGCCTGCATTCATATAAACGGCTCCGCCGACTGAGCCGGGAATGCCGAAGGCAAATTCAAGTCCGGACAGAGAATCGTTCGCCGCATCGGCTGCAAGTCCCGTCAGCGGCACACCTGCATAGGCTCTGAGCAAACGTCCGTCATTTCCTATATGTTCGGTCCTATTGAGTTTAGAGGTAAAGATGACTGCGCCGCAAAATCCGTCGTCGGAAAAAAGCGTATTGCTTCCACGTCCGAGCGTCAGGATTTTTATACCGCATTTTTTAGCTGTTCGTGCGGCTGTTATAAGTTCGTCAACATCCGAAGGATATATTCCGAGGGCAATCCTGCCGCCTGCCTTTATGGTGGTTACTTCCGCCCCGCAGACCTCCTTTTTATAAGCTATTCCCTTATTATCAAGTTCCTGTATGCACAGTTCAAGCCCGGTCATTGAAGCCTCCGAGAAATATTTTAATTGTCTTCTCCGCTATCTTATAAGGAAAGTACGTCTGGCGGTTTATCAGCCGACAATGCTTTCTATTTCATCAAGCGAAGAAATAATATAGTTTATATTGAGATCGCTCATATCGTCTGGAATCCTCCTGCCGTCAGGATCAAACCAACAGGTATCAAGTCCTGCGTTATTTCCGCCGCGGATATCCGAGGTGAGAGAATCGCCTATTACAAGCGTTGTACCCGGATCAAAATCGGGGATTTTCGATGCCACGATATCAAAAAATTTTTTTGAAGGCTTTTCATATCCTATTTCCTCGGAAATAAAGCTTGCCTCAAAATACGGCTTCAACGGGCAGGCACCGAATCTTTTTTCCTGGACGGTCTTAAGTCCGTTTGTTATTATGTACATACGGCATTTGCCGTAAAGCCTTTGGCATATATCAGGCGCGCCGTCAATAAGATATGAATGATCTGAAAGCTCCTCGGTATACATATCGGAAAGCCTTGCCGTATCTGCGGAATATCCGAATTTTTCACAGAATTCATCAAAACGCTGTTTACGGAGAACGTCTTTTTTCAGTTCGCCGCGTTCAAGACGTTTCCAGCAATCGTCGTTTATTCTGCTGTATTCCCCGACCGTGGCGTCATCGTTTGGTATTCCGAAGTATGCAAAACAAGTCTTGATTGCATTTTTCTCAGCTTTTTTAAAATCAAGCAAGGTTCCGTCGGCATCGAAAAGCAAGGTCTTATATCTCACGGCTCAATCCCCCCCAATTTGGTAATATTATATGCAATATGTCAAACATTGCACAATATATTTATTATACATCATAAGGTATATTTTTGCAACACCAAAAGAATGATTTTTCCGAAATAAGGTAATTTTTGAAATAATTATTCCTTTTGTTATATTTAAAAATATTTACTAAGCGACATTTTGCCCGATACAGTAAATTATTGACATAAATTTTCCGAAATAAATGTTGACTTTTGGCTGTCAAAGAAGTATAATACTAATTTGTGGGATTATGCACTCTGCAATTCGGCTGCAGTTTTTTGCGTTGTGATATCTTACATATTACGAGTCAGTATTTTTGCTTTTGCAGATTGATTTACTGTCCGACAAAATAAAGAGGAATTTAAAATTATGAGTCGTGATCTTCTTAAAGTAATCGAAGAAAGAATGCCCACTTTTTCAAAAGGTCAGAAGGCGATAGCCAAATACATTACTGACCATTATGAAAAAGCGGCATATATGACCGCATCAAAACTCGGTTCTCTTGTACATGTATCGGAGTCAACGGTTGTACGCTTTGCAAATGAGCTTGGCTTTGAGGGCTACCCCGAGCTTCAGCGTTCTTTACAGGAAATAATCCGCACAAGACTTACGTCGGTACAACGTATAGAGGTTACAAACGATCTTATCGGAGACGGTGATGTTCTCTCAAAGGTACTGCTTGCAGATGCGGACAAGATACGTCGCACGCTTGAGGATATAGACAAAAACGCCTTTGATACCGCAATAGACAAGATTATAAATGCCAAAACCATATACATAATCGGTGTACGCTCATCCGCTTCACTTGCCGGATTTCTCAACAATTATTTCCGCATGATGTTTGACAATGTCAGATTCGTTCAGACGACCTCGGGAAGCGAGATATTCGAGCAGATAATGCAGATAGGACCCGAAGATGTAATGATATCAATAAGCTTTCCGAGATATTCCACAAGAATAATTAATGCGGTTGAATTCGCACGTGCATCGGGAGCGAATGTTATATCCATAACCGACAGCGTCTCTTCCCCTATCGCTGCTCCGGCAAATCAGCTTCTTGTTGCGCAAAGCGATATGGCGTCGTTTGTCGATTCGCTTGTCGCTCCGTTGAGTATAATAAATGCAATAATCGTTGCGCTTTCGAGGAAGAAGCAAAGCGAGTTTACCGAGAGACTCCGCAGGCTTGAAAAGATCTGGGACGAATATGAGGTTTACGACAAGAGTCACACCTGAAAGGTCGGAAAGCAATATGTGGTTGAACGAGGAGCGTGGGGCGGACTCTTTTGAGAACGACGATAACGGCACCGCTCTCAAAAGAGTTATAGTGGTCGGCGGTGGTGCAGCCGGGCTCATGGCGGCTGTTGTTTGTGCCGAAAGAGGTGCCGACGTCCGCCTGTTTGAAAAGAACGAGCGTACCGCCAACAAGCTGAGAATAACCGGTAAAGGCAGATGCAATGTAACAAACGACTGTGACAATGCGGAATTTATGCGCAATGTTCCTACAAATCCGAGATTCCTTTATACGGTGCTGAGTCGTTTTTCAACTGCCGATACAAAAGATTTTTTCGAGGAGCTCGGTGTCCCGCTCAAGGTCGAAAGAGGAAAACGGGTTTTTCCTGTTTCGGACAAGGCATCGGATATTTCCGGAGCACTTGAAAAAAGATGTGCGGAGCTTGGTGTCCGTATCCTTCACCGCAGAGTAAGCTCAATAAAAGCTTCAAACGGCGTTATCGAAGGCGTTGTTGCCGGAGGGAAGGATTACTATGCCGACGCCGTGATACTTGCGACCGGCGGTCGCTCGTATCCGAAAACGGGTTCGGACGGTGACGGATACAGATTTGCCGAAAAACTCGGGCATACGATAATACCGCCGATGCCGTCGCTTGTACCGATAGTTTGCGGCGAAAGCACCGATGCCTTTGGCAAAGCATTTTATCTTTGCCGCGAGCTTCAGGGGCTTTCATTGAAAAATGTAGCCTTACGGATAGTTGAATGTCAGAGCGGCAAAGCAGTTTACGATGATTTCGGCGAAATGCTTTTTACTCATTTCGGTGTTTCGGGACCTATGATTCTCAGTGCGTCGGCACATCTGAGAGATGTTGTTCCCGGAAAATACGAAATACAGATTGATCTCAAGCCTGCGCTGGACGGCAGGACACTTGACGCAAGGGTGCTTTCCGATTTTTCAAAATCAATCAACAGGGATTTTGAAAATTCGCTTTCTGCGCTTCTGCCCAAGAAAATGATTCCCGTGATTGTCAGACTGTCCGGTATAGATCCGTACAAAAAAGTCAATTCTATTACCAAGGAAGAACGTGCACAGCTTGTGTCGCTTCTCAAATGCTTAAAAGTATTTCCGACGGGTCTTCGCCCGATAGACGAAGCTATTATAACGCGCGGCGGTGTAAATGTCAAAGAGATCAATCCCAAAACCATGGGGTCGCTTATAGTAAAAGGTCTTTACTTTGCCGGAGAGATAATTGATGTTGACGCATACACCGGCGGCTTCAATCTTCAGATAGCTTTTTCAACCGCTTTTGTTGCGGGGGAGTCTGCGGCTTATGACTGATACGGAAATATTGATTTAAACTCATATAAAATAAAATTGTTTACGGGGTGAGCTTATGATCCATATTGCAATAGACGGACCGGCAGGTGCCGGAAAAAGCAGTGTTGCCAAAGCACTTGCAAAAAAACTCGGTATAATTTATGTCGATACCGGAGCCTTATACCGCGCAGTAGGCTACTATGCCTTCACACACGGTATAGATAAATCGGATAACGAAAGGATAATATCCTTTCTCCCGGATATAAGCATTGAGCTGAAATATTCGGACGGTGTGCAGAATGTATTTCTCAACGGTGAAAATCTCGGTGACAGGATAAGACAGCCTGAGATCTCCCTGTACGCTTCCGCAGTCTCGGCAATTCCGGAGGTCAGAGCGTTTCTTCTCAGTACACAACGGGAAATAGCGGCATCAAACAGCGTTGTCATGGACGGCAGGGATATCGGTACGGTCATACTTCCCGACGCAGAGGTCAAGATTTTCATGACCGCCTCACCGGAGGAAAGAGCGCGCCGCAGATTTGAAGAGCTGAGAGCCGCCGGAAAAGATGTGACTTACGAGGAAGTGTACAACGACATGATCATTCGCGATGCCAACGATGCTACCCGCGCGATAGCGCCCGCTGTCCCGGCGGAAGATGCCGTTATTTTTGACAATACCGGATTTACCGTTGATGACAGTGTAAATGCCGTTATAGAAATAATTCGGAGTAAAGAAAATGGAGAAAAATAAAAAAGCCAAACCCGGCAAGTCAAAGTCGATGACAGCCTTTTACCGTGTGTGTCATTTTTTGCTTGCGTGGATATTCAAGCTTCTTTATCTTGTGCGGGTAAAGGGAAAGAAAAACGAACCGCCGAAGGATCAGAATTTTATTGTATGCTCAAACCACATGAGCGCCTGTGACCCGATACTCATCGGTGCAGTCCTGAAACGGCATCAGCCGTATTATATGGCAAAGAAGGAGCTTTTCAAGGTTCCCGTGCTTGGCTGGATGATAAAGTCGATCGGAGCTTTTCCGGTCGACCGTCAGGGCGGCAACACAGCGACCGTATTCCATACCATCAATCTTTTAAAAGAAGGAAAATCCATTGGGATATTCCCGCAGGGTACGCGTTGCCCGGGCAAGGATCCGACAGAAACCAAGGTAAGAAGCGGGCTTGGAATGTTTGCGGTAAAATCCGAGGCGATGATACTTCCCGTGTTTCTGAAAACCAAGGACAACAAGCCGAAGATATTCAGATCGGTAACCGTTATAATCGGAGAGCCTATTCCATTCTCCGAGCTTAACTATGATCCGGAAAAGCCGCATGAATATATGCGTATATCCGAATATGTATTCGGCAAGATCTGCGAGCTTGGCGGATATGAGAAAAAGGAGCCCCTGCCGGAATCAGCTCCGACCGTCATCGCAAGCGCCGACGATCATGGCAATGTTAATACCGAGACCTCCGGTATATCCGAGGCCGAAGGCACCGAAAAATAAGCATGGCAGTTGTCGGAAAAAGCAGAATAGCCGTTTCGGTTGCGAAAAATTCGGGATTTTGCTTCGGTGTGGAACGTGCGGCACAAAAGCTTGAGCAGACTATAAAGCAAAATGAAAGTTCCGAAGTAAAGATAAGAATATATACACTCGGGCATCTGATACATAACCAAACTTATATCGAGCGTTTGGAAGGTCTCGGAGTATACAGTGTTGATACGGAGGAAATTGAGCGGCTTGCGCCGACTGCTTCGGCGCTCGCACCTGTTAAGGTATTTATCCGCGCTCACGGTATCCCTGCATGGACCGAAAAAAGACTTGAATATCTGCACAAAGAATATCCGTGGTTTGATTATTTTGATTGTACCTGTCCGTTTGTAAAAAAGATACATAAAATTGCCGAAAATGCTTCCGTATCCGCATCCGATAAAACAAAAAAGCCTTTGTTTATTCTTATCGGAACAGAAACGCACCCCGAAGTTGTCGGTATTATGAGCTATTTTACCGGTGAAAAATATGTTTTTGAATCTGCCGAAGCTTTTGAAGCAGCAATAGAAAATGATATTTTGTCATCAATCTGTGAAAGTTCACCAATAATGGCAGCGCAAACGACATTAAAACTGTCAGAATGGGAAAAATGTCAGAAACTTTTAAAAAGTATCTGCACAAATTCGATAATATTTGATACAATATGTAGTGTTACTGAAAAAAGGCAGACAGAGGCAGACGCACTCTCGCGGCACTCAGATGTAATGATTGTGATAGGCGGCAAAGAAAGCTCCAACACAGCTAAATTATACTCGATTTGCAGAAGGCACTGTGAAAGAACCGTATGGATCGAATCTGCCGATGAGCTTGAAAATGTCTTTCAGTTTAACATATTCCGCGATAACGCGGTCGCCTGCGTAAATGTGGGCATAGTCGCCGGAGCTTCAACGCCCAGCGATATTATTCAGGAGGTAGTTAAAACAATGAGTGAAAATTTCGAATCCCATGAAGTTGAAAACTTCGAAGAACTGCTTGACTCGTCATTCAAAACTTTAAATATAGGAGATATAGTTGTCGGAACAGTTACACTGGTTACAGATGCAGAGCTTCAGCTCGACATCAAGGCAAAAAACACCGGTGTTATACCAGCAGATCAGATTACCGATGATCCGTCGGCTAAGCTGACCGAGATGTACAAAGTCGGCGATACCGTCGAAGGCTTCGTTACACGCGTAAGCGACGTTGACGGCTTTGCATATCTTTCCAAAAAGAGAGTTGACTCTGACAGAAACTGGCAGAACATAGTCCTTGCAAAGGATAACGGCGCTGTCCTTGAAGGCAAGGTTATTGAAGCTGTGAAAGGCGGAGTTGTTGTGCTTTCCAATTCCGTTAAAGTATTTATCCCCGCATCACAGACAGGCGTCCAGAGAGACGGCGATCTTTCAGTACTTGTAGGTTCAAATGTTAAGTTCAAGATTATTGACATTAAACCCGGCAAAAAAGCAGTCGGCTCGATCAAAACGGTTCTTTCCGAAGAACGCAAAGCCCGCGTTGAAGATTTCTGGAACAATATCGAAGTCGGCAAGGTATATGATGGTGTTGTAAAGAATCTCACATCCTATGGCGCATTTGTTGATCTCGGCGGTGTTGACGGTCTCATTCTTTTAAGCGAGCTTACTTGGAAGAGAGTTCCCTCCCCTGCCGATGTCGTAAGTGTCGGCGACCACATTTCCGTATATGTCAAGAGCTTTGACGCAGAAAAGAAGAAGATCGTTCTCGGTCACAAAACCGAGGAAACCAACCCCTGGTACATATTCACCACCAATTATGCTGTCGGTGATGTTGTAAAGGCTAAAATTGTCAATATCGTTCCTTTCGGCGCTTTCGCTGAGATTATTGACGGCGTTGACGGTCTTATCCACATTTCTGAGATCTCAAACAAGAGAATCGCTAAGGTTGACGATGTTCTCACAGTAGGCGACGAGGTTGACGTTGAGATCATTGATATCGATTCCGAAAAGAAGAAAGTAAGCCTTTCAATGAAAGCTCTTATTCCAAACGAAGATGCCGCAGAGGAAGTTGCTCCTGTCGAGGAAGCTCCCGCTGACGCTGAATAATTTCGGATATATCCGAAATGACTGAATAAAGAAACACAGCACAGTGCTTTATTGCGATATGCAATCTTACACTGTGCTGTACCTTTTTCGGCAGTTCATCAAAAGCATTAAAGATGCAGATAAACCGGAATATTTTGGGTATATTTTTCTTTTTCACGGGCTTTATTGGCGTCGGAGAGAATAAAGAGCGAGGTCGCCGGAGCGAGCTTCAGAGTAAATTTGGTATAAATTTCATCTCTGAATCTGACGAGCGACGATTCGGTCTCATAATGGGTACCGCTGTGAGGATCAAAGCATTCCGGAGCGTGTGCGCCTCTGAGATATACAGTATGATCGTAGGAACGGTTGGTTGTATTGGAAAAATAATATATTTCAAGTCCGTCCCGTCTCTTATGCAGGCGACTGAACATTCCTCCGCCGGGAATTACCATGTCAAGATGCAGTCTGAGAAATTCACCGTAGTTGTTATTAAGTGCTCCGGAGCATTCAAATCTCGGCATTTTCGGAACGTAAAGATCAAGAGGAATATTGAAAGATTTTATTGCCTCATGGATCACCGAGCCGAGAGTCATATTTGTACCGTCGGCAGCCGTTCTTGAAAAATACAGGAAATAGGCTTCCCCTCCGTTTTCGTTTTTGTTATAGCAGAACTCACGCATAACGCTTTCATCCGAGGCATCCTTGCCGAATATGTAATCAATAATTTCGCAGACGCGCGCGTCATTTTTCCGGTTTCCGTCTGCTGCGTCATATTCAAAAGCAAGCGTCGGCAGTTTTCCGGTTGCAATGATCTTTCCTCCGCAATCAAAAAACTCGCGAATCCTTTCAAGAGAGGCAAGGCTTATCATTTCGGTGCACGGAAGCACAAGTATTTTATACCTTTCGTGATTCATGCCCGAATCAAGATACAGTCTTTTATTTTTTGCGTATGTGTTTTTTTCAAGCGTATCCGGGTGGAGTATCGTCAGGTCATGACCCGAATATGTTGATATGCTGTTTGCAAGCGTCATATAATCGGTATTAACTGGCGTGTCCGGATATTCAAAGCGTATATCGGAATCCTTATACAGATACATCTTTGAATGCAGTGAATAGATAGGATAAAGCATTGCAATATCGGAAACGTGCTCGCCGCCGCGTAAAAGCGTCTGAACTCTTGAAACAAAGTTAAGGCAATCAACTGAGCATATGATCCTCTCCGCTTCAGTATTCGGAAGTCTGAGCATAAGATCATTTGCGCCTCTGGAAAGCGCATTTATTATATCCCGCCTGATAATATTATAATCGGTGTGACTGTAATCCCTGAAGACCTCGCAGTTGACACAATCATGATTGAAATTGTATGCGGCGCCTGCGGCAAGCTTAATGGAATTGACGCCGTACAGATAGGATTTATCAAGCAGGGCGCAGGGTGAAAAGCTGTTGTCAAGCATAGCGTCTCCGGTGATAAAGGAGCACGCCGAAAGCTTCGGTTCGGTTATAACGCATTTCGGTGCAAGCTCCCGTTGCTTAGAAAAGTCAAACACCGCCTTAATTATACCGTCCTTCAGCATTCTTGCACGGCAGTCAAGCATAAGCGTTTTTATATGACGTTCCTCGACGTTTATCATATGATAAAGCGCAGCATAATGAGGACGCGGAGAAAAACCGTATTCACTTTCAAAACGCCCGTCAAATGAATCCGTCCAATTTGCGCGATTGTGCGTGTTGTAGCAAACGTCGTTATAATAAACGGCGTGGAGAGTTTTTTTATCATCTGCATCCAACTCAAACAGATCCTCGAAAAGTGCGAACGAATCGGTTACCATTTTGTATGCACAATCATAGTTCAAGTAGTCACAAAGTTCGGAATCCGGGTCGGTATCACATATATATTGAGTGATGACCCAATTGCCGTATGCGGCTTTCCAATGTATCATGCCTTCCTTCACCTTGTCGGAAAGATCGATATATTCGGAGAAATCATGTGAATATGCAATAACAGCTTTGACCTTATCGTTTTTAAGAGTCAGGGATACATCCTCATTCCAGCCGCAAAAATAGTCCTCGCGATAAAGTGATTTACAACCGATATCAGTCCCGCTTTTCAGGCTTTCGGAGACCACATATTTTTCTATATTTTTTTCTATGTTAAAGGCTATATGCAATCCGTGTTTGCGTGCAAGCTCAAACAAAAGACGATAAAAGTCTCTTAATTCGGCTACAAGCTTTTCACCGTTCAGATTGCCGCACGACGTTATACTCTTATCCAGTGAAGGAATTATACATCCGATCCCGTTATCCGCACATTTTTTTACAAAGGCTTCGGTCCTATCCCTGTCCTCCGGCAATTTTTTTATTTCAAAAAAAACATAAGGAAGGTACCTTTTGCCGGGATTTTCAAATTCCTTTACCGCCTTCAGGTATTCGGCGGTTTCGCAGCTTTCCGCCTCACTGCCGGATATGTGATCTGTCATATGATTTATCATGCCAATTATCACTCCCAAATATATGTTATAAACAGTATAACATATATTCGTGATCTATTCAATAGTGTAATTCAAAAAAAGCGGATTCAGATATGCTTCTGTAAATCGGACAGATATACGACAGTATAAGTAGTTGTGCATAATTCACAACATAGAATGAAAAACGCCCCGAATTTTCGTCGTGGTTTTTTTAAAAAACAGGGTTTACATCCGGGAAAAATCGTGGTATAATTTTTATGGTAACCAAGAGGAGATCGCTGTAACGGCAGATGCGTTCGTGATTGATTGTGTGGGTTAGTTTGTCTTGAAGCTCTCAGAGTAAAAGAGAAAAAATTTAACTTCATATTTGATTGAACGAAATGCTAATGTGCCGGAACGTGAAAGCCGAAGGGTTTTCCGAATTGACCGGTGCTTTTTCTTTATCACCCGCTATGCTGACGATAACGGGAGGAACGACAGGGATGCGGCAACGGCAATTCAAAGCAAATAAATGCTTTTAGGCGTTATCAGACGTTACGCCGGGAAAGGATCGAAAAATGAAACTTGTTTACAATGTCAAAGACAAACCCAAGTTCCCGCAGTTACTTGTATTCGCACTCCAGCAGTTGCTTGCAATAATGACTGCAACACTAGTCGTACCGATAATCACAGGTCACGGCATGAGCCCCGCAGCAGCACTTTTCGGTGCAGGTATAGGTACTATCGTTTATGTTCTGTTCACCAAAGCGAAAAGCCCGGTTTTCCTCGGCTCATCGTTTGCATTCCTCGGTTCCATGGCTTCCGCTTTCGCAGGCGGTGTTTCAATGGAGCTCGGTTATCTCGGTCTTATAATCGGTGCGACCTTCGCAGGTCTTGTCTATGTAGTTATTGCTATAATAGTTAAATGCGCCGGTGTAAATTGGCTGAACAAGCTTATGCCTACCGCAGTAATCGGTTCAACGGTTACGGTAATCGGACTTTCACTGGCAGGAAATGCAGTATCCGACATGGTTAAAGGCAATGTTACAAAGGATGGCGTAATGGTCGGTTCACCCCTTATAGCACTTGTGTGTGCACTCGTAACCCTCTTCGTTGTAGTTCTCTGCTCTGTCTACGGCAAAAAAATGATGAAGCTCATACCCTTCGTAATCGGTATCGGCGCAGGTTATGTAACCGCGGCAATCTTCACGGTGATCGGTAATGTTGCCGATGTAGACGCTCTTAAAATACTCAACTTCAGCGTATTCGAATCTCTCCTTGTAGACGGCAAGGTAGCATTCTCAACCTTCTTCTCGGTTCCCGACTTCACATTCCTCACAGCCTTTAAAGGCACAGGTGAACTGACAGGTGCTTACATAGCAAAAATCGCGGTAGCATATATCCCGGTTGCATTCGTAGTATTCGCTGAACACATCGCAGACCACAAGAACATCTCGACAATAATCGAAAAAGACCTTCTCGAAGATCCCGGTCTCCACAGAACACTTCTCGGCGACGGTGTAGGCTCGATTGCAGGTGCAATTTTCGGCGGCTGCCCTAACACAACATACGGTGAATCGGTCGGTTGCGTAGCAATAACCGGTAACGCCTCGGTAGTTACAATAATCGCGGCAGCAATCGGTGCAATACTCATCGCCTTCATCTCCCCCTTCGTAGCGCTTGTAAACTCGATTCCGAGTTGCGTAATGGGCGGTGTATGTCTCACGCTCTACGGATTCATCGCAGTATCCGGTCTCAAGATGGTACAGAAGGTTGACCTTGAAGACAACAGAAACCTCTTCGTAGTATCAACTATCCTTGTAGCCGGAATCGGCGGACTCGTTATAAACTTCGGTCACATCCAGATTACAAACGTAGCAACCGCGCTTATACTCGGTATAATCGTAAATATCATGGTAAACAAGAAATCGGATAAAAAAGCAAAATAATAGAACCAACAAAATGGGCTGTTAAAAAACCTGATGTTTTTTAACAGCCCATTTTTATATACGGTTTATTCCGCTTTTTTCTTTTTGAAATATCCCTGAGGATGACTGCACGCAGGGCAGATAAGCGGAGGCTCCTTGCCGCTGACAACATAGCCGCAGTTCAGGCATATCCATTTTTCTTCTGCATTTTCCGATTTGAAGGTTTTCCCCGCTTTAACGCTGTCATGGAGCAATGCATATCTTGTCTCGTGTTCCTTTTCGATCGAAGCTATTCTTTCAAACAAGAATGAAATTGAGTCAAATCCTTCGTCGCGTGCCGTTGCTGCAAACCTGGCATACATATTTATCCATTCAAAATGCTCGCCGTTTGCCGCTGCGTCAAGGTTCACCTCCGTGCTTCCGACACCGCCGAGATATTTAAACCATATCTCGGCGTGCTCTTTTTCATTGCCGGCGATCTCTTCAAACGCCTTTGATATTTCAACAAAGCCGTCCTTTTTAGCCTTTGCGGCAAACCACAGATATCTGAGATATGCCTGTGATTCGGCGCTGAGTGCGGTGTGAAGATTTTCCTCGGTTTTTGTTCCCTTCAGATCTTCAATAATATTGCTCTGAATGAGGATCTCTGTCTTTTCCGTGTTTTTTACGTTTTCCATATTAAACCTATTGCCTTTCCGCTTTCGCATATCAAACAAACTTAAAGCCGCGAAAGCCAAAAAAAATACCCGATCAGCCATAAAATTCGGAGTTTAAACACCAAATGGCTTATCAGGTAGATTATTGACAATTTAAGTTAAGAAAAAACACAGAAAATCCAATTCATGCTTTTGCTGCAATCAAGGCCTGCGGGAGAAGCGTCAGATTTGCGATTCCCTTATTTATCATATATATAAGTATCTCTGTTGTTATCCGCGGATAGATCAGAGTGCGCGGAAGCTTTGAAAATGCGCGGGTTTCTTCAATCACAGGTTTATCCGAGGGGTGTTTGACCTCACCGATCACTTCTACGTCAGTTATATCAGCCGCAAAAACGGTTCCGTTATTTCCGCTGCGAGTATTTCCGAACCAAAAATCGCAAAGTGGCTTCAGATCTCCGTTGAATTCGGAAAAGCTCTCCTTTATGGCACGCTCGGCACAATCCTTTACGTTTTCACCGGGAAGAACTGTGCAGGTCTGCGGCTCCCAGCTGCGTTTTTTTAAGGGTCTTGAGAGCAGAAGTTTGCCGTTTTTCTGTGAGATGACCATAACTATTTTATAATTATTCAGTGTTCCGAAATCAAACAATTTGCATTTCATAAAATATCCTCCGGATTATTTTTAAAACAAATCCGCTATTTTACAATAATATTCTCTGCGCAATATCGCGCAGGTACCGATCGTTCTGTACTTCCCTTTTACAAGCATCGCGTCGCGTTGGTATCCCTCAAAGCTCATGCCGATTTTTTTCATTACGGCGAGCGACGCATTGTTTCCGAGCATAAACCTTGCCTCGATGCGATTCAGCCCCATAACCTCAAATCCGAAGCGCACGACCTCTCCCGCCGCCTCGGTCGCTATTCCGATTCCGCTGAAAGCCGGATTTATCACATAGCCGATTTCGGCAGAGTCATTATGCGCGTCGAATCTTGTAAATCCACAAGTGCCGACAAGCTTTCCGCGGCTTTTAAGTACAAGCCCCCAATCATAAAAGCTACCCGAATTATAACGTGTTTCAAGGTATCTCAGATATTCAAGAGTGTAGGAAACGCTGTTATGCGTAGACCAAAGCAAATATTCGGTTACGTCTTCACGTTTCGAATATTCATACATATCGCGGCAATCGTCCGGGACCATCCTACGCATCAGCAGTCTTTCGGTCTCCAAGGTCGGCAAATTTGAAAAAACACTTACAATTTTCTCAACCTTCATAAGTACTCCTCCGCTAAACACAATTTTTGCAATGACAACCCAGGCGCATAATTCAGCACTTATATAAATATAGTTATTATATTCCCCGATGATTACAAAACAGAGATAATAATTTAAATATTCGGTAAATTCACTCCGACAAAGCCCTTTTCTTTGTTCATGCTTCGGTAAATATGCCGATTATTTTATCGGAGCGGCATCAAAATCCGAAATATTGTCGAAGATGCGATAATTTTATTTGATTTTTATAATATAGTGTGGTATAATTACAATCACAAAGCAAATTTACCGTAAAAAAGCCAAAAGCGGTAAAAATTACATAATCAAAAATCATAACAAAATATTGCTTTTTTTACCTGAAAATGCTATGATATACAATAACAAAGAACTCCCGAGCGGTTGGGCGTTGCTGATACTCGGCGACGGATTCAAAGCGCTTATAAAAACCGTTTTTCTTAATATTAAATACCCCGGCAGAGTACATTTGATCGGCCGTCTGCCCGCAATTACAAAAATACTCGGAATTTTCGTGAAAAACGGTACAATACGCAAAATTCCGAAAGGCGCAGACATAAAAAAGTTTCTTATATCCGAGATTGAAACAATAGATTTTGATGAAAGCTGTGCTGTAAGGGCTGTGCTTGCTCTCGGTAAAGAATATGATGATCTTATAAATACCGAGCAGGGATATTTTGAATCCGAATTCATTATTTATCCGTACCGTAGCATCATGCCAAAACATGATACCACTCTCAGACGAAAGGAGCCTTAAACCATGAGGCTGTCAGAAATGCTGCATGAGATCGGCAATTATGAAGCAGGCAACGATTTTCTTTTTAAGAAATACCTGCAGAACGAAATAAAAGGCGCTTGCTCCGACTCACGCAAAATAACCTCCGGATATGTTTTTTTCTGTATTAAAGGTGCACGGTTTGACGGGCATTATTATGCCGGCGACGTAATAGCCAAGGGCTGCAAAATACTTGTTTGCGAACATATGCCGGCTATAAATATCCCCAATGATGTCCTGGTTCTGACTGTTGCGGATTCAAGAAAGGCATACGCCAAGGCGCTGAGCGGCATATACGGTCATCCTGACAAAAAAATGTGTATGATCGGTATAACCGGTACCAAAGGAAAGACAAGCACCGCGCTTATGATAAAAGCCATTCTGACACAGAATAACATTACAGCCGGATATATAGGAACAAACGGAATTATTTTTGCCGACGAGCATATTCAGTCGGGAAACACTACACCGGACTCCGGGGATATATATTATTACCTTTCAAAAATGCTTTCGCTCAATATACGAACGGTAATAATAGAAGTATCTTCGCAGGCATTATGGCAAAGTCGGGTATACGGCATAGAATTTGACATATGTATATTTACAAATATTTCCGAGGACCATATCGGCGGATACGAGCATCCGAGCTTTGAGCATTACATGAACTCAAAGGCGCTGCTGTTTACCGATTACAACGCAAAGCATATCATATACAATGCCGACGAAAAAATTTTTCTGCCGTTTTTTGAAAAATGCCACGACTCGGTTTTGCACCCGTATTCGATCAATTCCAAAGCGGGATTCTATGCGGACAATATTGAGCTGCGTCGCAATGGCAGTGACATCGGTGTTGATTTTACACTTCACTTTGACGACCTGCAAAATTCCGAAAATAGTATCGACCGCAAGGTCAGTCTCTCGATTCCGGGAGAATTCAACATATACAATGCACTTGCGGCGATCACAGCCTGCCGGATAGCAGGGGGCTCTATAGACAGAATAATCAAGGCTTTGGAAACCGTTCACATAGACGGGCGCTTTGAAACGGTTTGTCTGAATTCCAAGCCCGATACCACATTCGTTATTGATTATGCTCACAACGGGTTAAGCCTTGAGGCAGTGCTTAAAACCGCGGCAGAATACAGTCATAACAGGATCATCTGTGTTTTCGGCTCTGTCGGCGGCAGGACCTACGGACGTCGGCTTGAGCTTGGCAAGGCAGCGGCAAAATATGCGGATCTATCGATTCTCACAGCCGACAATCCCGACTGCGAAGCCGTCCCGCTTATCACCCGCGACATAAAGCAGGCATTTATCGACGCAGACTGCGAATACAAATGTATGGAAATATTCGACCGTACTGAAGCAATAAAAAAGGCTTTTGAAATTGCGGGAAAAGATGATATCGTCATACTTGCCGGAAAGGGACATGAAAAATATCAGTTGATTTCGGGAGAGACGGTACCGTTCAGCGAGCGGGAAATACTCCTTGAGCTTGATATGACGGCGGCATCAATTCCAAATTAAACAGCTGATCAAATTATAAAGCAATCAAAATACCGGAGCATGGATCGGGAAACCGACCAAAGCTCCGGTATTTTGACTTTCAATGCTTTAATAAAAACTCAGCCATAGCTTCATTTGCCGCTTGTGAATCCGGCAATTCGGGAAACATCGCCGAAAAAGCGTGCGGCAGCTTTTGTTCGCCTGTTATATCAAGCAGTGTGTGCTCGCAACCGTTCTTTTTCAATGTTTTTGCAAAGTTTCTGCTGTAATGGCGAAGAAAATCACCTTTTGCGGTTAGAATAAAGCACGGCGGCAGGTTCCCTTTTCCGGCAATCCCCGGGTTTTCGGGATCGGTATACGGTGCAAAGGGTTCTTTTTTCCAATTCTTTCCGTAGACAAGCTTCGGCATAAAAAATCCGATATTATCCGGCTTATGGATATAAAACATACCGCTTATAAGTCCGAGTGCCTTTACTTCAGGCACAATCTTTGGAACCTTCGCCACCTTTGCCATATCAGGATTTCTCTGCATGGCGGCAAGATAAACGCACAAATATGCGCCCGCGCTGTCTCCGCACAAATATATACGCTCCGGATCTCCGCCGAAGTCTTCAGCCAATCCTGCGACATTGTTTATTCCGACTGTAAGGTCGCGGAATATTTCGAAAATATTCACCTCGGGAACGAGCGGATATTCAAGGCAGAATACCGCAAAGCCGCGTTGGCACATATCCGCGCAGAACAGACGGTTGACCTCTTTCTTGCCGAGCAGAAATCCGCCGCCATGGATATTTATAAGTACCGGCAGCAGTTTGCCGGTTTCTTTTTCATTTTTATTTTGGATATATACATCCATCATGTGGCAGGCTTTACCATCGCCTATGTAATCAATATTTTCATGAAGGACAACGTCATCGGGAAACGGATGCTCACTATCGTGCTTTTTCATCCAGCGCTCAAGCTTATTCTCCTGTTTTTTTGTCTGTGTTTCAATCATTTTTTCAAACATAAATCCATTCCTCCACTACCGGGATATACTTTATTATACCATAAAAATCTGCCATATACAACACTTAAATAATTTTTGCGGGGCAGTTCAAAATGAACTGCCCCGCTGTTTTTCTGTTTAAAAATGTCAGTTTTCTTTATGCTTTGATCTTTTTTTTACGAAAACCACTGCCGAAGCGATCAAGCCGGAAAGTCCCGCCGCGAATGAAGCAAGCCAGATAATAAAGCTATCTCCTGTCGGCACATCGGCATCGGGGAACGTAACAACAAAGTTTGCGTTGGCGTCACCGCTTACCGAGGTTATCGTAACCGTGTGTTTGCCCGTAAGGATACTGTTCAGATAGTCGGCTTTAATTCTGATTATTATGCTACCTTCACTCTTTTCGTATTGAGATTCGTCAAGGAGCTTACCGTCAATGCTGACGCTTATGAAGTCAGCGTACAGAGCTTCGGATCTGAATTCAAGATATTCATTTGCACCGTATCTGTACCATTTCGAGTCTGCACCGAATATGATAGTCGGTGCGGCTTTTTCCGTTATTGTATCTGCAAGCGTAATTTCCTTTGTTCCCTTTTCATCCGCAAAAAACTTTTTGCAGTCGTCGCAGACAAAGTATTCGATATTACCCTTTGATATTGCAGTTGACGCTACTGCAGGAATTTTTCTGAGGTTTACATGGTTGCCGGAATTAATATTTCCGTATTTTTGCTTACAGTAATCGCATTCCGCTAATTTAAGACAGGTTGCTGTGCCGCCCGAGCAATTTTCGGTCTCGGTTCCCGCCATACAGCCTTTAACCGTACATCTGTGAGTATGAGTATTGTTGCCGTTTGATGTCCATGCGTCCCATGTATGTGAAGATCTTGCCGCTGTGATTATGTATTTGCACTCCTCGCAGAGCACTGCCGTTGTGCAGTCGCCGTCGTCGGTACCCGCATGAGATGCCTTGTTCAGTTCTTCATTGCAATTCCGACAAGCTATCCAGTGTGAGGTTTCATCGTGCTTATATCCCGTTTCCGGGCTATGTCCGATTGCCGCTATTTTGCCGGCACAGACTGTGCAGGTTGCGGATGCCGTACAGGTGGGATGTGCTGTGCTTCCGCTGTGGTCGCACTGTGTCCATACTGCCGTGATGGTTGTGTCCTCAGTGATAGGGGTCGTTGCGAAATCAAATATCGCACCGCCGAGCTGCCAGCTGTCGAAAATATATCCTGCTTTTGATATAGCCGTCGGTTTCTGTGCTTTCTGACCGCGCAGTATTCTCTGTTTAACTACCGCGTCACCACCGTTTGTATTGAAAATAAAATCGACCTTGGCGCTGTCTTCGATCGTACCATTGCCCGTAACCTTGCCGTAGAAGATACCGTCGATGATCCTGCCGTTATTCTCAACGTCACCGTTGAAGATACCGTCGATAATATCGCCCGTGCAGATGACCTTGCCGTTTACCTGAGCGCCGCCAAGGTCGATATCGCCGTCAATCGTGGCGCTGTCCTGCATTTCAAAGGTGATGGCGTCATCCCGGCAGGTGAGCTTGCCGTGGACAGCGCTCTCGCCTGCCATCACAACAGTTGCCCGATTACCCGTCGTACCCGATTTTTTCACGATCAGCTCACCGGTTATACTTGCTTTGCCTTCGAGCGTAAATGTTGCATCGTCATCCAATTGAACCGTGACCGTGCCAAAAAGTTTCACATTGTCTTTTATTGTAATACCGGCAGCCTTTTCGTAGGCTTTTATACTAAATGACGAATCAGCCGTACCGAGCTTTGCGTTGCCGCTCAGTTGCACAGACCTGAAATCAATATTCTTCACCTCGCCGATCTCAGCGCTGTCCTGCATGATAAGTCTGATTATACACGATGTTTGGGCATACAGCCCTGTTATCTTTGCGTTGTTATACATATGAATTTTTGCATTCTCCTGCGGTTGATAAATGACTACCGAACCGCCGTCAGCACGACCGCAAAATTCCACTGTTCCTTTATCGTCGGTCTCAAGTAGGCTGATAAACCCGTCATTCTTTGCATTGCCGCTCATTATGAAGCCTGAATAGCCTTTGATTACTATAACACCATCGTTTTGGGCGTTACCGGTCATTAAGAACGAGGCACCGCCATTGATTCTCAAGGCTGAATCTTTAATAATTTTGCCGCCGTACATAACAAGCTTGCTGTCGAATATATCAAAATTGCCGAAGCCGCTCGTAGTGCCGCAGTCGGTAACAGAAAATGTACCGTTGTCCGCTACCGAAATTTCGGTGTAGACCGCATACTTTTTCCCGTAGTTTATTTTGTTCCCGTTAAGGCAGAGGTTAACGCCGTCGGGCAAAGAAATCCTGCCTTCCGGTAAAGTAACATTACCTACAAGATAGTAGTTGCCTGCCGCTGTCGGGAGCGAGCCGGTCGAGGTCCAGGGCATCCATGTAGCATCCGTATGCTTGGTGTGACCGCCATATGCCGCGCCGCCGCAAATACAGTGAGTATGAGCCGCCGAGACATAGATATACCTTGCATTCTCTATTGCGGTTTTGTCTGTGATATCGGTCAGAACAGTGTTCTTGCCGTCGGCACTTGCGCCCGTCATAAGCATCATGTCCGCGCCCATACCGAGATTGCCCATGATAGACGTACCTATTTCGTCGCTGTTGCTGAACAGGAACGTTCCGCCCTTTATGTTCAGGTTAGAGGGACTATAACCGGGATCACGTATCGTAAAGCCATTCGTGTTGATTGAAAGCTTGCCGCTTTCAAGGGTCAGTCCATAAGCTGATATATAAGCATGATATGGGTTGTTAATGTTGATATTGCCCGTACCTTTTAAGGTAACCTCCGACGCAAGTATAACGCTGGTGTTGTTACAGTTAATATCAAGATTGCCGGAACCGCTTATTGTCAGTGATTTTGAGGTATTTATTACCTTGGAGGTTTCATTTGTTGATGAAATTACATTTTTGCCGACAAGAACGATCTCAAACTGATACCCGGAGCAGCTTATCAAGCTCCCAAACCTCGTTCCGTGAGCAATATTTGCGTTTGTGAGAGTAAGTGTAGCCTTATTTTTTACTTCGTCTATTTCGCATTTCACCGAACCGCCGTCGCCGTAGATATCATTTTTGTTGATATCGTCGGCACGTATTTCCTCATCCCCGTTGAATATATAAACCGGATACTGCCATGCCAGCCGTGCGTTTCCGATCAGCTTCGGAGTGCCGGTGTATAAGGACTCTTGTCCCTTTTTGAGCCTTACGTGCGATGCAAATGCGGTATCGACGAAATTGATTCTTGAGCCTGCGATAAAATATGCCGGACCGTAAATTGTTCCGCCGTAAGCGTTGAAAACGTTATTGCGATCAATCTTGAGAGAATAGCCGTCGGTTTCTGTGTTGATATCGGCGCTGTCACCGATAGTACCGCCGTACATATTAAAGATGGCATTATCAGTGGTATAAATAATGCTGTTGTCCGGATGCTTGCCATCTTCTCTCATCAGAAGCGTGCCGCCGTACAGATTTAATACCGAGCCGTACGAAACATATACAGAGGCAGAAATATTTATTGAGGTCGGTGTGTAATAATATATATCGCCGCCTATGATCTTGCCGCCGGTGCCGCAATCGGTAACAGACAGGCTTTCAGATTCCACTCTTGCAAAGGTACTGTTGGTTGAAATGGTTTTTCCGTTGAGGCAAATATTTATTTTCTCTTTTACTTTCCAGTAATAGCTATTTGAAAAGTCGTGTGTCAGAGTAACATCGTTTACAAGGTAATAGTTGCCCTCCTTATCAGGAAGTGAGTCGGTCGAGATCCAGGGGGTCCAATCGATATCGGTATGCTTCGTATGATCGCCGACGGTCGTGCTTCCGCCGCAAATACAGTGGATATGTTTCCACATCGCCGTCAAGGTCACATCTTCAGTTACAACATTGCTCACACAATTCCACTTTTTTCCGTCAGCCTTGTACCAGCCGTCGAAAATACAGCCTTCTTTTGTTGGTTCTATATAGTCCGAGATAATCCCTTTATTGCAGAAATAGCGCTCCGGGTATTCCATATCGCCGCCGTTCAGGACAAAGGTGACCTTGTAGTAGGGGCGAGAGGTAGTACTCGGTTTTGTTCCGACGATGCCATTCGGGCTGTGTGCGCCTTCGAAAAGTGCGTTCGCGCTGTTATTCTTTATCAGTCTGTTGTAGTTGCCTCCTGAAAGCAAGGGAGGTTCGACACTCGGAACATCATTAATCATCACATCGCCGTTGAATGTGCCGTTAAACACAGATCCGCAATTGACGATCACTACATTGTTGAACACACCGTCTCTGATGACGCCTTTAGAAGTATTATCACCGACCGTCACTTTACCTAAAAAGGTGCCGAACCTGATCTCGCCGGCATTGAACACGTCCTGTTTAAACAGGGTATCCTCGATTCTCCCCGCAATGCCTTGGATGACACCCGGGATATCGCTGTTGCTATTGTAATCGTAATAGGTATTGACCATGACCGTTCCGTCCACCGTACCGCTGCCTGCGTTCATCGTACCGCCGTTAATATACAGGGCTCCGCCGTTGTTATCAGCAACACAGTGTTGGATAATACCGCCGATCATGGTAAACGTGGTGTCCGCGCTGACGTACACACCGGCTCCGTCTCCCGCCGTACAGTTTTGGATCGTGCCGCCTGCCAGTGTGAATGTGCCCCTTTCCACGCTCACACCGCCACCGGAGTCGCTGGAGTTTGTGCCTGTTACGCAGTCGGTGATGCTGCCGCCGTTCATGGTGAATGAACCGCTGCGGCTATCCACGCTCACACCGCCGCCCATACTGCCTGCATTGCAGCCTGCGATGCTGCCGCCGTTCATGATGAATGTGCCATCAGTACCGCCCACGTGTAAAGCGCCGCCGTGACCGTCGGCATAGCAGCCCACGATATTACCGGCTTCCATTATGACCGTACCGTTCAATCCGACATCTATACAGCCGGCATTATCGGAACTGTCGCTGTGGCCTCCGGTAATGACGCCGCCATTTACGGTCTTTGTACCGTCGGTTTCATCCAACACCCACAAGCCGTCTTCAGGCGTGAATTTATGCTCCGCATCGGGTCGGCTGTCAATGATGGTCAGCCTGGTTGGGAGGTTTCTATCATTGACATAGATCTTATTTCCTCCCAGGTCAAAGACGCAACCGTTAAGGTCGAGGATTACGCTGCTGCCTTTTCTGATATTCATCGTATCTGTAACGGTAACATCCGCCGCAAGCTTTACATAGCACATTGTGCTGCCCGCAAGCGCGGCTTTGAGCTCTTCTTCAGTGCTTACGCTTTTGACCGGAGCGGTCAGCTCAAGCACCGATTTATTCTTAATGTTATATTCCGCAAGCGTTTTATTTTCATCAAGCTCTTGGTTATTAAAGGTAAGCCTTTGCTGATCAGGCAGTATACCCTCTTTTTCCTGAATAAGAGTTTTTACCTTCGATATCGTATCGTCCGGTTGCACAGTCAGATCGATCCGATTTCCGTTCATTATTTTTACGGTGATCTGTATGTCGCCGTTTGCGGCAAAGATCGCTACAGATGCAAGGTACAGTGCCATACAAAGAACGATCGATACCCAAAGCCAAAACTTTTTCATTCCTATCAACCTCCGTTTGAAAAATTGTTTTTGTATTTATCAATAAACAGGTAAACGCCCTGCTTTAAAACTTCCATCTGACTTTTGAGATAATATTCGTCTTCAAACATTGCGAAGTGCACGCAGGCGCGGATAAAGACAAATATCAGCGGTGTTATTACCGTATAAGATATGCCGAGCTTGGGTTCGAGCAGCTTGGCATATTCAGTGTATCTTTCATTGACGCCTTCAAAAAACCTTTTACCGTGCTCTATATATTTCGGATGGGTATAGATCTGGTACATAAGTCTGTATTTTTTACCGTGCTCCCTTGCCGTCCAATTCGGTATCTCATCTATAAAGCGCATGACGTCCTGAATATCGGTCGGGGCTTTTTCCATAAATTCATCCTCGACCTTTGTCATGCAATACTCGGTGGACTGCAATATCAGATCGTCGATATCATCAAAATATGTATACAACGCGGCACGCGACACGCCGCAGGCGTCCGCAAGCGCGGAAATTCCCGTACCGTGCAAACCGTTTTCCGCATAGCAGTTATAGCAAGCCTCCATTATCTGTATTTTCTTTTCACTGTACGTCGCTTGGTTTCTTATTCTCATTCTCGCTTTAATGTCTCCTTTTATTATCTGAATGTTCATTCATATTATAGCATATTCAGAATCATATGTCAATATAAAAAGCACTGCAAAATGCATTGCTTTGAATCATTTTAAATTTTTCATGTGCGGTTCAAGGTAGCCAAAGGAGGGCTCGTTCAGCATTTTTTTCATATTCCGCCAATCCGGCATATATCTATCCATTATTGCGACGAAATTTTTGCCGTGATTGTGTACCTTAAGATGTGCAAGCTCGTGCAGGATAACATATTCGAGACATTCGGTGGGCTTTTTGGCAAGCTGAAGATTGAGCCAAATTCTGCGATCGGAGGAATTGCAGGTTCCCCACCTTGTTGTCATGAATTTTGTATGCCATGAATTGCAGTAAAGTCCTGAAATCTTTTCCCATTCGGGCAGTAGCTCTTCAATCTTTTCTTTTAAAAGCACTCTGTACCATTCACGGACAAAGCTCTCGCGCGCCGCCGCGTCGCTTCCGGGTCTTACGGTAAATTTCGCAAGCTCTCCGTCGATTTCAAGCGAAAATGAGTTTTTATCCTTATTTTCTTCGACCTCGAGAACATACATTTTTCCAAAAAGAAAGAACGGCTCTCCGGAGATATATTTTCTTTCGGTCAGCACCGACGACTTTGGTATATTTCTGAATCTTTCTTGGTGCTTTTCTATCCATTCCCTTTTTGAGAGAACAAATTTTTCGACTGTCGAGTCTAAGATTTCGGAGGGTGCGGAAACACGCACTCTGCCGTCGGGCGCCAAGACGGTAAGGCGCATTGATTTTATTTTCTTTCTTATTATCTGATAAGCGAGTCCTTGTGCTTCATGAAACGAGGTTGAGATTATTTTATTTTTTTCTTTGACGGGATTTTTCTTCTTTTTGTTACTACGCGGCATATCAAGGGTCCCCTGTTTGCATTCTGCATAAAATTTATTTTTTAAAATTATATCACATATGCAAATCTAAGTCAATCAAAAGAAGCTTATATGATCAGACCAAAATATCTGCTTCGGATTTTTCAAGGCTTACTTTTTTAATTTCCGTATCCGTGAACCGATACACTATCGGGGTTGCGGTCGGAATGTTCAGATTCATTATGCTTATTTTATCAAGTTTTTCAAGGTACATGACAAGTGCGCGCAAGGAATTGCCGTGTGCGGCTATTATAACATTTTTCCCCTTCAAAAGTTGCGGCTCAATTTCGGATCTATAATACGGTACGACTCTTGCGACGGTATCCTCAAGGCTTTCGGTGAGCGGCAGAAGCTTACGGTCAATATCCGAATATTTTCTGTCGAATATAGGGTTTCTTTCATCGTCATAGGTAAGAGCCGGAGGGCTTACGTCATATGAACGGCGCCAGAGATGCACCTGCTCGTCGCCGTATTTTTCCGCAGTCTCGCTTTTATTCAAGCCCTGAAGTGTGCCGTAATGTCTTTCATTTAGCTTCCATGTTCTGACGATCGGGATATCGCTCTGACCGAGCACATCAAGCACGAGCGACAGGGTGTTCTGCGCGCGTTTCAGATAAGATGTGAAAGCTATATCAAAGCGGATATTATTTCCGGCGAGCAGCTTTCCGGCATTTTTTGCCTCATTTATTCCCTTTTCCGACAGGTCAACATCTGTCCACCCGGTAAAACGGTTTTCAAGATTCCATATGCTCTCGCCGTGGCGGAGCAAGACAAGTGTATTCATATTTATTTTATATCCTTTCGGGTTTAATAAGCTGATAATAATTATTTTTGATCAAATCCAAAGGAATATACAAAAAGCAGCCGTGTTTTGCTTCTTTCTCATAAAGATGATAACGAGAAACAAAAGCAATCGGGCGGGAAGGACGAACAGTTTCGGCTGTTCGTCCTTTTCGTTT
>ERZ824600.1522-NODE-1522-length-27988-cov-3.264812_pt1 | contig 27988 bp, 25 predicted proteins | sample MGYA00519933_ERZ824600 | MGnify/ENA primary metagenome ERZ824600 (study PRJEB31778, sample SAMEA3449178) | human gut metagenome | biome: human gut; feature: human-associated habitat; material: faeces | place: United Kingdom | collected 2010/2012 ... | reverse complement strand
ACCCTCTCTGGAAATCAAGCCGGGGAAAGAGTGGATGACCCTCTGGCGCAGCGATTACGAATTCTGTATTCCGGGTTCTCCGATGGATCTCTCCCGCTTTGAAAAATGGCCCGAGTCCGGCACGCTCGGCCGGGTCATCGTCTCCGATCGCGGCACCCTCTGCTTTGAACGGGAGCCGGAACGCGATCTGCGGATGCTCTGCGGAGTTTTCCCGACAACGTTCTATCGCGGTCTTGAGGCGGAACAATGCGTCCGGGAGTTTGTCCGGCGCGGACTGCGGATGGCCCGCTATCATTTTCTCGACACCTTTCTAATGAACGGCTCCTCCCGCGATGTGGAATTCAACACCCGCTCGCTGGATATTTTCGATTACACCGTTGCCGAAATGAAGAAACAGGGCATCTATCTGATGCTGGACCTGATGAGCAGCCCGAACGGCTACTACGCGCAGAACCGCTTCGACAAATGGAGCAATCTGCGAAATTCGCACAATATGAAACTGCGGATCCATTTTTCGGAAGAGGCGCGGAAAAACTGGATCGCCGGCGTGAAAAAACTTCTGACCCATGTCAATCCCTACACGAAAAAAGCGCTGATCGACGATCCGGTTCTGGCGATGGTCATCACATTCAATGAACAGACCTTTGCGTTTTCGATGTTCATGAATCCGAAACTTGTCGCCCCCCACTACCGGGAATATCTGAAAAAGAAATACCGGACCATCGACGCCTACAACAAGGTCCGCGGCACGCACTGGCGCTCGTTTGCGGAAATTCCCTGCTTCCGGAATTTCAACGCAAAAGACGTCGATGCTCTGAACTTTATTCTGGAAACCGAACAGAACACGATGAAGTGGTACCGTTCCGAACTCAGAAAGATGGGATACAAAGGTCTGATCGCCGGATGCAATCTTTCCAAGCGCCACACCGGAAACGCGGTCCGGCTGGAGAACGACGTGGTCGCGATCAACAGTTATCATGACCATCCGCAGGGAGGAAATTTCAAAGGCGGAAGGATCCGTCAGACCAGCGCCGTTTCGAATGCGGCGGGAATCTTCCGGGATCTGGTCAGCGCCAGACTCGCTGGAAAACCGCTGGTGGTTTCGGAATATTCGCTGGTTTTCTGGAACCGCTATCGTCATCAGCAGCCGTTTGTCGTGGGAGCGTATGCGGCGCTGAACGATCTGAGCGTGCTGACTCTGTTTGAAGGAGTCGTTCATGTCGAAGCGCTGACCGTGGGAGCCGACCGGTTCGGAATCCGTTCGTTTACCAATCAGCGCGACCCGATCGCGCAGGCGTCGGAGTTCCTGACCTATTTTCTGTTTGTCCGCGGCGATGTGAGTCCGGCGGAAAACGAGGTGCGCATCCGGGTGAACAAGAAGGACTGGACAAGTCTGACGGGTCAGCAAGTCTTCTCCCGCTCCCAGAACGCTCTGGCTCTCCTGATGCGCTTCTCCGGCGACTACGGACAGCAGAAGAAGGAAACCCCGGGGAAAAAGATCGTATTCCCCCTCGCCGGAGGCGCGGAAAGCGTGGAAACCCGGGCGACACTCCAGAGCCGGGAAACGTCCGACGCCTCGGCGGCGCCTTATGTGAAAATTCTGAAGGAGAAAGGCCTCCTCCCCGCCGAGAACCGGACCGACGGAGAAACCGTTTTTGAAAGCGCCAACGGGGAAATCTACATGGACACCTCCCGCAATCTGATCCGGATCAACACCCCCCGTTTCCAGGGGATCTCCGCACCGGCCGGAACAAAAGAGAGCATGGATGATTTTGAAGTCCTTCAGCTGGGACGGGATGCCGGACTCTCCCTCGTCTCCATCGACGGGAAACAGCCGATCCGCTCTTCCCGCAGACTGATGCTGGTCTTCGCCACCAACGCCCTGAACAGCGGCATGCAGTTCTACGACAAGGAGATGTGCAAAATATTCTATCCGGGCGATTATCCGCCGCTTCTCCAGAACGGCTCGTTCCGCGTCGCGGTCCGGAACGAATACGCGGAACAGCTGAAACTTCACGTTCTGCACTACTCCGGAAAGAGGATGAAAACGATTCTTCCGGAAAAGACCGAACCCGGACGGGCAGTCTTTTCGATCGACACCGCCCGGCTGGGAGCGTATCTCTTCTTCGAACTTTCCGCGGAATGATCCGACGAAGCCCGGAGGGAACTATCACAGCGGAAACAGAAAGAATAGCACGCGTGCGAAATCAGACGGAGGGAAGAAAGGATTTCCCGGAAATCCTCACCCCGCCCCCAGCCTTTCGCCGCAGGATTCCGGAAAGAACAAACAACAGCGCATGACCGGAGGAAAAAAACTCACCTTTCCTCCGGATGACAAAACCAGAGAGAAAAAACGAGAAGGATGAAATCGGATCGTATGGAACCATGGATGATTTACCGGCTTCCTTATGGGAAGTTTCTGAAACAGGATACGGAAGCATTGAAAACGATGAGGGAGGCCGGAATCAATCTGGTCTCCATTTCTCCGATGAATACGACGAACGCCTTCGGAGAGCCGTACTGTATTTATCCGCCGATCTGGCAGTACGATGAAAGCTATGACTTTTCCTCTCTGGATCAGCATATTGCCGACGTTCTGGAGCTCAATCCGGACGCCCGTTTTTTCTGTGCAGTTGACCTGAACTCACCGCTCTGGCTTGCACGCCGCTTCTCCCTGGACTCCTTCTACTCTCTGTCGGCCAGTTCCCTTCACTCGGAATGGCGGGATCTCACCACGAAATATCTGACCGCATTTCTGAACTATACAGAAACTCACTATCGCGACCGGATGGCCGGCTACATTCTCGCCTGCGGACGGACCATGGAGTGGATCGACCACTCCTACTTCTGCGCCGAAGAGCTCAAAAGCGGATACTATCCGACCTGGTGCAGCGAAAAAGGACTCCCCGTTCTCCCCATCCCGAATTCCCGGGAACAGAGAACCGCCCTCCACGGTTTTGTCCGCGACCCGGAGAAAGAGGCCCATGTGATCCAGTGGATCCGCTATGCCAACGACCTCCAGGCGGAGTTGGCAATACATTTCATCTCCACCGCCAGAGCTGCAATCCGGAAGGAGGCTCAGCTCGGCATCTTCTACGGCGCAATCTTCCACCTCATGGCGCAGGGACAGCACGAGTGTGAACGAGTCTTCGATACCGCTCCGCCGGATTTCGTCATCGGCGCCTCCTGCAACTCCACGCGCGACATCGGCGCCGCCGGCGGCTATATCGCCACGCTGCAAATGCTCAAACGCCGCAACATCGCCTATCTGCACGAATGCGACCGCATCACCAGCACCACCAACCGCCAGCTGACCGATCATATCGCCATTCAGGGACAAATCTGGAACGCCTGGCAGACTCCGCAGGAAGATGTCGCCGGACTTCGACGCGAATTCTCCCTGAGTCTGATCAACCGTTTTCATCTCTGGTGGTTCAACATCTGGGGCAACTCCTACGCATCGCCGGAGGTCCGGAAGGCGCTTGCTCAGATGAAGAGCCTCTGGGACCGTCATGCCGGCCGTTCAACAGGCTCCAATGCGGAAATTCTGCTGGTGCATGACCCCGAAAGCAACTACTCTCTGAATTATTACGATCATCCGAAACAGTACTTTCTGGCGCATCAGCTCCGCGACAACTTCTCCGCCGCCGCCCTCCCCTTCGATACCGCGGCATGGAACGATCTTTCCGAAGTCGACCTTCAGCAGTACAAGATGATCCTCTTTCAGACGCACACGATCTCCAATGCGAAGCGGAACGAAATTCTGAAGAAGTTCGTCTACCGTCCGCACCGTCTGATCGTCTGGCTCCACGCGCCGGGGATCCTCTCCGAGGGGAAGTACGATCCGGAAAATGTCCGAACCCTGACCGGCGTTCCGTTCGGATCGGACGATCACACCATCCGGATTTTCCCGACGCACCGATCCGTCTATTTCGCAACGCTGACCGATCTGACAAGTGAGGAACTGCGCCGTCTGGCCGCAGAAGCCGGCGTCCATCTTTATACGCCGCCCGGAAACGCCGTCTGGACTTCCGCCGAATTTCTGATGGTTCACCGGAAAGGTCCGGCAAGTGTCCCCGTCTCCCTTCCCCGGAAAGTGAAGAGAGTCACGGAACTTTTCTCGGGAAGGGTCGTCGCGGAAGATGCCGACTCCTTCACGGAAGAGTTTTCCGATTCTGGAACCTGTCTCTATTCTCTGGAACAGGAATAAGCTCCCGTCTTTCCCCTCCGTTCCGCTCCATCCTCCTCTCCCGGAACGGAGATCCCCTCTCCTTTCGCTCCGCCGATGGATTTTTTCCCTCGGCGGAGTTTTTCTTTTTCCACAGAAAAAAATTCCCTGTTTTTTGAAAAAACGCTTGATTTTGGAAAAAATCGGAATATATTGGAACAAAATGGAATGAACCGGAGACAAAAACCGATGCTCTCTTTTTGCGGAATCGACAAATGTTCTGTGGATGCGAACGGGAGAATCAAGCTGAGTCCGCGGGTGATCGAGGATTTTTCGTCGCGTGGCGGGGATGTTGTTCTGCACTGTCTTCCGGAAGGCGCGATTGCGGTGTATCCGGAGAACGTCTATCTGGAGATGCGGAAGCGGGAGAACAATCCGGCGGAACGCGCGGGAGATTCGATTGTTTTCCGGCGGACCCTCCGCCGGTTCGGCGCCTGGTCGCAGTCGGGCAAAATCTCCGCGCAGGGACGGATCACGCTGCCCCAGATGTTCAAGGAGCATGTGGGAATTGAGAATGGAACCGACGCCGTGGTCGTCGGCATCGAAATCGGCGTGGAACTCTGGTCGCTGGAACGCTGGGAGGCGGAACAGCGGAAGATCATGGAACATTCCATGAAAAAAGATGAACTGGAAATGATGCGCGATCTGGAAACAGACCGCAATGAACTGTAACACAAACACAACAGGGAAAGGAGATCGACATTTATGAAACCGTTTCACATCCGTTACGTGTTCTGCATTCTCGCACTGTTTCTTTCCCTGATGCTTCTGGGATCGGCCAGGATCACCGGGGAACAGAAATCGCGCTCCCGGCGCAGCCTGAACATCAACACCTGCCGGGTGACCTGTCAGGAGATCAGCTCCTACATTCCGTCTGAAAACCGGAACGAATGGGAAGAACTCGTTGCGCAGGCTCCGGAACTGGCTCTGAGAAGCACGGCGCTCAAACTTCATGAGCTTCCGCGCATCCGGTGATGAATTCTTCGGCATTCAAAAAGCGGAGCGGAATCATCCTGACCCTTCTTCTTCTGTGGGGCCTTCTGGCCGCGGTGCAGATGGTGTATTATTCGTACTGGAACCGGGAGAGACTTCTGGAGGAGAGCCGGTATCTGGCCTGGCGCGAAGGAGAGATTCCGGCCATGCGCGGAACGATCTGCGACCGGAGCGGAATCAAACTGGCATGGACGGAACTGAGTCACGACCTGATTCTTTCAAAACGCGATCTGAAACCGGAACGGTGCACACAGCTCTTTGCCGAGCTCGGGGAAATTTTTGAAAAACCGCTCCCCGCCGAGGAGGAAAAGGAACAGATTCTCCTGAAACGAAATCTTTCACCGGGAGAAATTCTGAAGCTGAAAACTCTTCTCCAGCGCTATCCGGAGCTGGAGATTGCGCCGCATCCGCGCCGTCTTTCCCTGGACTACCCGAAGATCCGGGAGCAGATCGGCCGGACCGGGAACCGGGACGGACGGGAACAGGGCATTTCCGGCTGGGAAGCGCAGTATGAACAGGAACTTTCGGGGACACCGGGCGTTTTCCGCGTCATGCTGGACCGGAAGGGGGCCTGGGTTCCCGGGACGATCGAGATTCTGCGGCAGCCGATTCCGGGAAAAGACGTCAGAGTTCCCGTGTCCCTCCGGGAGGTGCGGAAATGAAGAACCGGAACGAACAGACCTATCTCAGTGCGGCGCTCGGGCTGACGATTCTCGGACTCGGGGGATGTCTGTCCATTTACAGTGCGCGGGCACTGGGCGAGAATCCGTTTTACTATTCATTTCGTCAGCTGCTGTGGCTGAGTTTCGGAATCGGGCTTTTTCTGGTTCTTTCGCGGATTCCGTTTTCGTTCTACAAGCGCAGCGCACTCTGGCTCGGGGGGATTGCGGTGCTGGGGCTCCTTGCGGTTCTGTTTCTGGGGACGCCGATCAACGGAATGCACGGCTGGTTCTCATTCGGAGGAGTCCATCTTCAGATTTCGGAGTTTGCGAAGGCGCCGTTTCTGCTTCTGCTTTCGGGCTTTGCGGGAAAGACGCAGTGGCCGGAATGGAAGCGGGCGCTTCTGCTTGCGGGCAGCGGAGCCGTGTTCTGCGGACTGGTTCTTCTGGAGCCGGATTTCGGATCGGCAACGGTCTTTTTCCTGGGACTTGCCGCGATTCTCTGCACCGCGGGATATTTCCGGACCTTTTTTCTTCTTCTGGGAGCGCTTGCCGTTCCCTCGGCGCTCCTGTTCATTCTGCGGCACGAGTATGCGCTGAAACGGATTGCGGGATACTGGGATCCCGACACGCATCTTTACGGAGCCGGCTGGCACATCAAGCAGTTTCAGTATACCCTGGCGCATGGAGGGGTGTTCGGTTCGGAATGGGGAGGCGCGCTGTGGTCGAATGCGTATCTTCCGCTGTCGCACAGCGATTCGGTGTTTGCGTCGATTGTGGAGTCGGGCGGGGTTGCCTGCGGACTTCTGATGATCGCGGGATATCTTTTCATGGGCTGGATTTTCCGGCGGATGGCGCTCCGGACCGAGGATGCGGAAGGGAGAATTTACATTTTCGGAACCGGCGTACTGTTCACCGCGCAGGCGCTTCTGCACATCGGAGTGAACACGGCGCTTCTGCCGCCGACCGGACTGACGCTTCCGATCTTCAGCTACGGCGGCAGTTCGCTGTTTGCCACAATGATCGCCTTCGGCATCGCCTGCAGCGCGGCGCGCTCCGGCAGACTCTTTTGCGAAAAAGAAGGAAAAACGATTTGAGTTTTTCCGAATACGGTTTATAGTAATTTCTGATTGGAACAAGTTGTTTTTTGAAGATTCCGCCAAGGGGAGGTGCTAAATGGACAGTCTGGACGCAATCAGGAAACTCGTTGCGGATCCTCCGGTCATTGCCGAAAAAGACCAGTATTTGATAAAATTTGCATTGACGGAAGAGGAAATAGAATCTGTATTCCGCCTGCGTTATAATGTGTTCAACCTGGAACAGGGAAAAGGACTCAAGAATCTGCAGGGAGGGATCGACAAGGATGAATTCGACGATCACTGCCTGCACCTGATCGTGGTCCGCAAAGACGATGACCAGGTTGTCGGAACCTACCGGATCCATTTCGGCTCGATTGCCCTGCACTCCAAACTGGGATTTTACTCGGAACAGGAGTACCGGATCGACGGACTGGCGCCGATTGCACCGCTGGCGATTGAAGTGGGACGGACCTGCGTGGCACCGGATTCCCGCAACGGAAGCGTTGTGGCACTTCTGTGGAGCGGGATTTCCGCCCTGATCTACCGGAGCCGCCAGAGATATCTGCTCGGATGCGTCAGTCTTGAAACGACGGAACCGGCAGACGGCTGGCTGATCTATGACGAACTGAAACGCCGCAACGATCTTTCCGAAGAGGTTCACGCCTATCCCCGCCCGGACTTCCGGATGGAACGGCCCGGGGAATCGGAGATGGCGGCGGCCGCGGCGGCGACCCCCTCCATCCGGGCACTGATGCCCCCGCTTCTGAAAGGATATCTGCGACTGGGAGCAAAGATCTGCGGAGAACCGGTCTTTGACCGCAAGTTCGGAACGATCGACTTTTTCATTCTTCTGGACGTTGCCCAGCTTCCGCAGCGCTACTCCCGGCATTTCAACGTGGAATTGACAGCCCGGCAGACAGGAACTCCGGCCGGAGAAACCGCAAACCGCGCCTGCAACTCTCCATGCTGACCTTCGGACGGAAAATAGTCAGGATTTTTCTTCTGCTGATCTGGTTTCCAGTCATGCTGGCGAAAGCGCTTGTGCTCCATATCGGGAAAAAACCGGATGAGAGGATTGCGCTGGGAGCGGAGCTGGCGGGGGAATGGGCCCGGGGGATTCTGCGGATTCTGAATATCCGCATTGTCCGCCACGGAGAGTTTCCGGAGGAGAAGGGGATTCTGCTGGTTTCCAATCATCAGAGCTATGTGGACATTCTGGTGCATGCGTCGCTGACGGGAATCCGGTTTGCGCCGAAAAAGGAGATCCGGAAATGGTTTCTTCTGGGACCGTACATCGAATTGTCGCATCCGGTCTGGATCGACCGGAAATCCCCGGCGAAATCGCGGGCGACGCTGAACGAATTTGAACGCACGCTGGATCTTGGCGTTCCGCTGATTGTGTATCCGGAAGGGACCACGACCGACGGGAAGCACGGTCTTCTTCCGTTCAAATCGACCCCGTTTGAAGCGGTGCTCAAAGACCATAAACCCCTGCTTCCGCTGATTACGATCTATCATGTTCCGGAGGGGGAAATGAATCCGGCATGGTATGGGGATCAGACTCTTCTTCCGCATGTCTGGACGCTGCTCGGGATCCGGGAGATCCGGGTGGACATCTATTCGTGCGGACTTCTCCACCCGCACGGCATGGGGAGAAAAGAACTTGCCGTGCAGGTCCGGGAACGGATGCTGAAGGTTTATCGGGAACATACAGGAATCGAGGCTTCATGATGAATCGCGAACTGTGGAATGAGATGGCGGCAAGTGCCAATGTGTTCTTTCTGCGCAAACTGCCGAGCGGAGAGGCGGAACCGCAGGCGGCGCTGTTTCCGCTGGTCGGAACCGGAGTGGGACTGATCTGCACGCTGGGAGCCCTGGTGGGGGGAATCCTGTTCGGAAGAGAAGCGGCGGCGCTGGCGGCGGCGATCGTGTTGCCGCTGGGACTCGAACTGATGACGGACTGGCACGGACTGAAAAGTCTGACCATGGATCTGGCGCTCCGCTTCCGGAAGGAAGGGTTGGAGGAAAGGTTTTCCGAAAAGCTGGATTTCCGGAAGGAGATGACGCCGTTTTTCCTGTTTGTGAGTGTGTATCTTCTTCGGGCGCTGGCCTTTGGATTGATTGCGCTGCGGTCGCCTTCGGTTTTTATTCTGGTTTTCACGGGAGCGTATCTGATCCGGAGCGGCGTGGCGGCATGTGCGGCGGAAGAGCTGGAGCCGCTGCTTGAGATTCCGGAAGAGAAGAGGAGATTTCCGCTGATTGTGACGGGAGGGGTGTTTCTGCTGACGGGGATATTGTCGCTTCATCTGCGGATTCTGGCAGGAGGGATTGTCCTGTATCTTCTGGCGCTGCTGATCGGACGGATTCAGAGAAATGCGATTGTCCGCCGGACAGGGCGGGCGTCTCTTCGGATCTTCGAAACGGACGGCTATGCGGCTGAAACGATTCTGCTTCTGGCGGGAATGGCCGTGGCGTAAGAGATTCGGAAAGAGACCGGGGAAAAAGAGAATTCCGGAGGATTGTTTTCCGAAAAGCGGAAGATTGACTTGCAAAAGAGAGAATGCGGAATTATCTTGTCCGCATTCATGAAGAAGTGATCTGAGATGACGATACTGGATGTAAAGAATCTGACGATAGAGTTTCAATCGGAACGGGGATGGCTGCCGGCGGTTACGGATGTGTCGTTTCATCTCCGGAAGGGGGAAATTCTGGCGCTGGTGGGGGAGAGCGGATGCGGAAAGAGTATTTCGTGCATGTCGCTGGCGCGTCTTCTCCCGTCGCCGCCGGCGCGGATTGCGCGGGGAGAGGTGCTGCTGACCTGCCGGAATGGAGAGACGGAGAATGTGCTGAATCTGACGCCGCGTCAGCTCCGGAAGATCCGCGGGGGGGAAATAGCGTATATTTTTCAGGAGCCGTCGGTCTCGCTGAATCCGGTGTTCCGGATCGGGGCGCAGATTGCGGAGGCGATCGAACTTCACAGGCCGGATGTGGAAAATGTGGAACGGGAGGTGGCGGATCTGCTCCGGAAGGTCGGGATTCCGAGTCCGGAGGAGCGGATGCGCCTCTACCCGCACGAGCTTTCGGGAGGAATGCAGCAGCGGGTGATGATCGCAATGGCCCTGGCGAGCCGGCCGTCGATTCTGGTGGCGGATGAGCCGACGACGGCGCTGGACGTGACCATTCAGGCGCAGATTCTGGACCTTCTGCGCAGGCTTCAGCAAAAACTTCACACCGCGACGATTCCCTACGACCAGGCGGCCGCCGCCGGCATGATCACCCTCATGGGGGGGGAGACCGACGAGAAGATCCTGGCCAACGTGATGGCCATGGCCAACGACAAGGCGGTGGTGGCCCGGGTGGCCGACCGCGTGGCGGTGATGTATGCGGGGCGGATCGTGGAAACGGCGCCGGTTCGGGAGCTGATCGATCATCCGCGCCATCCGTATGCGTCCGCGCTTCTTGCGGCGGTTCCGAAGCTCGGAGGGACGCACGGGAAACTTTCGACGATTCCGGGATCGGTGCCGCCTCCGGCACGGTTCCCGGCGGGATGCCGGTTCTGCGACCGCTGCTCGCTGTGCGCGGCGCTCCCGGAAAAAGAACGGAAAATCTGTGAAACCGTGGTGCCGGAGATGCGGAAAATTTCGCCGGGGCACTTCTGCGCCTGTCACAGGATTGGAGCGGAGAGATGAAATCGTCGATTTTTTCCGGGATCCACAACCCCCTGAGTCCGTTTCTTCTGCTTCTGGCGCTGATTATTCTGGCGACGATCATTATCTCGAATATCCAGAGCGAGCAGGAGAAACAGTGGTTCCGGAACGCGGCGCCGCGGGAGCTTCAGTATGATCCCTCGCTGCCGACCCGCATCGACGATATGGACAGCCAGTATGCCTCCCCGATGCTGGAACCGGATATTCAACGGCTGACCGCGGCGGCGCTGGATGACTGGGCCCGCGGCGATTTCACGGCGGCGGAGGATAAATTCCGCACCATCCTGGTTTTCCGGCCGAACAACGCGGTGGCCCTTTCGCATCTGGGAGCTCTTCTGAGCCACCGGGGCGACTACAAGACCGCGGAGCTGATGTTTCGAAATCAGACTCTTTTTTATCCGGGCGATCCGAACGCCTATCTGAATCTGGCGACGGTGCTGGCGAAACAGAAGAGACTCCCGGAAGCGCTGGCGGCCTCGAAACAGAGTCTTGCGCTGTCACCGGGGGGAGCGGCGAACCACCTTTCGCTGGCGAAGATCTATTCGCTTGCGAACAACCGGAAAATGGCACTGGATTTTTTCCGTCGGGCGGCGGGGAGTCTCGGATCCCGTCTGGTGGAAGCGAGCTGGGATCCCTCCTTTGACAATATCCGGGAGACTCCGGAATTTCAGGAACTGGTCCGGGAAGCCAAACTGAAAAGCAAAAGGACCGAGCCATGAGTCAGATTAAAATTCTGCCCGACCGGATTGCGAACAAGATTGCGGCAGGCGAAGTGATCGAACGTCCGGCGTCGGTGGTCAAGGAACTGGTTGAAAACGCACTGGACGCGCACGCGAAACGGATTCTGGTCCGAGTGGAGCGGGCGGGACAGCGTCTGATCTCCGTTTCGGACGACGGGGACGGCATGGATCCGGAGGACGCCCTTCTCTGCTTTGAACCGCACGCCACCAGCAAAATCGCCACGGAAGAGGATCTGTTTCACATTTCCTCCTTCGGATTTCGCGGAGAGGCGATGCCCAGCATTGCATCGGTCTCGCGCCTGACCCTTCGGACACGGCTGCGCAACAGTCCGGAGGGATTTCAGGTTCAGCTCAACGGCGGCACACTGGAAAACACCATGCCGGTGGGGTGCGCACCGGGAACGGAAACGACGGTCCGCGATCTGTTCTACAATGTTCCTGCGCGGCGGAAGTTTCTGAAATCCAACTCCACCGAGGAGCATCATATCACCGAGACCCTTTCGCTGATCTCGCTTGCCCATCCACGCGTCGCCTTCGAGCTGCAGATCGACAATCGGAAAATCCTCTCCAGCGGAGCCGGCGAAGAGCTGATGCCCCGCATCCGCGACATCTACGGACGGGAACTCGCCGACGCCATGATCCCTCTTGAGTATGACAACGGCAGAATCTCCATTCACGGCTATATCACCCGGCGGGGAGTCACCCGGCCGACCCGTTCGGAACAGCGGATCTTTGTCAACAACCGTCCGGTGGAATCGCTGCCCGTCTACCGCGGAATCCGGGAGGGATGCGGTCCCATGCTCGAAAAAGGACGTTATCATCCCGCGCTTCTGTTTCTGTCTCTGGATCCCGCGCTGGTGGACATCAATGTGCATCCGGCCAAGCGCGAGGTCCGTTTCCGCAATGAATTTGAAGTGGCCGCAGCGGTCCGGGAGGCGGTTGCCGAGGCGATGTCACGGGCGGCCCGGACCGACAATCCGTTTCTGAATCCGGATACTCCAGCGGAAGTTCCTTCTTATCCCGACACACCCGCCAGCAAAGCCAATGCGTTTGATCCGGCGGATTTCATTCGGAGACAGGCATCTCTTCCCCCGGTGGAACCCGCCGGGACGGCTTCAGAAGGCCGGGAAGGAGAACGTCTTTTCCGGAAAACCGCCGACATCAGTCCCGCCCCCCTCCCCTCCACACCGCGAATCGAACGGATTCTTCTGGGCGCGAAAGTGGACTATGTTCCCGTCGGCTCTCTGCCGGACCGGAACGCCGTTCCGGATCTGTTCCAGCCCGTCGAAAACGATCCGGAACCGGTCAGACAGGAGGAGATCCGGGTGTCCGGCTTTCCGGAACGGAACAGCCTGCACGTTCTCGGATTTCTGGAAAATTCGTACATCATCGCGACGATGAAAGACAGTCTGGTGCTGATCGATCAGCACGCGGCTCACGAACGGGTTCTTTATGAACGGCTTCTGAAGAAGAACGGAGAGATCCTTTCCCAGAAGCTGCTGATTCCGATTTCGCTGGAGCTGTCGCGTTCCGACTGCCGGTTTCTAGATGCGAACCGGGAGATTTTCCATTCGCTGGGGTTCGAAACGGAGACCTTCGGGGATCACGCGGTCAAACTCAACGCGATCCCCCAGGCGCTGCGGCAGGACAATGCGGGAGGCGTCTTCCGGGACATTCTCTCCCTCGTGACCGAAAACGGCAGTTTCTCCGGCCGCACCGACTCCGCGAAACTGGCGCAGGCCGCCTGCAAAGCCGCCGTCAAAGCGCACGACAAGCTCACCATGGAAGAGTGCAACGCCCTGCTCGATCAGATGGCGCAGTGCGACCTTCCCTACTGCTGTCCGCACGGACGCCCCACGATTCTCAACATTTCGCTCAACGAACTGGAGCGCCGGTTCGGACGGAAATAAGAGCTTCTCCTTCCGGGATTTTTTTCCTCGGAACAGGGGAATTCCGGATTCCACTTCTCCTTTCCGCAGAAGGAACCTTCCGCGGGAGAAGCTCTTGAACAAACTCACTTTTTCTTTTTTCCGCCGGTGTCTGAGAAATAGAGCTTGCGGATCCGGGCGGGATCGACGGTCGGTTTGGGCACGGCGGGATCCATTTTCTTCATGGCGTCCAGCACGATCTCCGACACGGCGGAATTGCGGAAATCCTTGTTGTTGGCCGGAATGACAAACCAGGGGGCGTGTTTGGTGGAACAGTGATTCAGAACGCCGTTGAAGGCCTTCATGTAATCGTCCCAGAACTGCCGTTCGGTGTAGTCGCTCTCGGAAATTTTCCACTGTTTGCTTTTGTCGTCGAGACGGTCCTTGAAACGCTTCAGCTGCTCCTCCTTGCTGATGTGGAGAAAGAATTTCAGGACGGTGGTCCGGTTGTCCCGGAGAACGGTTTCGAATTCGTTGATCCGGTCGTAGCGCTTCTTCACCTCTTTCGGGGAGATGAGATTGTGGACGCTCTCCACCAGAACGCTCTCGTAGTGCGAGCGGTTGAAAATCACGACCTCCCCGGCGGCCGGAGCAACTTTGTGATACCGCCAGAGGAAATCGTGCGCCGCCTCCTCCTTTGTCGGCACCTTGAAGGAGTGGGAACGGCATCCCTGCGGATTCATCGCATAGAGGACATGATTGATCGTTCCGTCCTTTCCCCCCGCGTCCATCGCCTGAAAGACCAGCAGCAGAGACTGCCGGTTCTCCGCATAGAGCTTGTACTGATACTCCCGCAGTCTGCAGGAATTCTCCTCCACGACATGATCCAGATTCTTTTTTCCGAACCCGAAATCCTCCGACGGGTCAATCTCCCGCACATCGACTTTCCGTCCCGGTTCGACCATCAGTTTTTCCGTGAGATTCATCGAAACCCTCCTCTTTTTTGATGAATTTTTGGACGACAGAAGTTCCCTTCCCTCCCGGCATCCTGTTTTCTCCGGCGCAGGATGCCGAATCGGGGAAAAACGGCAGAGATCTTTTTACGGCTCCACCGGCGGAACCGAAATGAGTTTTGCCTTGATCAGGATGTCGTAGACCGCTTTTTCCTGTCCTTCATTTTTGCTGTAATTGAGCATATCCTCGCGGAAATAGCGGAAGGAGCTTCCGGAGGAGTCGTCGACCACCCACTGAAAATCGGTCTGATTTTTGATCTGATCGGGACGCGCTTTTCCCGCATAGATCCGTTTGATATCGACGATCAGCACGCCGTTCGCCCCCTTCTCTCTCGCAAACGAGCGCAGTTTTGCTTCGACATCGACCGCCGTATAAGTCATTCCTGCCGTTGCAGTCGCCTCGCCGAGCACCTTGTAGTCCTTCACCGGGATCTGTTCCTCCGAGAAGTAGAGCTCCACGGCCTCCGAATCGGAAAGCGGCGGATCGGAAATCCCGTCATACTGAATGTTGATGCATCCATTCAGAATCAGCAGAGACGAGAGAAGCAGTACGGCCGGAATAAGTTTCAGCATGTCAGAATCCTTCTGTTTCAGTCTGTGACAAAAATTCGTTCGACGCGCGTTCCGAATGAACAGATCACGTCGTACGAGTGAGTTCCCTTGATCTGCGCCCAGTCTTCGACGGTGATCCGGTTCGGTCCCTCCCCGCCGATGCAGGTGACAATCTCTCCGGGCGCGATCTCCCCATCCTCGAATCCGTCCAGCGAGATCGTCGTGTAATCCATCGAAAGGCGGCCGAGAATCGGACAGAGCCTGTCTTTCACAATCACATATCCGCGATTGGAAAGATTCAGCGGAAGCCCGTCCGCATACCCCGCGGCGATCGTTCCGACCTTCGTATCGCGGAAGAGCCGGCAGGTGCATCCGTATCCGATCGTGTGCCCCGCCGGCAGAGTCCGAACGGCGGCAAGATAGGTTTTCAGAGCGAGCACCGGCTCCAGCCGAAGCGCTCTCTGCCCTTCCGTGTCAAACGATCCGTGCAGATTGATTCCGGCCCGGACATGGGTGAAGGGCGGAACCGTCGCAAACGGACAGTTGTTGATCGCGTCGCTGTTGGCAATATGCCGTTTTTCCAGTTCGATTCCGTGTTCCGAGAGTTTTTCGATAATCGCGAGGAAGCGGGCAGTCTGCGCAAAGCTGTAACGATCCGCCCCGTGGTACGCGATGGGAAAGTGAGTGTAGATTCCCTTCAGATCCAGATTCGGCAGCCGGACCACCTCTCTGGCCACGGCGAGCACCTGATTTTCGAGGATTCCGAGCCGTCCCATTCCGGTATCCACCTTGAGCTGGACCTCGGTCCGGACATTCTGGCGGACCGATTCCGCGCTGATTTTTTTTGCCACCTCCACATCGGTGATTCCGAGGATGATATGGTTGGCGACCGCGGCGGGAATCTCGTAATCCAGCACGGCGCCGAGGATCTGCACCGGTTTGCCGAATTTGACCAGCGGAAGCGCCTCTTTCAATTCCGCCACGCAGAAACCGGCCGCGCCGGCGCGGTCCAGACGTTCGGCGATTTTTTCCACGCCGAGTCCGTATGCGTTCGCCTTCAGGACCGCGAGAACTTTCAGCGGTTTCACGGCCTCCTGAATATGTCTGTAATTTCGTTCAATGGTATCCAGGTTGATTTCCAGCCAAACCCGGCTGTGCGGGGTAATTTCCGACGCCTTCATCTGAAAAAGCGGCTCCTTTTCCGTAAAAATTGTTCTGTTTTAGAGGAATATACGTTTTTTTACATAAAATTCAACCGTTTCGCGCGCTTTTCCGCAACATATTTTCATCCGGGCAGGAGTCGAGGCACCCCCTGTCGGCTCTCATGGTGCTCCGGACGGGGAAAATCGGAAGAGTTTCATGTGCGCCAATCAAACCGTTTTTTGTTTTTTTGAGTAAAATGAGTGTTGAAAAAACGGATCGAAATGCTATATTATTTGAATTAATCGAATTAAACCGTATTTTTTAAGACAGGAGTTGATTCTTCACATGTTCAAAAAAGTCTGGTCTGCTGACATGGTGGAGTCGCACATTTACATGGCTCACAGCAATAAGGAACCGTTGAATTCCCATTATTATGCGACGCACTATCCGAGCGTATACGCGGCAGCGGAACGACTGTTCGGTTCATGGGGAGAGGCCATCACCGCATGCGGCTTCAATTACGACGAAATCCGGAAATACAAGGTCTGGAACCGCAGCAAAGTCACGGAAACGATCCGGGAGATGGCGGCGGCAGGAAAACCGGTCTCCAGCCAGAAGGCCCAGCAGGATCATAAATCGCTTTACATGGCGGCAATCCGGTATTACCGCTCTTGGGGAAAGGCCGTCATGGCGGCGGGAATCGATTATTCGACCATCCGGGAGCGCAGAAGCATGTCGGTGATGGAGATCAAGGCGGAAATCATCAAGCTCTACAAGGCCAATGTCGACCTTTCCTACTGCAACATGCGTGCAAACTACCAGTATCTTCTGGCATACGGGATGAAAAAGCTCGGAGAGGGAAGCTGGGCCGCCGCCCGCAGAGTCTGCGGAATCAAGACCAATTACCGGATTCCACCGGCAAAACGTCACAAGAAACGTCTTGCGGTGGCTCCGGAAGCCTGAAGATTTCACGGGAAGAAACCTTCCGGATCTTGCGAAGAAGGGGAGCGGAGGAACCTTCCGTACCGGAATTGCGACAGAGCGAAACAGGCGGGGAAAAGAGGAAAAAGGAGTCCGCTTTTTTTGTCTTGAAAGATCCGGAAAATATCGCTCGAACAGCTTGCATAAATGAAAATCAAGGTTACATTTCTGTGGGAAATACGGAATTGCAAGGAGACTTTTTTATGACGCAGGAAGAAATCAAGTCGTTCATAGCCGACGGCATCGCACAGGGGCTCTCCCTCTCCAAAATTCAGGATGCCCTCGCGGAAAAAGGAACACACATCACCTATATGGAGATTCGTCTTCTGGCCTCGGAAATCGAATCGGCACAGCTGGAAAAGCTGAACAAGCCCAAACCGAAGCAGGAGAAGAAAGCTCCGGAAAAACCGCAGGGACTCGAAGAGGAGGATGACGAGGATCTTTCCACTCCGGGCGACGAACCGGCGGAAGGAGAAGAACCCGCCGCACCGCAGGCGGGGAAAACCACGGTGGAACTCAGTCCGATCGCCAAGCCGGGAACGGTCGCGAACGGATCGGTGAAATTCGGCTCGGGCGTGACGGCGGACTGGTTCCTCGACCAGACCGGACGGCTCGGACTTTCCAACGCAACCGGAAAACCGACCGAAACCGACGTCATGGAGTTCCAGGACGAACTTCAGAAACTGTTCAGCCGGTGAGGATGCCGCACCATGAAATTTTTCAACACCCTCGGCCGGAACATTCAGGAATTTGAACCGATCGACCCCTCGAATGTACGGATGTACACCTGCGGGCCGACCGTGTACAACTATGCGCACATCGGCAATTTCCGCGCCTATCTGTTTGAGGATCTCCTCCGCCGGACACTGGAGTATCACGGATACAAGGTCACGCAGGTGATGAATCTGACCGATGTGGATGATAAGACGATCCGCGACTCCCGCGCCGGGAATCTTCCGCTGCGCGAGTTCACGGCGATCTACAAGAAGGCGTTTTTCGAAGATCTGGACAAACTGCGGATCGAGCGGGCGGAATTCTATCCGGAAGCCACCACGCATATTCCGGAGATGATTGCGATGATCGAAGTGCTGCTGGAGAAAGGATACGCCTACCGCGCGCCGGACAACTGCATCTACTTTTCCATTTCGCGCTTTCCGGCATACGGACGTCTGGCGAGAATCGACATGGAAAATCAGCGGGCGGGAGTCCGCATCAACACCGACGAGTATGCCAAGGACTCCGTGGCGGACTTCGCGCTGTGGAAGGCGTGGGATGAAAACGACGGCGATGTGAAATGGGACAGTCCCTGGGGCCCCGGCCGTCCCGGCTGGCACCTGGAGTGCTCCGCGATGAGCCAGAAGTACCTCGGCAAGACCTTCGACATTCACACCGGCGGTGTGGACAACATGTTCCCCCATCATGAGGATGAGATTGCGCAGAGTGAAGCGGCCAACGGCTGCCGGTTCGTCAACTACTGGCTGCACTGCGAACACCTGATTGTCGACGGGAAGAAGATGTCCAAATCCCTCGGGAACTTCTATACGCTCCGCGACCTGGAGAAGAAGGGGTACAGCGGACGGGAAATCCGCTGGACACTGATCGGGACCCATTACCGTTCCAAACTGAATTTCAGTCTGGCGGCGCTCGACCAGGCGCGTTCGGCGCTCGGGAAATTCGATGCGTTCTTCCAGCGTCTGAAAGCGCTTGGGACCGGATCGAAAGGACGGGAAGCGGCGGAAGCCGCCTGCGAAAAGGCCCGGACTCATTTCAAGGAGGCCTTTGCCGACGATCTCAATGTGGCGGAAGCGATTGCGGCAGTTCACACGCTGGAACACACGGTCAACGCGCTTGCGGCGAAAGGAGAACTGGAGTCGGAGGGCGCAGCGGTGATTCTCGACTGCTTCCGGGATTTCGACCGGATCCTCGCCGTTTTCGACGTGGATGCGGAAACGAAAGGCGGAACCGAGGTGCCGGATGAGGTGAAAGCCCTCGCGGAAGAGCGCAGCGCGGCAAAAAAGGCGAAGGACTTCCGGAAAGCCGATGAGATCCGCGACCGTCTGAAAGAGCTCGGGTGGTCGATCAAGGATACTCCGAACGGACCGGAACTCACCCATCTGTGAACAGGACGGAAAAACCGGAATGAAAAAAATCAGAGTTGCAATCAGCGCGTGCCTGATCGGACTGAAGTACCGTTACGACGGGACCTCGAAGATGAATATGGAGATCATTCAGGCGCTGAAGGACCGGGTGGATTTCATTCCGGTGTGTCCGGAAGTGGAGTGCGGACTGACGATTCCGCGGCGGCCGATGCGTCTGGAGGTATCGGCGTCGGGGACACGCCTGCGGGTGATCGAAACCGGAGAGGATGTGACAAACGAGATGCTCGACTGGGCGCAGACCAAACTGGATAAACTGGAACGGCTCAAGATCGACGCATATATTTTCAAATCCAAATCCCCTTCCTGCGGATGGGAAAAGGTGGAGAAGTTCAATCGGGAGGGACGGTGTCTGACCGCGTCCGGACAGGGACTTTTTGCGGCGCTGGTGAAGCGCCGCTTTCCGAATCTTCCGGTGGTGGAGGAGACCGATTTCCCGGAACTGCTCCGCATGATGGACGAGTAGACCATGCGACGGAAACTCCGCTATTTCGAAGACGAGGAAGGAGCTCCGGCCCCGGTCGGCATCCAGATCCGGCGGCGTATCCGCTTCAGCGAGGTGGATGCGCTCGGCATTGCGTGGCACGGACGGTATCCGGTCTTTTTTGAAGAAGCGCAGACGGAACTGGGACACAAAGTGGGACTCACATACGCGGCATACCGGGAAGCGGGCGTGGCGGCGCCGATGGTCCAGCTCCATGTGGATTACCGGAAACCGCTTCGTCTGGACGAGTGTTTTACGGTCACGGCGCTTCTTCACTGGTCGGAGGGGGCGCGCTTGAACACGGAATACCGGATCGAAAAGGAAAACGGCGAGTGCGTCTGCACCGGTTACACCATTCAGATGTTTACGGATCTGCGGACTGGGGAAGCGCTCTACTGCCCGCCGGCAATCTGGGAACAGTGCCGGGAACGGTGGAAAAAGGGCGAATTCCATGCGTGACGTTTTTCTGACAGACGCGGAACTGGTCTGCGGCTTCGGGTTCGGAAAGGAACTCGCGCAGAAAGCGGTGTTCCGCGGGGAAACGGCGTTTTCCCCGATCCGCCGTTTTCCGGTCGATTTTTTTGCATGCACCGAAGCCGCGGTCGTTCCGGGAGCGGAGGAGCGGAAACGGAGGGAGGAGGAGTCCCTCTGCCGGCCGATGATCGAATTTCTTGCGGAGACGGTCCGGGATCTGCCGGAGCAGACACCGTTTCTGCTGGCCAGCACGGTGGGAGAGATCGACCGTCTTTCTCCGAATCAGCCGGATACACTGCATTCCCTGCTGAAGAGCGTACGGGAGAGCTTCCGGAAATCCAACGGCTGCATTGTCTCCGGAGCGTGCGCATCGGCGAGCGTGGCGCTGGACCGGGCGTACCGGATGGTTGCCGGAGGAGTAGCGGAACAGGTGATTGTCGCGGCGTGCGATCTGGTCAGCGAATTTGCATTTTCCGGTTTTTACTCCCTCGGGGCGATGAGCGCGGAACGGCCGCGGCCGTATGACCGGGACCGGTCCGGACTGTATCTCGGCGAAGCGGCCGGAGTTGTGATCCTTTCCGCCCGGCGTGGAGAATTTCCGGTTCGAGTGACCGGAACCGGAATGAGCGGAGACGCCCGGCACATCACCGCGCCGCAAAGCGACGGTCAGCCGCTGGCAGCGGCAATGAGGCAGGCTCTTTCGGGGACGGATCCGGAAACCATCGGATGCGTGCTCGGCCATGGAACCGGAACGATTTACAACGACAGCATGGAAATTGCGGCGATCCGCTCCGTGCTGGGAGACCACACGCCGCTGGCCTCGGTGAAGGCGAACTGCGGACATACGTTGGGGGCATCCGGCATTCTTCAGGCTGTTCTGGCGCTGGAGGTGCTCCGCCGGAAGGAGCTGTTTCCACAGGCGGGGCTCCGGAATCCGGAACGGGGGGCTGAAGGGATGGTCTCGGCGGAGATTCAGCCGATTCGCACACGGCGGATTCTGTCGCTGAACTCCGGATTCGGGGGGATCAATGCGGCGCTCGCACTGGAGGCGCTCGAATGAGGACGATCGGGAAAGCGGAAGTTTCAACGAACCGGATTCGTCTGGATCGGAAGAAGATGGAGCTGAAGGGGGGAAATCCGGCGGAACTGCTGGCGGAACTGCAGAGTCTTCCGGGGGTGGCGACTCTGAATACACAGGATTTCCGGAGGGGGGGAATCAAGGTCAAGCTGGCGATTCTGGGAGCGGCGGCGGCGCTGTACGACGCCGGGCTGGAGCCGTCGGACCGTCTGGGTCTGACCGGATGGGGGACGGACGGGAGCCGGACGGAGAATCTTCTCTATTTTCAGGATTATATGGAACATGGACGCTGCGGCGGACGCGGACAGCTGTTTGTCGGGACCCTTCCGACGACCCCGCTGTGCGAAGCCGCGATCGCGCTGGGTCTGCACGGACCGGCCTACTATCTGGATACGGAGGGAAGAGAGGATCTGCTGCGGCGGGACCTGCATCTCTCCCTTTCCGATCCCGCGCTGGACGGGATTCTTCTGTTTGCGCCGGACGGGGAAACGCTCACGGTTTCGGTGGTGACGGAATGCGAATTCTGCTGATTGCGCCCAATCTCTGCCGGGATCCGTATCCGGTCTATCCGCTGGGGATGAGCGTGATCGCGGGCGCGCTGACCCGAGCGGGACACACGGTCCGGCAGTTCGACGCCCTCGTTCACGGACCGGAGACTCTGCCGCAGACAATCCGCACCTTCCATCCGGATCTCATCGGCTTCAGCATCCGCAATCTCGACACGGTCAACAGCCGGAGTCCGGAAAAGGGATTTCTGGATACGGCGCTCCGGATGATCGCATGCTGCCGGAAGGAGACGGATGTTCCGATCCTTCTCGGAGGATCGGGCTACTCGCTTCTTCCCGAGACGATCCTCCGTCTGTCCGGGGCCGACTGGGGAATCGCGGGAGAAGGCGAAGAGGCGATTCTCGAACTGGTCGGCGAACTGGAAAGAGGAGAAAAGCGCGAACCGAAAATCCGTATGGGGCGTCCGGGTCCGCAATCCGGGGCAGTCTACCCGGAGGATCTGCTCGCGTTTTACCGGGAGGAGACGCACATTCTGCCGATTCAGACCAAACGCGGCTGTCCATACCACTGCGCCTACTGCACCTATCCGGCGCTGGAGGGACGAACAATCCGGGAACGGGGAAACGACGACGTTCTCGATCAGCTGGAAGAACTTGCCCGGAACCATTCCGATACGATGTTTTATTTTGTCGATGCGACCTTCAACGACCCCGCCGGAGAATTCCGCACCTTTCTGAAGCGGATGCGGGAACGGCGGATCACGCTTCCGTTTGCCGCGTTTCTCACGCCGTCGCACCTCACGGAATCCGACATAGCCCTGATGCGGACGTGCGGCATGATCGCCGCGGAACTGGGCATCGACGCCTCCACCGACGAGACGCTCCGGGGACTGGGCAAAACCTTTTCCTTCCACGACGCGGCGGAAAAAGCGACCCGGCTTCTGAAATCCGGCATCGGGGTCACCACCAACGTGATGTTCGGCGGTCCGGGCGAGACAGTGGAAACGGTCCGGGCGGGGATCCGCAATCTGCGCTCCCTGGAACCGGTCCACACGCTGGTGTTTTCCGGGATCCGTCTTTTTCCGAACACGCCGCTGTACGAGACGGCCCGGCGCGAAGGGAAAATCCCGGAGGGATGGGACGGCATCCGCGAACTTTACTACTTTGCCGACGGTCTCGATCCGGAACAACTGCATGAGACCCTTGTCGCAGGCTTCCGCGACAGCCGCTTCTGCATCTATCCGCCCGACGCCCGGAACGGCGAACTGCGGCTCCTCCACAAACTCGGCTATGCCAGACTGCGCCGGATCAACGCCGGAGGAGAGGACGCATGACCGATCTCCGTGGCATCTGGTGCGTGATACCGGTCTACAACAACGCCGCGACGGTGTTTGACATTGTTGCGCGCGCCCGGCGCATTCTCCCGAATGTGCTGGTGGTCGACGACGGCTCCACCGACCGGAATCTGGCGGAATGCTTCTCCGGGAGCGGAATTCCCGTCCTCCGTCACGAGCGCAATCTCGGCAAGGGGGCGGCGATTCTCACCGCGCTGAACCACCTCAGTGCCGATCCGTCGGTCCGATACATGATCACGCTGGACGCCGACGGCCAGCACGATCCGGAAGACATCCCCCGTTTCTACCCTCTGATGGCACGCAACGACTACTCTCTTCTGATCGGCTGCCGGGACTTTTCCGTGCCGAACGTTCCGGCCTCCAGCCGCTTCGGACGGAAGTTTGCGAACTTCTGGATGCGGATCGAAACCGGAGTGAAGGTCGGGGACTGCCAGAGCGGCTTCCGGGCGTATCCGGTGCGCTACGTCTCCCGTCTGCACTTTCTGACGCGGCGATACAATTTTGAAACGGAGATTTTGACCCGTGCCGCGTGGGCGAACCTGGAACTGCACGATGTGCCGATTCATACGCACTATCCGAAAAAGGAGGAGCGGATTTCGCATTTTGACCCGTGGAAGGACAATTTCCGTCTGGCGTGCATTCATGCGCATCTGGTCGGGATCCGGATGCTGCCGATACCGAAGAAGAAGCTGCGTCCGTCGCCGGGGTTTCCGTATTCGATTTTCCGTCCGGGGGAGCTGTTCCGGGCGCTGCTGCGGGAGAATGCGTCGCCGGAGGGACTGGGGGTATCGGCGGGGGTGTCGTCGTTTCTTGCGGTTCTTCCGCTGCCGGGGTGTCACATTCTGGCGATTCTCTATACGGCGGAGCGGCTGCATCTCAACAAGATCATGGCACTGGCGATCCAGAATCTCTACATGCCGCCGCTCTCCCCGTTTCTGTGCATCGAGCTCGGATACCGGATGCGCAACGGAGCGTGGCTGACGGAACTGACGCTTCAGAGCGGCGTGAAGGAATTGCATCTGCGATTGTACGAATGGTTTCTCGGGAGTCTGATTCTTGCGCCGTTCTGGGGGATTGTCTCCGGGATTCTGGTCTATTTCATCACGCTGTTTCTGCAGAAAAGGAGGAAGCGCAATGGGGAAGACGGAAAATCTCAGTGACTCGCGGGGAAACGCTTTCGGGATCCGTTTTTTTCTGCTGATGCTGAAGATCCTCGGAATCAACCTGACCTGTGAATTTGTCTGGGTGATTGCGCTGTTCTACACCTGTTTCGACCGGAAGGCGCGGAAGGCGGCGAGGCCGTATCTGTCGCACCGTTTTCCGGGAGCGGGCCGGCTTGCGATGTTCCGGCACACGTGGGCGCTGTTCACCAGTCAGGGCCAGGCGCTGGTCGAAAGCGCGGCCATGATCCGGAAGGGACTCCAATGGGATTTTATTGACGAGGAACTTTCGGAACGTCTGATGGATCAGGAGAAGGGATTTCTTCTTCTGACCTCGCATTTCGGTGCGTGGAACGCGATCATGGGAGGACTTCACGTTGCGCGGAAACCGGTGAATATTCTGGTCACCCCGGACCGCAATGCGAATGTGGACAAGACTCTGGCGCTCACCGGACTGAAGAATCCTGTCCGGATCATCTCCACGAAGTCCGCAATGGGAGGATTGATCGAGGTGTTTGACGCGATCGAACGAGGAGAAATTGTCTGCATGATGGGGGACCGCTGCCTGGAAGGAGAAGGAATCGAAGTGGAGTTTCTCGGCGGAAAGGCCCGTTTTCCGAGTGCGGCATTCTATCTTGCCGCGCGCTGCGGGTGTGCCGTTCTGCCGCTATTCGCCGTCCGCACGCATCGGCACACCCGTTTTGCGGCGCTCTACGGTCCGGAGATGCGTCCGGTGCTGAAGGGGAGAAAACGCGGCGCCCTTCAACCGTATCTGGAGATCTATGTCCGGAAACTGGAGGAGCTCAGCAGAAAATATCCGTATCAGTGCTTTCTCTTTGAAGACATCTGGAGCCCCGTCGGAGAGCAGGATCCGACGGATTCGGAGCCCCATCCGCTCTGACCCTCCGCCATGACAGGAAAGCCCTTTTTACCAGTCATCCCGGTCCGGAACGGGAAAGATGACAAAAACGAAACATGGCCGTCTCCGCAGCAGACAAAATTGTAAAGAAATTTCTTTGAAAAACCTCCATTCGCCTCAAGTTCACAATTGGCATCAATTCTGCTTGAACGAAGGCAACCCATCGTCAAGAAGAACCAAGGAGGTTGAAAATGAATCGTTTCAAAGCCATCATGACTGGAATTCTGAGTGCCGCGATGCCATTGCTTCTGCTGGCCGCGGAACAGCCGACTCTCCGAATCGGATACAGCGACTGGCCCGGGTGGACCGCCTGGGAAATTGCGGATAAAAAAGGCTTCTTTCAAAAGCATGGAGTCAATGTGAAGCTGGAATGGTTCGAATACGGACCGTCAATTGAAGCGTTTTCCGTCGGGAAGATTGACGCCGTTGGAATCTCCAACGGAGATGCGATGGTTCTCAATGCGACCGGAGCGAGAAATGTGATCATCCTCATCAACGATTACAGCAACGGAAATGACAAGATCGTGGCCCGCCCCGGAATCCGTTCGGTGAAGGATCTGAAAGGGAAGAAAGTCGGCGTGGAGTTCGGCTGCCTGAGCCATGCGCTGCTGATCAACGCGCTGACGAAGAACGGAATGAAGGAATCCGACATCAAGCTGGTCAACATGCCGACCCATCAGGCCGCGCAGATTCTGGAGACCGGCGAAGTGGATGCCATTGTCGCATGGCAGCCGCACTCCGGCAACGCGCTTGAGCTGGTGAAAGGCTCCACGACGATCTACACCAGCGCGGATGAGCCGGGAATCATCTACGACACGCTTGCGGTCTCCACGGAGAGTCTGATGAAGCACCGTGCGGAGTGGCAGAAGGTGATTGCGGCGTGGTACGACGGAGTCGCTTTCCTGAACAATCCGAAGACCCGCGACGAGGCAATCCGGATCATGGCGGCCCGAGTCGGAGTCTCCGCGAAAAAATACGCCGGATACATCGACGGGACCCGATTCCTGACCGCGGCGGAAGCCTTGAAACACTTCAAGAAATCACCGGGCTTCGAATCCATCTACGGATCGTCCGCGATTGTGGACAAGTTCTTCGTGGAGAACAAGGTCTACAAGAAGAACGTCGAGGTGGGCCGTCACATCACGCCGGTCTTCACCCGGAAATATCTGAATATGCAAAAGTAAGACCGGCATTTCGGAAAGAGGAGGCTAACAATGAGAACACATCACGGAGGCTGTTTCGCCATTCGGGAAAAACTGACCCGACGTCAAGAATACGTTCTGCTGTTTTTCTCGTTTGCGCTTCCGCTCCTTCTCTGGTGTCTGGTAAGCTATGTCCCCTTCATCTATCACCCGCTGATCCGGGTGACAGATGCGGGAGACAGCTTCCTGTGCGCACCGGGAGACCTGATTGAGCGGACCGCGTTCGAGCGGGAAAACAAAGAACTCACCGCCAACGGAGAAAAGGGAATGACGGGCAAACGGGCGAATCCGACCTATCTTCCTGCTCCGCATGAGGTTGCAAAATCTCTTCGGGAAAGACGGTCCGAGCCTCGGCGGCTTTGTCTGTCCGGCGACGGTCGTTTCGGCAGATCTCTGGAAGATCGGCCAGCTCCGCAGCGGCGACACGATCCGCTTCATCCCGGTGACCCCGGAAGAGGCGGCGCGACTCCGGAAGGAGACCGACGAGCGGCTGAAAAACCCGACCGTCGAACACGCTCCCGTCCAGCCGCAACCGACCGCACTCCGCACGCCGGTTCTTGCGGAATTTCATCCGGAAGAGGAACAGTCCCGCATCGTCTGCCGTCAGGATGGCGACGCCTATCTGCTTCTGGAGTTCGGTCCGCCCGTTCTGGACCTTCGTCTCCGGTTTACGGCCCATGCGTGGATGCTAAAGCTGGAAGAGCTTCACCTTCCTGCCATCATCGACATCACGCCGGGAATCCGGTCGATCCAGATTCACTTTGATCCGGCGAAAATGGATCAGAAAGAACTTCTGGAGCGGATCGGAGTGCTGGCGGAGGAGCTGAAGAAGGATTCGATCGTCACACTTCCGACGCGGACCGTGTATCTTCCGCTGAGCTGGGACGATCCGGCGACGCGGCTTGCAATTCAGAAATATGTCAGCACAGTCCGTCCGGACGCACCGTGGTGCTGTCCGAACAACATCGAGTTCATCCGGCGGATCAACGGTCTGGATTCGGTCGAGGATGTCTCCCGGATCGTCTTTGACGCCAATTACATTGTCATGGGCCTCGGGGACGTCTATCTTGGAGCGCCGGTCGCCACGCCGCTGGATCCGCGCCGCCGGCTTGTCACGACCAAGTACAATCCCGCGCGGACATGGACCCCGGAAAATGCGGTCGGCATCGGCGGAGCCTACATGTGCGTCTACGGCATGGAGGGCCCCGGCGGATACCAGTTTGTCGGCCGGACCGTCCAGATGTGGAACCGCTTCAATGTCACCGCGGAATTCGAGAAGGGCAAACCGTATCTTCTCCGCTTCTTCGACCAGGTCCGGTTCTTCCCGGTCAAGGCCGACGAACTTCTGAAGATCCGTCGGGACTTCATCGCCGGCAAGTATCACCTGCGAATGGAAAAGAGCACGTTCGACATCCGGGAATACGAAAAATTCCTGGAGGACAACGCCGACTCCATCCACGCCTTTGAAACCCGCCGGAAACAGGCGTTCGAAGAGGAGAAGGCCCGCTGGATCGCCAACGGTCAGCTCTCGTTCGAAAGCCACACGCTGGAGACGCTGGATACCGCGGAAGAGGCCGTGCTGGACGCGGAGGAGAAGTTCTATACCACCTGCAACGCCAACCCCCTGCGGGGGCTGTATCCCCTGAGCATCGCGGCCACGGACGCCTATGAGAACGCCCGGGAGGCGGTGC
>ERZ824600.1514-NODE-1514-length-28118-cov-4.595054_pt1 | contig 28118 bp, 30 predicted proteins | sample MGYA00519933_ERZ824600 | MGnify/ENA primary metagenome ERZ824600 (study PRJEB31778, sample SAMEA3449178) | human gut metagenome | biome: human gut; feature: human-associated habitat; material: faeces | place: United Kingdom | collected 2010/2012 ... | reverse complement strand
TAAAGGTGACCTACCTGCCCGTTGATAAGGACGGCCTTGTCACCCCGGAGCAGGTGCGCGACGCCATCACAGATAAAACCATTCTTGTAAGCGTAATGTTCGCCAATAACGAAGTGGGCACCATCCAGCCCATCTCCGAACTCGCCGCGGTCGCCGCGCGCCACTGCGTCCCTTTCCACACCGACGCGGTCCAGGCTGTCGGCCACATCCCCATCGACGTGCACGCGCTGGATATCGGGCTTATGTCCTTTTCCGCGCACAAATTCAAAGGCCCCAAAGGCGTCGGCGCGCTGTACGTCAAGAAAGGTCTCGCCCTGCCCGGCTTTATACACGGCGGCGCGCAGGAGCGCAACCGCCGCGCAGGCACGGAAAACACGCCGGGTATTATCGGCATGGCGGAGGCGCTGCGCCTGTCGGTGGAGGAGATGGATCGGACGGGCGCGCGGATTGTCAAAATGCGCGACCGGCTCATCGACGGCCTGCTCAAAATCCCCCATGTCCGTCTCAACGGCGACCGTATCCGCAGGCTGCCGGGCAACGTAAACGTATCCATACCCTATATCGAGGGCGAATCCCTGCTGCTCTGGCTCGACATTGCGGGCATATGCGCCTCCTCGGGCAGCGCCTGCACCTCCGGTTCGCTCGACCCGAGCCACGTTCTGCTCGCGATAGGCAGACCGCACGAGGTCGCGCACGGCTCGCTTCGCCTGACCATCGACGCGGGTAATACCGAGGAGGAGATCGACAGGATAATCGAGGCTGTGCCTGCGGTCGTTGAGCGGCTCAGAGACATGTCTCCCGTTTGGTCTGATCTTGTCAGCGGCAAAAAGAACTTTATTCTGTGAGATAATGCATAAAACGAGTAAATAGATAAGGAGATAAATGATATGGCACTCTATACCGAAACTGTTATGGATCATTTCATGCACCCGCGCAATGTCGGAACGCTTGAGCATCCCGATGCAGAGGGTGAGGTAGGCAACGCAAAATGCGGTGATATTATGAAGATGCAGCTGCAGATCGAGAACGGCATTATTACCGATGTTCGTTTTGAGACATTCGGCTGCGGCAGCGCGATAGCATCGTCCTCCATCGCGACCGAGATGATAAAGGGAAAGACGGTCGAGGAGGCGCTCTCTATAACAAACAAGCAGGTGGTCGATGCGCTCGGCGGTCTGCCCGCACATAAGCTGCACTGTTCGGTGCTTGCCGAGGAGGCAATAAAGTCCGCTATCAAGGACTATTACGACAAAAACGGCATTGAATACGACAGGAAGCTGTTTCCCGACTGCGACAGCTGCGAGGCGTGTCGAATGGTCTGAGCGTGTGCGCTCGAGCCGTACGGCGGCTCTCCGTGTAAAATCATGCGGTCGATTCGCATATTGATATTTGATTATGAGATGTTAAAGTGCTCGTTCCGGGTATTTTTAACATCTCATTTTTTTGTGGCATTAAGGCTCATACTTCACATCTCGGCGAAAAAACGCAGGCTTCCGCTCCTATTTGTCTGTAATGCCCCTATGTTTTTTTCGTTCCATGGAACCGCTGACAGGCGGGCGGCATATAGTATAGTTGAACGATTGCGGATGACGGTGATGCGGCAATCTACCGACCTGCCGGTGCTTGCCGATGCGCGTCGTACCGCGCTGTGTGCCTGCGGTGCTGCCGCAAAGCGGAAAGGAATGACATAAAACATGAGAGAAGTGCTCTTCGGGATAATAATCCCTTTTATCGGAACGTCGCTCGGCGCGGCGTGTGTTTTTTTGCTCGCGCATGAGCCGGGAGAGCGGGTGCGCGAGGTGCTCTCGGGACTGTCGGCGGGGGTGATGACGGCGGCATCGGTCTGGAGTCTGCTGCTCCCGTCTATCGCCGATTCGGAGCGGCTCGGCGCGCTTGCGTTTCTGCCCGCCGCGGTCGGCTTTGTGCTCGGTGCGCTGTTTATCTGCGTCATTGGCAAGGTCACGCCGATGCTGTCGCGGCGCGGCAGCGCGGGGATGACCGCCTTTGCCGTAACGCTGCATAACATACCGGAGGGCATGGCGGTCGGCGTGGCGTATGCCGGATTTCTCATGCACGGTACCGAGCTTTCGCTTATGGGCGCATTCTCGCTCGCGCTCGGCATAGCGATACAGAACTTTCCGGAGGGGGCTATCGTCTCGATGCCGCTGCGCGAACGCGGGCGTGGTCGGGCATTCCTTGCCGGCGCTCTCTCGGGTATAGTTGAGCCCATTGCCGCAGCACTTCCGCTGCTTGCGCTCGTCTTTGTTGCTCCGCTAATGCCGTATCTGCTTAGCTTCGCCGCCGGCGCTATGATGTGCGTGGTCGTAGAAGAGCTCATACCCGATCTGCGCAGCGCCGTCGGAACGCTCTCGTTCACCCTCGGCTTTGTCCTGATGATGGCACTCGATGTGGCGTTGGGGTGAAGTCCGCAGCGGCACCGAGATGAATATACCGAGCTGCGGCATGCCGCACGGATGATATTTACGCGACGCGGCTATCACACCATCAAGCGTAAATCGGATGAAAAACGGCAGACGAACTATCGGTCCGTCTGCCGTTACTGTTTATTGCGGCGGTGCTTCATGCAGCTGTTCGTGACTTACGCTTCTCATGAACCTGCATTTAGGGTAATTGCTGCAGCCGTAGAATGTCTCGCCTGCGTGCGTGCCCCTTGCTGCGGTTCGCATTACGAGTCTGCCGCCGCAGCGCGGGCAGATAGGCTCGGGGCGGGCGTGCGGGGCGCTGTTCTGAATCTGTTCGCTTCTCTGTATCTGTACATCATTATGCACATCATCGCCGTCTGCTGTGTACTGTAATTCCTCTTGCGTATGGAATTTATCGACCTGCGCGGCAGCCGGGTTATGTGCCTCTTTGCTGTATCCTGCTTTATGCGCGGCTTGCCTATGCTTTATGCTGTTTACATGCTTTTCTTTGACCTCACTGCTTGCGTTCATGTATTTCGACAGTTTATTGTACAAGTTTGCAATTTCATCTTTGCCGAGAGAACTGCCTTTTGAACGGCGGCATATATCTGATATAAGAATGGGTAGATCGTTTCGCTTCCTGACATATGTGTCAGCGGTGTTTATCGTGATTTTTTTCAGCGTGCATCGCTGCGAAAAAACTATCACGGAATATACGGGTATATCGTCTCGAATATATTGTTTGAGATATTTGATGTGGTTGCGGTTTTGCGCGATTGGATTATAGAAGGAGTTTTTTTGGCTCTTTCCGTTGCCGACCGAAAGTGTCTGATACCACATCGGTTTGCTTTCATCGCCGAATATCCATCCGCTGTAATTCTTGCTTTCAAAAACAAAGATGCCTTTCTCGCATATCATAACGACATCAACTTCCGATGTTCCGCCGTCGGGTTTCGTCAGATACAGGTTGAAGAGGAATTCTGCGCCGCAATTTTCTAAATATCGCAGCTTTTTATATATCTGGTATTCGCCGTAGTAGCCAAGCGATTCGGAATCGTCTTCGTCGCCAAATATGCTGAAGCGAAAAAGCGAAAAAAACGGCAGTCTTGTTCGCTTATAGTAGGCTGAATTATTGTATTTGGATATAAGGAATAAAAGCAGTATCGTTCCCGCAGCAAACAGTATGACAGAAAGGATGCTGGAAAAGAGAAGCACATTGAAAAAAGTGTCCTTCATTGTGTTCAGTGTATCAGGTGAGTTTCCCATGACGAATTACGCTCCTTATGTGACTGTCCGACTATATATATTAATTATATCATATGTGTGAATAAATATCAACTATAAGACAGGGAATAAAGATACTGGAATTGTCAAGAAATGTGCAGTCGAAAAATCCACTAAATATAATATACATTTATAAATGCTCATGAATTTACAGAGTGGAGCGAAGCGGAACAAAAGAAATTCATGTGCGGCGCGGAACCGTCAGACCGCTCTCGGTCAGCCCGTCGAACAGCTCGTCTGCGATATGCTCGGCTGCGCGGCTGTATACCTCGTCTTGCAGCTTTATTGTATGCTCGTCCGGTACATTGATTATAAAGCTCGAGATATACTTTTCTCCCTTTTTCTGCAAGAATCCGTATTTTTCGAGATAGGTCACCTCGCTCTCGACGTAGACCGGAGATACTCCGAGCTCATCGGCTATCTCGTTCACCGACTTGTAGCTGTCTCGGATCAGATAGGCGATATTCTGAGTAAGTGCGCTGCGGAAGAAATTCCTGTTGTGCCCCTTTGTGCCTATCGTGCCGTCATTATGACACCCTTTGAATTTGATAGGATCAAATTTCAGCTTTCCGTATTCTCTTGTCATGGATACACCCCTTTTCAGTTCCTTTTTCGCTTCAAACAAATGCCACTTGACAGTACCGACTGCGATGCCGAGCTCCTTTGCTATATCCGCCTGCTTGCGATTCTCAAAATAATAGGCGATTACGATGCGCCGCTGTATCCCGGAAAGATATGCTATCTCCGAATACAGTCGGGAAACGGTCGACTCGGAGTCGTCCGACTCTGCTGAGCTGCTCGGGTCGGCGATTCGTTCTGCCGACTCGTCTATCGGTGCAGTGATGATGGTTTTTGCATTGCTGCGATAATAGCTGCTTAGCGTGTTGTGCGCAACCGTCCAGATGTATTTGTCGACATCTGATATATCGTTCCTTATGAGAAGCATCCGAAATGCCTTGGCTGCGATCTCCTGCGACAGATCCTCTGCATCTTGGATATTGCGGCAGCGTTTCAGTGCAAAACCGAATATGGGCTTTAGATATTCGGCTATGATTTTTTCGGTATCTGTTTTGTTCATTTGTTTTTTGGCTCTTTTCCTCTCGAAAGCTTTCACCTATATAGACGCAGAAATTCTGAAAGGTTTGGAGTGTATGAAAAAAATCGTGCTATGGGGTATATTACTATTATACCATGCTTTTTTCGGATGACAAGGCGGAAGTTGATCAATTGTGTTTAAACACTACTTTATTATTTTTAGTACGAAACGCGGCTATATGTTTTACGCAGTAGGTCAGGCATGAATTATATTGACAATAAATGGACAATGTGTTATAATCAATTGAGAAAAAAGGATCGAATCATGCCGACATATGTATGTTCATGTGAATAAGAATCTGTCTCTATCGGAGCGATCATATGTCGCCGCATTTTCATGCTTTTTACGGCGGAGCCGAGGTTCTTGTATTAATTGAAGAATTAGAAGTGCTTGAAGGATGATACCGTGTTTGAACCGTTCAAAAATACAGAGGCATTTCGACGTGTCTATATTGATGAGAATAACGCAATAGCGTAGGACATAGATCCGACCGTTGACAGCAGAAAGATAATAAGGTGAATCTGTGTTTCGATAGCTGTTATGTGGATAGTATTCCTATCTGACGGGCTGCTGATTTCGGATAATTGCTTGACTGTTATAGGTAAGTTGGTTATATGTGATAGTCAAGTTTTATATTGACATGGCTTTGAAACAGAAAGCCTTGTTTTCATAGAGAATGGATTTGAAAGAACTTAATTTTACGGAGGACGGCCAATGAAAAAGATAGATTTCTCAGACCGCATGGAGGCAGAAAAGTATTTTTGCGGTGTTGTTGAGCAGATGCGGGGTGTAAAGGTCAAAGCGGTGTTTTCATGCTCTCCCTCATTCGGAGATTATGACGGTATCAGGCGATACATTGAAGATAATGAAATATATATTTTATTTGAAAACGATATCTGTCTTGTTATAAGTTATCGCTTTATTGATGCTTTGCGTGTGGAGATGCGAGCTCTCTCCGATGACGAGAGAGCTTGGTACGAAGAAGCCGTGATCAAGGATTATTTTAATGATGAAACGAAGATATACAGAATGCTTCCCGACGGCGGTGCAGAGCTGGAGAAAACATGCAAAATATCGCTTGACTATGATTGTGTGGAGAGTATAGAGCTTAAACGCAAATCGCTGCCGTATTTAAAGTGGGACGGTCCTTCTTCGATTGCGGAGGTTGAGCCGAAGCTATCAACATTTGAGTGCATTACATTCGTTATGAAGAATGGGAATACATTTGCTATTTGCCCTCAGCCTGCGGATACAGACGGTTATACGGATGTTTGGTCGGCAGATGCAGTAGAGGTTGTTACAAAAGGGGAATGCAAAAACAGACCGGAAAGGTGAAAAATAATCAAGGGTCTGTTAAAAACTCGTTTTTAACAGACCCTGCGAGGCAAACGAATATTACGAAATAGAACTTTGCAGTGCAGATTGAATGGAGATATTCATTTGCATGCGCTGCTGCTTCGGAGGTGAGCTTAACGGCTCAGCCTATGTTTGCGCGGTCCGCAGTTCTACGGCTCATCCACCGGCAGCTTTGCTGCCGGTGCTTTGCGGTTAGCTCACTGCTGAGGACTTCGGAAAGGCACTTTTTTTATTGTCGGTTATATCAGACCGACGAAACGATAATAAATATCAAATTGCCGAACCAATTACGCCGTCTATGTTCTGCCGCTTGCCGACCACGATTTTGTCGATCGAGTCGCTGACGCTCTGCGGAGTGAGCTTGCGGATGTCCCTGTACTTACGGATGCTCTTAATAAACATTTCTGTGCTGATCTGCTGCGTATCCACGGCAGAGAAATGATTTTCGATTTCCTCAATCTCGCTTTGCAGTTTTTTTGGACTCGGCATCGTATTTTTCAGTCATGGCAAGGCAGCGGTGTTCGGTAATGCGACCGAGTGCTTTGTCCTCATAGATGTTGGAGATAATAATGTCGATCTCCGCAAGCCGCGCTTTGGCTTTTTCTACCTGCTTCATCAGCGTTTTGCGGTCGGAGGTCTGTTCGTCCACCGCCATTGGTCATAGCTTCTGCAACAGCTTTCCGTCGGCAGCGGCTCCACCGTATCGCCAAGCATTATACCGCACCCCCTTTTCAAGCCAAATGTCATACCGCAGTCGGTGTCGTAAGTCCGGCACTTTTCAAAATTAAAAAAGCGGCTACCGTTTCCGATAGCCGCCGTGTGAGTTATACTACTTTGTTATCTGTTGTGCTTTTTCTTTCTGCTGACAACCGTTGTGCCGATGGCAGCGCCGCCGCTGACAAGCAGCAGGGCAAACCATAGCGCAAGGTTGCCTGTGTCGCCGGTCTGCGGGGATTTGGAATCGTCTTTCAGCTTCGCCGTTACAGTGTCTGCTTTTTTGATTTCCTTGGTCGCATCTGCATCAGCGTAATATTTGTCGCAGCCGCTGCAATACCAATACTCGATATTGCCCTCGGTGCCCTTGGTCGCCGCCTTTGCGTCGATATGCTTGAGGTTGGCGTGATTATCCTTGTCAAGCTCGCCGTAGACCTTTCCACACGCTTCGCATACCGCCTTGCTCTTGCAGGTCGCCTTTCCACCGGCATGATTGGTGATCACCTTGCCGCAGAGGTCACAGACGTGATTATTATCCGCATCCTCATGGTTGGAGATGATCTTCTCGCAATAGTCACAGATGTGGTTTTTGTCTGCATCCTCGTGGTTGGAGATTACCTTATCGCAGTAGTCGCAAACATGATCCTTGTCTGCGTCCTCATGATTGGAGATTACCTTATCGCAGTAGTCGCAGACATGATCCTTGTCTGCATCCTCGTGGTTGGAGATGATCTTCTCGCAGTAGTCGCAAACATGATCCTTGTTTGCATCCTCGTGGTTGGAGATGGTCTTTCCGCAGTAGTCGCAAACATGATCCTTGTTTGCATCTTCGTGATTGGAAACCACTTTGCTGCAAATATCGCAGATATGATTTTTATCCGTGTCGTCGTGCAGGCACACATATCCGCACTCGCTGCACTCACCGTCCGACCACTCGTGATCTTCGCTCGCCACGATAACGGCGCCGCAGCAGCTCCATTTTTGCTCGTGAATGTAAGCGGTCCTTATTGTCCACTGCTGCGTGCCGCCATCATGGTTGGCGGGATCCTTTTCACCGTAGTACTGATGACAATACTTGCATATCGCCTCGGTGGTGCAGGTAGCCGTACCGCCGGTGTGCGCGCCGTATCCGTCCTTTGCGGAATCATTATTCTTCACATCACAATCGGCGTTGAGGCACTCGTGCCAGTGATGCGCCGCATCGTACTGCCATGCCTGATCCCATCTGTGACCGTTTGCTTGAATCGGCTCGATTTTTATCACGCCGCATTCGTTACAGGTATATGTTCTTTCGCCCTCCGTCAGGCAGGTAGACGGCACGGTCACCCTGCCGCTGTCCCAATCATGAGGGTTCTCGTCATTCTTTGCATCACAGCGGGCGCATTTCTTCCAATGGGTATCCCCGTCATGCTGCCATACGGATGCGGAGAAATCGTGACCCAAAGCCGCGATCGTTCCGCCGCAGACCGAGCAGGCAACGGGATCCGTGCAGGAGAGCTGCGTGGTGTTGCCTGAGTGGTCGCACTCCGTCCATATCGCCGTTACCTTGGCATTCTCAAGCATCGGCTTCGTATAATCAAACCCTGTCCAGCCGCTGAAAATATATCCCGTTTTGACGGGGGGTTCGGTCGGAGGCGTCGCCTTCTGTCCGCGCAAAATTCTCTGCGCATCCATCGCGCTGCCGCCGTCGGTGTCGAAGGTCAGATAACGGCATGCGCTGTCATGGATAACCGCTCCGCCGTATGTCACCCTTCCGTAATAGATGCCGCCGATCACATCGCCGCTTTTCAGATTGACCCTGCCGTTAAAGGTTCCGCCTTCTATGGTTCCGCCGTCATTGATCACAGCGCCGTTAAATATGCCGCCGAAAATGACGCCTTTATTCGTCACCTCGGCGCCGATACCGACTCTGTCCGCCGCGGTAAAGGCGCCGGTTTCTCCGATGATAAGCTCCCGGACAAATCTGCCGCCGTACATAAGCAGCTCACCGGACGACATCTTGATATCCCTGACGGCTCCCCGTGTGCTGCAGTCGGTGACTGTCAGCGTGCCGCCGTTTGCATAAAGTGTCGGTTTGTTCGTTCCGCCCGCGCTGCGGATGGTGTATCCGTTCAGGCAGATCTGCACCCCGTCGGGCATAGAATGATCGGAGTTGGATTTCAGGAGCAAATTGCCCGTCAGATAGTAGTTTCCTGCCGCGGTCGGGAGAGAATCTGTCTTTGTCCAAGGTGTCCACATGAGCGGAGAATGCACCGTATGACCCTTTGCCGCATTTTCTCCGCCGCAGACGCAGTGAGAGTGGATCTGACTTTCGATCACGACCTTGCGTGAATCGGTGCTGAGTGTGCTGAGATCGTCGCCGGGCTTATATGTGGCGACATTGCCGTTCTTGTCGGTGGCGGTGATCTTCGTAAAGCCGCTTATGGTTCCGAAGGTGGGACCGCGCATCACGATATCCTTGGACTCAAGCTCCACCAGACTGTTTTCGAAAGTCGGTTTTGCGTAATTGTAGCCGGAGAATGCGTATTGATTACTTTTTGCCTTGAATATGCTGTTTTTAACGGAAAAAGTCGTGTCTCCGCCGTCTAAGCATATGGTTCTTCCCGCTTGCAAAACGTCTGACTCTGCATAAACCACACTGTCTGTGCAGGTGATTCCGCCTTGGCCCTGCAAAGTTGCGTAGTAGGCTGCACCTTGCCCTAAAGCCGAATAGATTCCCGCATGAACATACGAGTTTTCAATCGAGATTCTACCGGTGGCAAACACACACGCGCCCTGCTTCGCTTTCTGCACATTTCCTTGGCGGTCTTTGCCGACGATAATATCCAGCGCCGCGTTTTTTACCTTTAAGTCGGACACACGGATCGCAACGCTGTCACCGGCATTTTGCATGCCTCCGATCACCGTGATATCTACCGAGCAGTTACGGATTTCACATTTTCCCATTGAAATGGCATAAGCGTACTTATACCCGCCCGTCGTTCCGGGAAGCGTGACCGTCAGGCTGTCCTCACGGCTGTTTCCCTTGATGAGAAAGGAACTGCTTGAGGCGGAGATCGCATAAATGTTCGTCTTCTTATCGCTTTCGTCCGCCCATTTGATCTCGTTTTTTCCTTTAAGGATCAGCGTGTCAATGCCGCTGCGGATTTCTATGGCTTTTTCTTCGGTTATCACGCTGATTGTGGCGTTTTCGAGCGTCAGCGTTTTGGCGGACGCGTCAAAAACAACGCTGCCCGAAATGCCCTCACCCGTGATGCTTCCGCCCGCCGCAGGCACGTCAATTCCGTTGACCTTTGCGGAAACCGCATCCGCCGCCAGCACTGCCATCGGCACAAGACAGAGCACCATACATAAGACGAGCAGGATACTGAGTATTCGTTTTTTCACTTTGCGTTACCTCCGTTCAAGTATTGCGAGCGGTATTTATCTGCAAACAGGGCTACCCCCTGCTTTAAGACCTCCATCTGGGTTTGAAGATAATATTCGTCCTCGAACATGGCGTAGTGTACGCAGGCACGGACGAAGATAAAGATCAGCGGCGTGATGACCGTATAGGGAATGCCGATCTTCGGCTCCAGCCGCTTGGCATACTCGGTATAGCGCTCGTTCACGCCCTCAAAGAATTTCTTGCCGTATTCGATATATTTCGGATGGGTATAGATCTGATACATCAGACGGTACTTTTTGCCGTGCTTTTTTGCCGTCCAATACGGAACCTCTTTTACAAACCGGACAACATCCTTCGGGTCGGTGGGTGCCATCTCCATAAAATCGTCCTCGACCTTTTCCATGCAGTATGCGGTCGACTCAATAATCAGCTCGTCAAGGTTTTTGAAATACGAATAAAGATTTGCTTTCGTGCATCCGCACGCATCAGCCAGCGCTTTAATTCCCGTGCCCGTCAGCCCGTTTTCCGCGTAACACTCAAAGCATTTTTCCATTAGTTCACGCTTTCGCTCATTGTGCTGTTGCTCGGTTGTTTTCATGTTGCTTCGCTCCTTTGTATGTACCGACCGTTCGTTTATGATTATTATAGCATAGAATTGTGATAATTTCAAGAGCAGTCTGCAAAAAAGCGTGATAAAAAGTGGCAGTCCTACGTCTGTTGACTGTCCCATCCGTTATGTATTATCTTTTGATACGGGCGAAGAGTGCCGACAAGCCCTTGATTTCTCGGTAGTTGCCTTTTTGAAGCCCAAACTGTCGGGGTATGCGCGGCAGTCCCGGCTTCCGCTGTTCCCGGCTGCACCGGAGCGCTTGTCTCCGGAGGCACTGTTTCGGACGATGCCGACGACACTTCCGTCGGTACTGTATTCCGCTTGAAACGAATTCGCCGGAGAGTGCGTATTTACAGGAGACTATGACAACGGTGCTGCCCTCCTCAGCCGCATTGAGCTTACGGAATACTTTTTGTAAACAAAGACATTCGTGAGTATCGGTATAAAAAACTCCCCGAACCGCCGTTTTCAACGCTGCGTTGAGCGTCATTGCCGTTTTGTTGCTATGCATGCGGGTGGGTTTGTGATATAATATGTATGAAAATAAAGCGCGGAGGTTAAAGCAATGCGTAGAGCAACAGAAACAATGGGAATGATCATCCGTCGCCTGAGGCGCGAGCACGGCTTGACTCAGGAGGAGCTTGCGGCGAGTATAGGCGTGACGGCGCAGGCGGTCTCCAAATGGGAAAAGGATCTCGGAATGCCGGATATCTCTCAGATCGTGCCGCTTGCGGGAGCTTTCAATGTGCGGACCGATGTGCTTTTCGGACTCGAGGTCGACGGAGCGGACGCTGCGATAGAACGCGCCGCCGCACTCGAGAGGGAAGCGGGGTACAGCGCAGAGGAGAGCGTCGGACTGTGGCGCGAGCTGAAAAGACTCTATCCGCGTAACTGCGGCGTGCGCTTCCGCCTTGCCGGTGCACTCTTGCGGTGCGGTGATCATAAAAGGGCGGCGGAGCAGTACGAGTATATTTTAGGAGAGTGTACCGACGGCGAGCTGCGCGCAAAAACGCTTGATATGCTTTGCTTTTGCTATCATAATATCGGCGATACCGAGAATGCCGTTCGGGTAGCAATGCTGTGCCCTCCGGTGCGGATAAACCGCCACTCGCTGCTTGCCAAGATCGGCGGATATGAAAAGCATAACGAGGTCAATGACGAGCTTATGCAGTGGTGCATCTGCGAAATATGTCTGTGCGTCATGCGCACCGGATACCCGAGCGCCGCAGAACGGCATGCGGCACTGATCCGCGCCCTGCATACGGTCGACGCGCTGTACGGAAATAAAAGACCCGAGCGGGTTAATACCTTGTATACAGAGATGGCGCAGGAGACGTGAGGATGAAAAGGAAGAAGGACAGAAAAACTATCGGAGAGTAGGAGAAAAAAGTCGAGAGCGGGAGAAATCGCGAGAGACAAAAATAAATCCACCCAAAATTCACCCCGCGAGCAATTATCGTGGCGTATTTCGGGATAATAATTAAAACAGCAAAACATCCGCGAAGCCTTGTTTTATGCGGCTTCGCGGGTGTTTTGATTTGGTTGCGGGGACAGAACTTGAACCTGCGGCCTCCGGGAACTTCTCACAAGGCTTTGCCTTGCTTGCCCATCAGAATTATAGTCGCATTGCTCGCTCCGAGCGCATCGCAATGCTCCTTATTTCTTCACCTCAGCGGTTTGCCGGCATCTGCCGCCGGCAGCGGCGCGTCGCTTCGCCCCACCGAGCTCCGCTCGTCGGGCTCATAACCCGATAAAAAAAGAGAACTGACATACGGACAGTTCTCTCATTTGTATCGCGCCGCCGAAAAAGATATTGCCTCAAAGTATAATAGTTCCGCTCAAACGAAACACTTCCGGGCAGACACGAATATTTTGATAATAAACCGCTCTTGTAAATGACGCGACAGCGAGCCGTCCGAGAGGGAAAACTCTCGGACGGTTGGGGTGGAATAATTTATTTTGCATACAGGTTCAATTTCTCAATAACCGAGATAAAACGCGGGTCCTGGCGGATACAGTTATATCGGGCATGCTGCATTTTGTCAAGCATATAGTAGCACTGCGTATGCTCGGTGAGCTCATGGAAATTCTCGCTTATTTCGGGATAGATCTGCGTGTCAACCAAGAAAGACGAGAAATGTTTGCCATGGTCGTTTTGATATGATAAGTCATATGCGGCGGCATAGCCGCACATCTTCTCGAGTGAATCGAGAGCATCCTCCGTGTTGCCGAGTGCGATCTGGTATGTAGAGATCAGCCAATGATTAAAAGCCAAGCGGCTGTGGTGATACATAAGATCGTCGCCGTAGATCAAGGAATAGAGCCGGTTCGATATTTGAAGCATTTCGATTTTATCCTTCCATGTGGAAGAGTCATTCGGAAGATCCTCATTCAGCGCAAGATTCTGAATGGCGAGGCCGAGAGCGTCCGCGAGTTTGTCGATCTCATTCTGAATATAGGATTTGGTTTTTCCATCTCCAATCCCGTAGGACAGTGTTTTTTCCCGACAATATTTCATGGGAGTGAGCAGCTTGACTAAATCCATGTTTTTGTCTGTCTGCTTGGTCTTGCTGTATAAACAGACTAATGTGTTAATGGCGTCATATCTTATATTCTCGTTGACGCATTCATTCGCAACGGGCGTCAGAAGATTCTCAATCTCTCCGACAAGCGATGTATCGTGAGTCTCCTGCCACACGAAATACAGACACACCGCAAGATGTTCCCTGATCTCATAATCATTCGGATACCGCGTGAAAGCATTTCGGGCATAAGTAACCCGTTCCTCGATCGATCCGACCTCCGAGAGACGATACATTTCCCTTTTGATAGCGGCAAGCTCTTCCTCCCTTTCGGACAGCCTATATCCGATAAGTTCATCCACGCTGACCGAGAAAAAGCCTGCGAGTGCCGGAAGAAGCTCAATATCCGGATAACCGCCTTCTGATTCCCAGCGTGAAATTGCTTGTGGGGTAACACCTATGGCTGTAGCAAGTGCATCCTGGGTAATATTGTTTTCCGAACGAAGTTTTTTAATAATCGCGCCTATTTTAATGTTCATATCATACCTCCGAAAAGTTTTATCACCGGTGTAGTCACATTATAGCATGGGTTTCTTCCAAAAAACAATTATCAATTTGTTGTTGAAGATATAAAGCGCCGCTTTATATTATTATATGATCTGTTTTTGTTAAAGAGGCAAAAGGCGAAAAAGCTTCGTCAAGCATGAGTTTAACCTTCTGCCCTTAAAAACGGGTGCTGCGCTTTCACCGCAGGCGAAAACTGTTCAACATCCTGTCCGAAGCCGTTTTTTTCAAATGATATTTTTTCTGCATGCTATCTCCTCTAGCCCCACAGTCGTGAAAAAAGCGAGAAAACGCAAGAAAAAACGGAGCAGGCGTAACCTGCTCCGTGCAAATCAGTTATTTTTCAAATTTGTCTAATCCGATAGATACTCCAAGCAAATAGTATGCAGAAAGAAGTTTTGAATTGTATATTTCTATGTTTGGATCTTTCTTGTAGTTTTTAATCAATTCATCCCAAAATGGGACAATATAATGACGAAAACTATCCCATTCTTCAAATGAAATATTCAAATTATCTTTTAGCACCAGCAAAAGCGCTTCATAAGAAGCTTCAACATCGGAAAGCTTTTCAAAAACATCTCCGGAAATAACGGATCGTTTATCTACACAAGCATAGTGGGCAAGAATCAATCCTATTTGGAGGTTTGATGCAGCTAAAGAATAATAAAAATCAAAAGATCTGTTTTTTAAATTTGGCTCTGATTTTAGACCTTCTGCAATAAAAGGATTACCAATTTCAATTAATCCTTCGTGCAAAATAAAACCTTTGTTGGCAAATCTCTTTTTCTGTGCCAAATCATGAAGTGTATTAATTGAAGACACGAAAAACTCTTGCGGAGATTTCTTTCTAAAAAACAATTCCATCACCCCTTTTGGCGCGTTATTAAACTGTGTTTCAAATCAAAAATAGCTTTAAAGGCAGTATAGGTAGATGTATTTAAAATACGAAACCGAAAAAACGAATTGAGCGCATACATTTTATTTGAATTCAAATAGTTCTGGCATGCAAATATCAATTTGCGTTATGTGTTCTTTTTCAGTTTTAATCAAGATTATACACGATGGAGATTCTTTGTCGTCTTGGAACATCAGTGCAGCCTCTTGACCAAAATATGGATTCAATATTGTGGCCCTTTTTGCAATAACAATGCTTCCTGCTTCGGAAATTCGTTTAGACTTGGTAATAAGATAATCACAAATTTTATTGCCACCGACCATTTCATCAAAAACCCATTGAGATGTATATTTGCAATCATCAGATAAATAGGGGCGTAATGGCAAAAAATCATTTTTATTATAACATTCAATCAATAACCCCAATAAATCGCTCATGTCTGCAAATTCCTTTCTTGAGTATATTAACAAAAGCGGATGTGACTGAAACCAGTTACATCCGCTCGATATGGCTCGTAGCACCGAAAAAGATATCACCGGATTTTTTGAAAAAGCCGCTTGTGGCAAGGCTTTTTTATGAAATCGTAACATAACACTTGCGATTTTGATATTATCTATTTCACAAATTGCGAACCGAAAAAGATATCAGTTTTTCATGCACGCCGATTCATTCCATCAAGACTCTTAAAAAATCATCGAGCAAATTTGATTAATTTTTATTGTTATGAATTAGTTGCAAAAGGCAGAAAGCGCCTCCAAAAGGAAACGCTTTCGAAAACTCCTTCTACACATGGCAGATGAGCTATTATTATTATACACGATAAAATCAATTTTGTCAATTGATCAGCAATAAGATTTAGATTTTTAATTGTAGGTTTACAATAGATGTGTTACAGAGATTAAAAAAAGAGTGACGAATGGAGCTTTCTGTGTTACAGTTAAAGTTGCTGACACCAACTGAAAGGAAGCACCATTCGTCATGAATACTGTAACACAAACAATGCTGTACCGTCAAGCCCTAATTAACTATGCAAATAAAAAAGGTGTAACAAAAGCGGCAATCAGATACAAAACAAACCGTCAGTATATTTACCGTTGGCAGAAAAGATATGACGGAACGCTGCAATCATTAGCAGACAAATCACACCGACCGCACCATCACCCTAATGAACATACGGCAGAGGAATTAAAACTAATTGCAGATATGCGAAAGCGTAATATGAACGCCGGATTGGTGGTTTTTTGGGTAAAGCTGCGCCAAAGAGGATATACTCGCTCGGTGACGGGCTTATATCGCATTTTACGCAGACAAGGTCAAATGGCTGTTAAACCACCAAACCCAAAGTATGTGGCAAAACAATATGAACAAATGCAATTTCCCGGTCAAAGAGTTCAAATAGATGTTAAATTTGTACCGGAGGTGTGTATGGTAGGTGATGCAAAGGGCAAGAAATTTTACCAATATACCGCAATAGATGAGTATTCACGCTTTAGGTATTTGGAAGCATTTGAGGAACACAGCACATATTCCTCTGCCATTTTTCTTGAACACCTTATAAAAAAATTTCCTTTTAAGATACAATGTGTTCAAACCGACAACGGCTCGGAATTTACTAAAAGCTTAGGCAATACCGAAAAGCCGACACCCACACTGTTTGAGGCGCGCCTCAAACAGTGTGGCATAAAGCACAAGCTGATAAAACCGTACACTCCCAGACACAACGGTAAGGTAGAGCGTTCACATCGCAAAGATAACGAATACTTCTATGCTACTCATTCATTTTACTCTTTTGATGACTTTAAAAAGCAACTTGCTGTTCACAACAGAAAGTACAATAATTTCCCTATACGCCCTCTTAACTGGAAATCTCCTGCCGATTATTTGTATTCCTTTTTATCCTTCGGCGAAGTTTTCTGATTTTTGTAACACATCATTGACAAACCTACATCAGCAATAAGATTTAGATTTTTAATAGAGGTATTAAAAATCTAGGGTGTCAGGCGCAATTTCTTGTACCATAACTCTTTACATTTATCATTTTAATAGAAGCCTTGACTTATGCAAATTAAGTCTGATGTGCAAAATACCATTTAGATATCAAAAATATCTCAAGTTAGGCAATTAAAGGATTCTCATTATTTCATCATGAAGACCTGATTTTTGTATTTTTCATAGTGCTTTAGTTTCTTCTCAAGAGCATGTTCATAATCAAAATAAAAAGCGGTTATTAAAAGATAATTTTCGGGATGTGCAGAGGTTTGTGCTCGATGCTCAAGCACAACCATATATTTTTCTTCTTCCAACAAGATATGTACTCGCTTCTTATTCTTATATGGTTCTACCCAAACTTTTATGCCATCACACTCAGAACAATTAGTTGTGTCGCAATTATTATCGATAAATGCTCTTATCCACCGAATTCTTTCGCAGCGCCTCATATCTGGATCTCTGGTACCTTCGCCCTTGTAATCTTTGCAGGTCACATGATAAAAGGCATCTTCTTTGTTGAAGTCAATGGGATATCTTTTGATTTTTACCTGTTTACCATTGTAATGAGGTATTGTTTCTATAAAATCGTGGTGAAATATCTCATATAGCAAATCTTCGTATTCCTGCCAATCAGTATTTGATTGATAGCATTCCAATTGAGGAAGCCAACATGTATTGCTCATAGAGTATCCCTCGCATCCCATACAAATAGGTTCATCTTGTCTTCCCTTAAGAGTGTTGTTTTTGTTAACGAATAATTTGACCTTTTTTTGATCAAGTCAATAATCTGTAATTTGCCAGCATTTTTTTCAAAGTCTTCGGGGAAAAACCTGTTTTGATAACATACCGCTCCAATTAATATATCAACAATTTGCATTATCTGTACTTCATCCGAACGAATTGGCTGTAACTTTGAAATAATCTGCATAGAAAAATCATACATAGAGTTGCAACAAACTTCATGAAGCTTTCTTAATTTTTGAGCCGAGTGAGTATCCTTAATATCAACATAAACATTGTAACTGTCAAAAGGCAAAAAAATCACTTTTAGCATATCAAAATACATTTTATAATACCAGTCATCATGGGTTTGATTAAAAGCCTCATGATTTAACTTAGATTTGTCCGGAATAATAATTGCGCGAAAATGAATGTTGTTGTCATCAAAAAAATAGTTGACAATATCTTTATACAAATCGATTTTTGACATGCTAATTTTTGTCCATTTTAACTCTGCTGATTCAGAAAAATTGTTTCTTTTTTTTATATCGCGTATGCGGTTGTTTATCTCCTTCAATTTAACTGCTGGACACCATACTGCCCCAATAACCATATCGTTTACATTATCATGTTCAAGATAACAACTTTCATCGCAATATACATTATAAGTCATTGTAATTTCTCCTTAGCTTAATTAATAAAACCATACTTTAAAGGCAATCTTATGAAATCAATTCTTAAATCACAATTTTATAGTTGAATACTTTGTATAAATTTCGTTTATTGTTTCGGCATACAAGACGCGTGATTTTTTGACCAAGCCCTCGTTATTGTTCTTTTTGTGTATATAACGCTCAAGGACTTCATCCCAATACCCGTGCTTTTTCAACCAATCTTCTTTGGGTTTAGTATAGTATCCTTTGGTCTGATCAGCCCAAACATATGATCGCTGTTCCTTGTTAAATCGTATGTACTGTTGGAGTAATGTGCCGGCTTTGTCGGTATAGTTGTTTACAATAGCAAAGTCACAACTTTGTATTATCCTTGAGCGCCAATGATCAATTTTTTTGATTGTAAATACACGAGTTGAATCTTCACAGTATCCGTATCCATACCGACGAACCACTAAATTAAAAGCGTCCATCATGATATGTTTGATTTCCCTGGGGTCATATCTATCGTCATCATAGAAAACATCAAGGTTTACATCAAAATCATATCCGATATTGCTCTTACGGTCGCAAGTAATCATATTGCGACTGCTGCTCCCAATGAATTGAAATTGGAAAGAGACATCTTTATTTCGCAGTATTTTCTGAACCCCATTGATTATCTCGATCAACTCATTTTTTGCCGGGGCAGCTTCTTTCTTGGGAACATATTCGAAGTTGTACATAGTTAAATCCTCCGCATATTTCCCAAGTCGCCCATTCAGTTCAAAACCAAATCATATTATTATACTTGTTTTTTCTTCGTTGTCAAGACCTATTATAACACATTTTAGTTTTTTATGCAAAAAAGTTTTTCGAACAATCATATCAAATCATTCTATACCGCTTTCGCTTTACCTCGCGTCACGTGATTTTGAAGTCTGTGTGCGTGGTGTCGGGTTATTGAGATTGTTGGCAAGCAACTCTTTGGTGTTTTCCAAAAGGCTGCCGTCGCCTGATTCATAAACGCAGACGAAGATTTTCTTTTTTCTGCAATCGGTAATAACCCCCCCTTTAGTTTTTGCTGCTTTGCCTTGTCCCTTTGGTCGGCGCGGGAGCACCACACCTGTGCCAGCTTCAGTTCGTTATTCATTACAATTTCCATTTTATTAAACTCCTTTAGTCGCCCTCCCAAACGCCATCCGGTCGCATATGTGCCATTGATAGCAATTGACAGAGTGACTTTTTAACATTCCCTTCGGTTGCTTTCCAATAGTCAGAATCAACTTCATCGGTCAAGGCATCAATTGCCTTTTGCAAAACGGGGATGCTCTCGGCTCCGGTTTTTCCATAAATGCCTCGGATTCCTTTCTCGCCAAGAACCTCGGGACGGCAGAAGACACAGGCATAGTTGTATGTGATGTTCAGACTCAGTTCCTTTGTTCCGTCAATCGCATATGTCCCTCCACGCATAAAATGTGGATTTTCCAATTCAATGATCTGCTTGGTGACAGGATCATTGAGATGAATGTCGTAGCTCACTTTTCTTTCTCCTTTTGCTCACCATTTATTTTTTAATTTAATTACATTGTCTGTTCGAAAGCCTGCTCCTCTGATTCATCGGCTTTTATTCGGATTAGACCGTTATCGAACAGATCCGCTTGCATATCCACAACTTCCATATCAAGAAGTTCGTATGCCGCGTATATCACGCCATCTATCCTGATGTCCTGTTTTTCTCCCCCGAGCATCGCCTTGATATCCTCCGGCGTAAGCTGAACTCTGCCATCGGCAGTCATGATGTCAAAAGAACATTCGGGATGGCGCATAAGCTGTCCGCGGACAGTTTTGGCGATTCGTTCCTGCTCAGCTTCACGCTCGTCGGCATTTTTAATACCTTCGGCAATCGTTTTCGTAAACAATTCCGTGTTTTCGCAGATGTTTTTGAATCGGCTTCCGAAGTCCGTCAATATCTGCAAATCATCACAATTGCAGAAAAAGCCGCCCGCCTCGCTGTCAAAGATAATTCTTTCGATATTCGGTTCATCCGCAAATGCCTCACGAAACGCAGCGTCCCATTCATAGCCGCTGCCATGTATTTTGAGTCCGCGCTCATCGCACACCTCATCGCCGATTCCCTTGGCATAATTGTCAAATGCGGTCTGACAGTACGGGTAGTACTCATCGCTCAACAAATCAATCGGCAGGCAGAGACTGAATCGCCCGTCGTCGTGTGCAACCACATAGAACGGTGCGTTGGTGATATTGAAATCTTCTATTTGCTTCTCTGTATTCATAACATCCCATTCCTCTCAATATCACATACCATTCATCCGCAAGACTTCGTCATGGGTTTCTTCCCCGACAAATTCCGATGCCGTCATTGTTTCGCCCAAAAAGTTCGGCTCAGAGTCCTCGTTAAGTGGGACATATCCGTCCTTACCGAAATCGAGCACCTCTCGCATCAGCACGGTGCCGCCGTGATTGACTCCAACCTTCGGCTCAATGGAGCAGAAGCGCCCCCCGTCATCGCTATGGCGGAGGTCGTATGCATGTAAACCTTCGGGAATCTGTTCGGGCTTAATCCGTCCGTTGCTGAACAGTGCTCTGTGGTCGAGTACCTCAATAACATCCAACTTTTCCTCGTTCAGAGCCGGGGTATTCAGTTCACTTGTTTTCGATTTATCGTAACTCATATTTTATCTCCCTTCGTATAGGTTATGGTCATTGTCTCTTTCTTTAAATTGCATTCGGAAGATGGCGATATATCTTCCAAAGGACTATTTTGCTCATACTGATTCCTTCTTCCAAATTTCTACGGGTATGTCATAAGCCACAAGCTCGTCTTTGATTATTTGTTCCACGATGCTCCAAGACCCTCCCGCAAGACCGCTGCCCATTTTATACGGGATTCGGACGGTCGTCAGCGTCCTTGCCGGTAATGGTGTTGCAACGGTTCTCACAGTGGTGAGTGCTTTTCGCATAGCGTCATAATCGGTATAGCATTTATCCCGACCGAAGCCATATTGTGCGAACAGGTTGGCGATGAGCCATTCACATCCGTTATATCGAATCGGACAAAACAGCACTTTCCCGAGCAAGTCCTGACGGTTAGCGGTTTTGGTGCAATTTCTTTGATACATCTCATATACCTGTGGGAACATAGTGCGAATCTGCTTTGAAAGCCCTGCATCCATAATTCCCTGACAGTTTACCTGATGGCAGATTACCAGTTCGTGACCTGTCCTGTTGGGAGAAAATATATCACCGCAATGATAGTCCATGCCAATCCCACCTTTTCATGTTTCGATCAGATGTTCTGTCTATTCTCAACACCGATATACGAGCAGCCGGACATAGTCAGCAGTTGGGCATGTTTCGTCCGGATTTGCATCCTTGATAGCATATTCTGCCCATCGGCAGAAATAGCCGAGCATCGTATCCACTCTGTCTACGATTAAGTTATAAACCCTGTACCAGTCATCATATTCGTCCCACTCATAGTAGGAATACTTCTGTTTCTCTTTATCGGACAGTTTTTCATATTCCTCGGGCGTGAGCCAATAACCTATGGTATCATACTCTTCGATTTCAAATGCTGCTATACTGACCTTGGAAGCATACCCGCGGTATCGTGTCGGCTTGTCCTTCTTGACTCGACCTTTTACGGATTTGCCGTAGTTCACAAGGAACATGGAACGGTTGTAAAAATCCTTGTAGGTGTCGATATGTAAGTACGGGTCGTATGGTTCATCGTCTTCATGGCAAAATACCGACCTAACTTCTTTGCTCAGATTCTCCGGTCGACCGCAAGTGTAGCTGACTTCTTCCAGTTCTTCATATGCTTCACGAAGCCAATTTCGTCCCGAAATCACCGGACAGACATCGATATTTCCGTCAGTGCGCTGAAATAGCGGATTCAGATTGTACCACTGATTGCCGACACGAACCTCGGCATAAATTGCATAATAAGTTCCCATTGGTGACTCCTTTTTCTTTTATCTGATACCATCTGTGTCAGCAATCCGAGTAAAATTCTTTCATGTCATCTAAACGGAGGCACGAAAGGCGTCCATACTCATAGCCACTGCCGCAGTCTATACCGATTGCATTATCGCCCTTCCAAATGCACCACGGCATTTTGTCGTGAAAGTAGCAGGTAGGCGTGTGGCCGAAGATCAGTACATAACCTTCGGGAATCGGTTGTGTTTCATCCCATCTATCCCATATGGCAAATTCACGGCTGTTCTTGTAGTCACAAATGTTCCAGGGGGATTTCATGTAGTTTTCCTCGGGAGAGGCATGGACAAGCTTGTACTTGACTCCGTTGACCTCAACTTCAAGGTTTGTTGGCAGTTGGCGGATGAAATTGAAAATTTCGGCTCGGATATCTTTGCGATAATGTTTGAGCTGCTCATGCGTAATCATACCGCCGTTCCTGTACCAAAGCCTTTTTTCTCGCCAATTCGTGTTTTCCTTTTCTTCGGCTGCATCTTTACAGTGACCGATGGCGTTGAGCATCATATATTCATGATTGCCAATCAACATTTCGGCATTGGGCATTCTCATGATCTGTCTTAATATTTTGATTCCTCCGGCGTACCTGTCTATCACATCTCCGAGGACATACAATGTATCATCCGCTTGGAGATTGATTTGAGCCATAATGGACTTAAATCGTTGCAGGTTGCCGTGGATGTCGGATAATACATAGGTCATCGTTTCATCTCACTTATTCGTTCCTTCGTGTCCGGTGGTTTCATATTTCTAAAAGCATGCATTTCGTATCCTCCGTTTCGAACTTTATTTCGGAATATTATCAAACCCTGTTGACAAAACTATCGTTGCAATGATATAATATGGTTGTGTCATCACAATGATATAGGGAGGCTTGGTTTTATGAGCACAATTCAATTACTTCACGGAACGGATCACATCATCGAGGTTCCGGATATCAATATCGGTAATCCACACAATGACTACGGAAGAGGCTTTTACTGTACCCGTGTCGAGGAGATGGCCAGAGAATGGGCCTGCAAAAAGAACACGGATGGCTTTGTAAATGTCTACGACTTTGACGAAGACGGGCTGAAAGTACTGAACCTGCTGAGCGGCAATCATACAGTCCTCAACTGGATTGCCTTACTTCTTCAGTTCCGTACCTTCAAACTTGATTCCGAGGTTGCGGTTGACGCTCGGGATTATATCATCGAACATTACTCGGTTGACCTTTCCGGCTACGACATTGTTGTCGGATACCGCGCGGACGATTCTTACTTTCAGTATGCTGAGTCCTTTGTGTCAAACACACTTCCTCTCAGAAGTCTGAACAAGGCGCTTCGTCTCGGCAAACTCGGCGAGCAAACCGTTGTTATCTCGCAAAGAGGATTTGAGCGTTTGAAGTTTGTCGATGCATATTCGGTCGATAAGAATGTCTATTATCCCAAGTTCCTGGATAGAGACACCAAAGCGAGAGATACTTATCGTAAAGAAATCAAGAAGACAAAATCATATCGTGATGATATCTTTGTACTTGATATCCTTAGAGAGGAGATGAGCAACGATGACCCACGCATACAACGAATCCTATTTGATTAATGCAAAGGATCGGCTGTCCTCATTCTTCGATTATGCTATCAATGACTGCAAGATTAAGCCGGATTGGATTACCGTACTTTTTATCAACACAGGCTATGCCGAGCAATTTGAGCGCGGCAATCCTGCATATGTTGCAGGTATGTCCGGTGTTGAACTTGCCCGTGCGGTTATCCTGAAAGCATACGGCAGAAAAGAACTTCCGAAGCCTACAAACTCCGAGGAATGTTCTCCCGAGTATTGGGCAGGTTGGGCGCTTGCAGAATATCAATGGTACTGCGGCCGCAGGTTCAAAGATATCTTCGAGCGAATTCCTTTGACTAAGATTATCGGAATGTATTCGGTCTATCATGAGATGGATATCACGAACTTCATTGATACGATGGAAGAGTTCTATAAGGCTGCCGAAGGCGATTCCAATCTGAAACGCATTCGGGAAAGCAGAGGCTTATCTCAGTCAGAACTTGCGGAACAATCGGGCATCAAAGTCCGAAACATTCAAATGTATGAGCAGAGAGTCAACAACATTGATAAGGCACAGGCACAAACACTTTACAAGCTATCCCGTGTTCTTGGTTGCGATATCGAAGACCTGCTTGAAAATCCTATGATGTAACTCCGGTTGTGCACCTGCTTCGGCAGGTGCATTTTCTATGCCAAAATATGCCTTGAGCACAGGCGGGTTTTCGGGGATCACACAGAATTTGAGAAATCCCACGGTCATATCTTCAATCGTTGTCCCGAGGTTCTTGAACAGTTCGGCTGCCTTATTATATACCTCTCTGTCGATTTCAATAGTCATTGTCACAAGATCTTTACTCATCGTCTTCTCCTTATCCAACTCTGAAGAAGTAGTCTTTGCTGAAACTCGTGAAGGAAACTGCAGAGTAATCGTTCAAAATTAGTCTGTAGTATCTTCCCATCGTCACAGCTTCTTTCTGTTGGCCCATGTGTAATCGACAAACACATCCCAATTATTCATAATCTGCCAACAGACATCTATCTTCTTTTTCTCAGATTCACGTGGAGATATCCATGGGGTAACAAGAACTTCCCATTCGCACTTCGACCAAAAGTAATACATTACCTCGCTGCGGAGTTGCTTGGCAAAGTCTTCTTTGTTCTGATACTTCTTAGCGGCCTTCTTCACATATTCACGGAATGAACCGTGTTCGAAGACATTGAAGGTTTCGATGCTGCGGCTGTTGCAGTTGTGGTAGAACACATTCCAACTAATCTCGTTTTCGTGATTAACGGTTTGATTCTTTTCCCACGGGAACTGTGCCATATATTCAGTAGATCTTTCGCCATAGGTGGGGCGTATTGTCCTTCCATTCTCAATAATCTCGTCCAAGGTTACAGGCTCGTAATTCCAATACATACAACCTACATTGTAGATTTCATTCCGGCATCCGATGCTATTAAGACGCTTCGCAAAATCAACCTCAAAATCCGCTTCATCAGTAAAATGGGAATGAGCATGGAGATGGATTGCCTGGTATCTATGTCCGTTGTACATCGGGGTGAAATAATGGGAGAGGATAACTCTTTTCTTCGTTCCGTCTTCCAAGCTTACGCAAATATCGTCGTAATCCTTGATTCCTGCAAGCGCTGCCTTGGCTTTTGCATTGTGCAGAAAGCGGTCATGATTTCCTTTAATGAGAATGATCTGACCGTTTAGACTTTTGATAAGCTCCGGAGCGTCATCGTTTCGTGCTTTCCATATCATGTCCCCAAGGACATAAGTGAGGTCGCCCTTGCCAACCTTGTTGTTCCATCTGCGGATAAGTTCCGCGTCCATTTCCTCAACCGTCTTGAACGGACGATTGTCAAAAGCAATCACATTGGCATGTCCAAAGTGCAGATCACCGGTAAAGAATATCTTACCCATCTTCCATCTCTCTTTCTAAATTTGTTTTGTTTACCTTCATCTTCTGTAATTCCTCACTTGACTCGAACTGGTGGAAAAGAAAATGCATTTTATCAATTCGTTTGTTTGTGTGCCAATGTCCGCAGAACCATGCCATATAGTCCGTCGTTTCTTCTATGACATCGAGCCACTTCTCCGTACTGTCATCCACTGTACTTTGGTCGATACCCGGGAGGAATTCTTCGACAGGCTCATATTTGAAAGGACAGGTGTGTGACAGAACAACATCGATAGCATTTTCTTTAAGCTGCTGCTCTACATATTGCTTGATTTCTTCACTTGGTTGTTCATCTGACCACCAACCGTATCCTCGGGAAAGGCGATAGAACTTGTCCACACTGTAGGCGCCGCCGATAACGATGTGTCGAAGCCCCTCTAAGTCATATATCTCGCCGTCTTTGGCAAACAATACGGAGGGATAGGCTTCCTCATACCATACGATGCCGCCGTGCCATTCCTTTGTTTTATATGTTGGAATATGCCATGGCCTTATTTCATGATTGCCGTGGATACAGAGAATAGTGGGCTTCAATTTGTCAAGTGCATACTTCAATTCTGCATCTCTTTCGTCTTGCCCGTAGTTAGCACCGACATCGCCGAGAATTACGATGATATCCTCCCTTGTGGGATTAAAACGCTTACAGAATCGTTCTATATCATGTTTCTGCCCGTGAATGTCACCGGTGTAATAAATCATAGTTGTGCCACCTTTCCGATGATAAGTATATCAGTCAATTTGATTCTTGTCCTGCGATTTGAGAAAATATATTCGCAAACCCCCGAAATCATATTCGCAAGCGAAAAATTCGGGGGCTTGCTCTTTTAACCGTTTGTTTATGCAGTTGTTGTTTCGCAAACTGCAGGTTTATTCTTTGACTTTCGGAGTGTTCCATCGAAGCCGAAAGCAACTTATAATTTTATCTGCGGTTGGCTCGGGTTAAATACTTGTATTCACGCATCGCTTGCTTGGTTGCCTTAACGATATCAAGTAATACCCGCATTTCATAGTCACTGCAATCCGAGAGAATTGCGGTGAATTCATGATTGGATGCCTTGATTGTATTGGTAAGGCTGTCAATAAGCAGGTCATCGGTGGAGACATTCAGTTCGTTTGCCACCCTCACCAAGGTATCGAGGCTGCAAAACTTGTACGCCGTCTCCACATAACTCATATAGGCAGCAGAACGATCAATTCGCTCTGCAAGCTCCATTTGGGTAATGCCTTTCTTTGTGCGGAACGCACGGATTCTCTGCCCGAGAAGAATGTAGTTGATTTGCATATAGAAACCTCCTAAAAATTGATGTTTCTATTATAAGGTATAGCCGATGTGTTCAACTGCGGCTTATTCCAAACATCGGGCATAGATTATATAATAATCTATATACTATAAACGGATGAGGGAGGTGCGTCATGAGAGAACTTGACGATGCAAGGTATAAGGCAATCGGTGCAAGGATTCGTGATGTTCGCCTTCAGCGAAACATGAGCCAAGCTGAATTGGCGGAAAAAGCATTCATCTCCGTTCCGCATATGAGTGAGGTTGAAAACGGAAAGACCAAATTGCGGCTCTCCACTTTTGTATATATAACTGAGGCATTGCAGGTTTCTGCCGATGTACTGCTCCGCACCAACACTCCCGAGGTCATTGGAATATACCAAGGTGAGTTCAACGATTTGTTGGCAGATTGTTCTCCTGCCGAGATTGATTCCATTATCAAGATCGTGAAGGAATTAAAAACCACAATGCGGATGAAGAAAGACGATTACCTATTTTGACAGGTCGGGCAGCAATGTCTGACCTGGTTTTTGTTCTTGCCGCTTTCATTGAAGGGTTTTCTGAAAAATCAATCAACTTTTCAGCGGAGACAATTATCTATTCAATTCAAATATGATTTTCGAGGCAGGTCAATCTTGACCTTCCTTTTTTGCTCTTTGGGTTGGCAGTTTTCAGTCTGCCGACCTTATTTTTTTGCATTTTTTTCGTCTGTGATAAACCGGTGGTTAAGCACTTGACCTGTGGTTAGTCGATATTAAGCCTTGCATGATTTACAATAATCTTAGCCTTATTTTGAATACTGCAAGTGGGAGGATAACCAAAATGGACGAAATAGATATTCACGCTAAATTGGCTCAGATAGAAACTGCACCGCACTTTTCGGAGATATTTGACGGAGACACGGAACGGGCTGAGATGATTGCTGACCATCTGATATGGCTGCATACGATTCGCCGTGAGCGACCTCTTGTGTCAAAGCCGTACAAGGTGGGCATTTACATCCGATACTTTAATCAGACCAAGTATGAGAATTATCTCGATTTTCACAAGAAGGGGTTTGTAGACACATTGGCATTGTGTCCGAAGTGGGAATTGGTTGACTTCT
>ERZ824600.1513-NODE-1513-length-28152-cov-3.070506_pt1 | contig 28152 bp, 20 predicted proteins | sample MGYA00519933_ERZ824600 | MGnify/ENA primary metagenome ERZ824600 (study PRJEB31778, sample SAMEA3449178) | human gut metagenome | biome: human gut; feature: human-associated habitat; material: faeces | place: United Kingdom | collected 2010/2012 ... | reverse complement strand
TTTCGACAAAATTCGACATCATTGTCCGATAATTGCAAAAAGTTTCTTGGCTTTCATCCCACGGTTAAAACCGTGGGCTTTCCCACCCGACTTTTGTAAATTTCAGAATTTACTGCCACCTGAAATGCCTGATTCCCAGGATTTACAAACATGCCCATACTTTCTCATTCCTTTCTGTTAATTTGGTTTCACCATAACCCGACATTTTTTATGATAAAATGCAATTCCATATTTCAAGATTTTCCGATAACCTTTGTTACACAGCTCCTGCACATAGTTTTTATCCTCGATTTGCTGTAACGCTCCACGGCAGTCTGTATCAAGGTTCTTTTCATCGCTACTATATTTTAGCTCAATCACAACTCCAATCTCATTCTCTGGTTCTGTTGTCTCTATAAGAATATCGCTAAAGCCATCGCCGGACTCTCGATTGGATAAAATCTCCCAGTCTCGCCTGTATCCTAAAATTCCAATCATCAATCCATGATAGAAATTTTCGTGAAGCGATCTGGCAAAATTATCGCGAATGCTAATCGTTTTTTCCATGTACTCAGTCAGTAGCTGTTCAACAGCCGCTTCATTTGACGATACGATTGCATTGCAAAAGTCTTCAAGCAACTTGCCGTTTTGGGCAACCTCCTTGCGAAACAAGGTTAACACACGCTCAATGATAATATTGCAAATCTCTCGATTGGGAACTGCAAGGCGGTAATACCCATTTCCGATATAACCGCGCTGCGTCAGATAGCCTGTCATAAAAAGTGTACTCCACAGATTGTCGATACTTGAATACAATTCCTTATACGTTATCATTTCATCTACCTTTTGTGTGATAAACTCGCCGTTTACCAACCGTTCCAACTCACCTTTTGTCAACATTCCGGGATCATTGATACTGTCGATGAAATGATTGATCACATCATTTCCACTTGTATTCATCCAATAATTTTTCGGCTCTGCATTTGGATTGCTGCGATGGTCATCGCAATAATTCACAACATCCCACGGACAATAGACATCCGCATTACCAAAGCGATAGCCATCGTACCATTCCCTTACCTGATTAAAATGACGATCCAATCCATAATATTTTAGCATTGATTTCACTTCTTCATTTGTAAAGCCAAATGTCTCATCAAACTCAACATCGGTAATTGAATACACCTTAAAATTATTTAAGCCCGTGAAAATACTTTCCTTTGCAATACGCAAACACCCCGTCAGCACAGCAAAAGCAAGACTCTCATTCGTCTTTAATACATTTCCAAAAATATTCCGAATCAAAAGAACCATCTCGTCATAAAAGCCATTTTCATATGCCTTTGCTAACGGCACATCGTACTCATCAATCAATATAACCACTTTTCGATTAAAATGTTTTTCAAGAAGCTTTGTCAGCCATAACATACTTGAACTCATAATTTTCATATTCATATCATCATCAAGCAGCTTACAAAATCTTTCTTTTTCATAATCGGTCAACCTACCGCTATTCTGCAAAAATTGAAAGCTCGCTGCACTCTGATTTATAATCTCTACGAGTTGGACAACTGCCTCTTGATAAGATGCTGCATCCACACCTTTTAAACTAATTGCAATCACAGGATACTTTCCCATATATCGCTCACACAGCGCCGCATTTTTTGAAATATGAAGCCCTTCAAATAAAGAGGGATCCGTTCCTATTTCAAAAAATCGTTTTAACATACTCATGTTTAATGATTTTCCAAAGCGGCGCGGCCTGGTAAACAAGGTTACTTTGCTTCTCTTTTCAAGAACTTGCTCAATCAATGCCGTTTTATCAACATAATAATAGCCTTCCTCTCGAATCTCTTTAAAATCTTCGATTCCAATCGGAAGCATGAATTGATTTTCCATAATCCCTCCTTCTGCTTTCTGAAAAGCGATGTCATCTCAAAAGTTCACACTGTTGTTTTTTGTTTGTATACTTATATGTTACCTCAAGTCAAGTAATTATGCAAGCACTTTTTGTAAAAGAAAAAGCGCTGCTCTTTGCAGCGCCCCTTCCATTTTTCTCAGGAAACTTCTTTTTCTGCCATCAGTTCCATGATAAGCTTATCTTTTAATAAGAAACGATACATGAGAAAGATAACTGCAAGCACTGCGATCGCGCAGATCACGACCACCCACACAGTCTCATTATAAAAAAGTTTCCATTCCAGATTTACCACAACAGCGCCATAATTGCCGATGCTTGCGCGCCTATACGCCCGAATTCCCTCTATGACTGCTGACACCGCACATGCAAGCAGCGCCATCACTGCATATCGCATTGCAAGAATCTCCTGCGTTTCCTTTGGACTGATGCCACACAGCCCCCAAACGCCAATTGCATACTTACTGTTTTGGATTTCAAGAAGCGAAATAATTCCAAGCGAACATATTGTAATCAGCACAATAAGCACACAAAGAATTCTTTGATGCTGTGTGTATTCATCATTTTCCTGCTGAATCTTTCGTGTCATGTCCGCCACGGATTCGCACCAACCATGATATTTATAGCGATCTAGCACATTTAAAATCTGATTTTCCACCTCATCCGGCGAAGAACCATCCTCAATCTGAAAATACATACTCTCTCGGAAATTGTTGTAGGAACCGCTGTAATACTCAGGCGATGTACCAACCATAAGCGTCCAATCCAGATTGATACAGCCACCAGACCCCTTATGAGCACCGTTTATCAAATACCGACTTCCTGATGCCAAAATTCCAACCACACAGTACGTCTTATTTTCATGATGAAGAAGATCTCCCTCATGAAGCAGCTCCCGAAACTGATATCCTACAATCACAGGGATATTCCCATCTGCGTCCTCCTGTGGAATCGCAATGTCACTTCCATCAATCATGCGAATTTTGCAAAAATCCCACGCGTCTCCGTAAATCCACATCGTGCGCGCATAACCTGCCTGCAAAAATTCATCGCTCTCACGGCTTCCATGTGCTCTCGCATAAGACAAATACGATTCCTGCTGAAACTCCTCAAAATTTAATCCATTATATTGATATGTGCCAAACCAGGAAACGCCATCTAACGCACGCAGTTCATCCATCATTGTACCGATAACCGTATTATCCAGCTCATAATCCTGCGTAAGGAAACGCGTGCATTCCAAATATTGCATTTTGTCTGCATCAAAATTTTGTATTTTTTGATATTCCGCTATCCATCGCCCACTGTTTCTGTATTCCGTCCACATTCGCCCAAACAGAGAAAAGCAGATCAGACCAATCCAAAATAAAATCACCGAGACAAGCAATTTTTTTCTTGCCATCCGAAGTGCAATTGCCATCTTATTTCGTATTTTCATAAGCCCATTCCTCCCTTTCCAGAAAGAATTTTTACCGGATGACTTCTCGCTACAACAAAAACTGGCACTGCCGTCTCCACAAGAAGCACACTGCAAAAATAGACTGCTCCAATCCATATCGTTTTCCACACATCACTTGCCGCCATCGGCAAGATGCTTCTTTGCATATTCAAACTGAACACAACATGAACCACAAAATACAGACAGAAGGATGCCATCAGCTCCACCAGATTTTCCACAAACACAAGAAGCGCAATCGTACGTATCTCTTGCCCCAAAATTTTACGGACTGCAAGCTCCGGCATTCTGTTTTTCACACGATATGCCGCAATCAGTAGAATCAATAACAGACAAAGCAAATACAAACCAACCTGATACGAAAGATCCGATAAATTCGCCTGTTGATTGATCTGCGGATAGGTGATTGCCGACACCTGCACCTTCGCCTTGGCATCGTATCCTACGATCTGCTCATACAGCGATTGCAGCACAGGCTGAAGCGACACCGAGTTACTTCGCACATTCAGCGTTATGTTTCCATTTTCCATAATTCGACTTTTCTGTGCTTCGCTTAACGAATCATACGGCACCACAATTCGATAATTTTGAAAGTCAGAACCTGTATTGCCGATAATTCCTGTTACTCCATATTCTCTGTTTTCCAGCTCCAGATAGCGTGTGCCATCTGCATCTTTTCTAATAAAATCACCGTAAATTTTACCAACAGCCGCCGTCTGTCCACACTCAGGAAGTGTTCCTTCCAGCAATGAAAATGGAAGTTCTTCCTTTGCTACAACAGAAACATATAGCATCGGCTGAATATCCGCTTGCGAAAGAAACGAATAAAATGGCTGAATCAAAATACTCACACCATCCTCTACCGCAAGGTGCGGCAGCCATTCCCATATCGCTGCATCATCCGACTTGATCTTAATACTCGCTTCCTCATTTGCCATAAACGATGCATAGTCACGCTCATACTGGGATGCCCGATTCAATTCCCCTGTGACATCAAACAAAATAAACTGCAAAATCATACAGGCAAACAGCATAACCGCGGTGATAATCTTATGCCTCCTGCATCGCCTGAGAATTCCTCTTATGATTCGTATCATCTGTGTCATCCGCATTCTCCCCTTCCTCATAAAGAATTCCATCACGAATCAGCACAATTCGGTCTGCATACTCTGCAATCTCCCTTTCATGTGTGATCAGCACAATCGTCTTTCCTTCCCGATGAAGTTCCTGAATCATCGCCATCAATGCATGAGAATTCTCCGAATCGAGTGCTCCCGTCGGCTCATCTGCTAAAAAAATCGGTGTATCTGCTGTAAATGCACGCGCAATCGCTGCCCGCTGCTTCTGTCCTCCAGAGCATTGTGACGGATATTTCGATGCAATCTCTTCGATCTTCAATTTCTTTAAAATCGCCTCTGCCCTTTTGTGGCGCTCCCGCCTCGGGACATTCTGAATTTCAAGAGGAAATTCAATATTCTCTTGTATCGTATAATCTTCCATCAACGCAAAATCCTGAAAAACATAGCTGATATACTTCTTGCGATACTTGTGCAACTCTCTTTCCTTTTTTCCGTACAATTCCTGTCCATCCAACAAAAACGAACCTTCCGTAAGACCATCCAGACATCCAATGATATGAAGCAATGTCGATTTTCCTGATCCAGACGGTCCCATTACTGCAACAAACTCACCACGTGCGACCTGAAAATTGACTCCATTTAAGGCTCTTGTCTGTGCCGTTCCCTGCCCATAAATTTTTACTGCATTTTTTAACTGTATCATATTCTACCTCATCCGTATTACAAATTTTATCTTTGAGAAAAACGATATCAGTCAGTCATCCTAACTAATACCGTTTTTCTCTTATATTATTCCGTTGCTTCTCTCTCCACCGCTGCCAAAATCATTACTGAATAAAACAGCTTTTCCTTATCCTCTTCCTTCGTATGATCGGTTAAAACACCAATCACACTTTCCGGCATTTCATCTATATCCAAAAAGATCTGATTCGACTCGGTGACATTTTCCTGCTCCCACAAAATAGTACCTTCTCCATCCTCCACACTCAAATCAAAGGCACCGCCTGCCACAGTCATCATAATATAAATCCGTCCCTGATACCCTGCTGTCACTTGCTGTCCCGAGCCTCGCATCTCATGTGCGCCAAGTCCATAAAACTTTTCGCCTTTGCATAGATTCAAATCCTGAAAAAACACAGAATAGCCATCCCTTGCCATTACGCTCTCAATCGCCGCTGATGCCCAATTGGTATAGTCATTTGAATCGAATTTGGATTCATCTTTCAAATTTGGATATGCAAGTGGCTTGTTCCACTGGCAGCTTTTGCTCTGTACGAGGGATTCATAATACCCTTTTTCTGCAGTCTCTTCTACATTCTCATTTGCAGCCTCATTTACTTCACCACTCTGCTCACTCTGATAAGAAAACGTATAATCTTTCACTGTTTTCTTTATATCTAAAGATGATTTATTGCATCCTATAAGCAGAGTACACAAGCAACTAATTAATAAAACAAAAATTTTTCTTCGTTTCATCTTATTTATTAATATACATATCAAAAGAATGAAGGACAAGATAATCTTCTATTCTTAGTCTTACTGTACAGTTTTTCCAATTTGCCGCCGTACACGCTACATAATTCGAGTACCCATCTATTCCAAAACTCCATTCGCTTCCTCTAATAACTGTTGGATTTCCAGGTCCAGCGTATACTACTTCATGAACGTCTACTGCAAAACCACTTCCTATAATATATGCACATCCAGTTCTAAATGATGTAGTTCCACCTTCCAACCATACATCTGCTCTTTTCTCTCCAAAACGGTTATCATACAATGTACCTGAAGTATGACTACTTCCCGCAAATACAACCATTACTGATAACATTAAAACAGATATCATCACGCTTATACTTATTTTTCCCTTCATAAAAACCCTCCTTTAAAATATTTATCATATAATTGTTCGATCTTGATAAGCTTATCGTGTCTCTACTATAGCAAATGTAAATAAGTTTATGTAAAACTGTCCTTAAAATCGACATTTTTGACTTTCAAATCAACTTTTCTTTGCTTATTCACCCCAATATTTCTGGATAAGTTGTTTGAAATACTTTATTTTCCCTCTGCTTATCCAGAATTTATCTCCATTTTTCATTATGATCGCTCCATTGTTAACACATTCTACAAACGCAAGATTACAAATAGTACCTCTATCAATCCATATAAAATCATAATTCGTAAGTTCTTCAAATATTTCTTTTAATGTTTTGCGAACTCTTATTTTTCTTTCCCCCTGAACTAAAAATATACTATATTTTCCCTCATGTGTAATACTTTGAATATCTTTATATAAAATACGCCATGTGCCAGCCTGATTTTTCATAATGTAACATTGTTTTTTTCTTTTTTCCATTGCAGCCTTTACATCTTCTATAATATTCTCAATCTCATCATCAGTCGCATTCTTTTTAATGATTTGAACTGATTTGATTGGAAACGCTAAAGTTGGTTCAAGTTTATCTGCTAAAACTAAGAAAAAGGCTTCGGAATCTCGCTCTCGCACAGCCTTCATTAACTTCTTTTCTTTCTCTGTTTGCCTATGCTGAATCACCAATATGTATAAATCAAAATACACCCTATCTTCTACTTCATATCGCAATAATGATGCATTCTTAAAATAACTCATTCTAATCATTGTTTCATCTTTTTCAAAAATTTCATTTATCTTCTCTATTAAGGCAACCGCTTCGTTTTTATCGTCACATACCGCAATTTTAATCATAGTCCCTCGTTCCCCCTTTTTGTATTTTTTCTATTGCCAGAAAATTATTTATGTCGTTGTTTACAATATACTATACGTCTGTTCAACTTACAATACGTCGTATTTTTGACATGTTTCAAAAACCAGTCAAAAATACGACGTATTGCTTCTTTTTGTTTTTTATTTTACAATAAGAAAAAAGAAAAAGGAGATTTTATCCATGAAAAAATTTAAAGTTGTGTACCTAACCTTGTTAGCCGCTTCAGCAATAGCTTCTACTTTTTATTTTACTACTGCCAAAGCAGCTAACTCCAAAAATCCTGATACTATTATTGAGACAGAAGAGGCTTCCACAGAAGAACAATCTTCTATTACACCACAAAGCGATAAAGATTACTCGCATACTTCATGATAAATATTTGCTTTTTCTTTCTTCGTAAAAACTTACATCATTTTTCTTACAAAAAAATTCTGCAAGTTTATATGCTATATGAAAAAGCTTTCTCCAACAATTCTGATACTTTTCTTTTTTATCAGGATATTCGTTTACCAATTCATATAAGCTCCAACAGATATCATATATGAATGCGTCTACATCTTCTATAGTATCATTCAGTAACACATTGATACTTCTTTCATCTTGCTTTATGGATTGGTAATACTTTTTATTTTCACCCAATGCATTTACCAATCCAGTCGTTATCACAACATAGCCTCTATACGGAATTCTGGTATGCTCCATTTGCATATCAAAGGATTGAAGCAATTTACTAAATAATTCTTCTGCCTTTTTGCTTTCCCCAGAATTTAAAAATTTCCCAGCTATATTTCCAGCAACAATCCCCTCCTCTCTTTGAAATACCCACATATTCCACTTTTCCACTGGGATTTTTGGCATTGTGCAATATAATGCTTTTTCCATTTGTTTTACATATTCCTGAGCGGTTAATTTTTTATGATACGTATGTTGAATATCGGTATCAAAAAAAATAATCTCCTGCCGATTTAATGGCACGTTCACATCCAGTTTTTCCTTAAAGCTCTGAAAACTTTCCCATGCGTTATCCCATTCTTCGCGTATAATGAAGTCAACAATTTCCTGTCTCTGGTGCAGCACTTCCAGCGAATCAGTCTCAAGTAACAGCTGCCCTTCTAGTCCCGTCTTATGATAAAACTGCATGAGCATTTCATAATTTCTGCCAGAAGGTCGATGCGTTCCCGCCTCTATTTTCTCTATCTGTCGCGCAGTCATATGGTCTGGATTCGCAGCCGATACCTTTGCCGCTGACAATCCCATTGCTTTTCTAAGCATTTTAAGTGTCAGTCCAATTTCATGCGTATTGCTGACAATAATGCTCTGCCACATTCTCTTTTTAGGGTGCGAAAACAACCGATATAATTCCTCAAATGTCTTGAGAAATTCTGTTACCTCTGTCTCTTCTTCCTTGTATTTCTGATCCTCTTTTCCTTTTACGCTAATGCATTCTAACACATTAAGCAGTTCTTCCAAAACAAAAACAACATAACGCTGTGAGTACTGATGTCTGAGTAGCTCAAGTGCTTCCATTCCATATGAAAACGCTTTTTCTTCATTGCCTGCATACAATTCGAGTTTCATTCCAAGAAGTGCCACCTGTGGATAAATCAATATCTGAACCTTTGGTTCAAACTTTGCCTGTTTTACATAGTCGGCTACCTTCTTGTGCATCTGCATAGCTTCATCTGTCTTACCGATAAGAAGCAGACAATTTGCCAGAAGCAAAATACTTTCCAACTCACAGGGAGCCAGTAAAAACTTTGACAGCTTCTTTTTTTCCCATCCATCGGGTAATGTACATAGTACCGTCTGCCGTGCGCTTTCCACCAGATTTTCTCCCTCTGATTTTTCACGTTCAACGTCAACGCTCTTGCTCTCAAAACTTTTTTTGTACGCCTGCATCAGAAGAATGGTCTGCATTTTCTTTAAAAACTGTTCTTCAAATGGCGTTTTTTTTCGATACTTTTTCTGATACACTTCTAGTAATTGCTGTGCTTTCTGCGGCTGCTCAAAAACAACTAGACAGATATCCTCGCGGTCTCTCCATCCGTTCAATTCCCTTGCATCTGCCATTACCTCAAAATATTCAGTCGGCACACCTAGTCTTTGCAGCAGATAGTCACCTATCATTTTCTTCCATGGCGTGTCGCCATTTTCCATTTTCCTAAGCTCAGTTCTGGTGCAGACACCTCTTGATATTTTTTGTTCAGAGATGCCGCGGCGGCATCGTTCCTTATACATGAATTTTCCGCAATATTGGTTGTACCGCCGCAGCCATAGTAATTCCTCTTTGTTCATATATTATTATTCAATCCACACTCTTTTATCTAATGCCTGGCAGCTGATGCATACCTTTACATCTTCTTTTGGCTTTACATAGACAATCAATCTGCCATTGTGTGTCTTTCTGTGTGCCTCGCAGTATGGAGTTAGGTCTGCTAAATCACCGTTTTCCAGTCCGAGAAGTGTTCCTCCTATTACCTCTGCCGTGATTTCTAGATCTTCTGCCGCAAGAACACCATTTTCATCGGTAAGTGAAACCTCGATCTGCATCACTTCTTCCTTATTTATAGTTTCTTCTGCATGCCATACATTTGCAGACAGCTCGACTGCTTTTCCTGCTGTCTGAATGCTGCACTCGGCTTCGCCGCACACTGCCTTAAGTACACCTGGCTCATAAGCAAAACGCCATTCGGTGCAGCCTTCTTTTTCAAGATATGTTCCATCGTGCAATGACTTTTCACCATCAATACCAACTATACTAAGAGAAATAGTTTCTTTTTGCACATTTGTGAAGACGCGTACAACGACATTTTCTCCGTCTGTATAATTCCAATGTGCATTCCACGGTCTCCACTCATGCTCATCACCATCGTCTGGGCGTGTCAGGATACAAGCAAATGGTTCTGTGCTCCAGAATGCCTTTCTTCTATAGAAACCCGGCTTTTCAAATCCTGCAAGATCCATTAAACCAGCTGATGAACCATGAATCGGCCATCCATGTGCCTCTCCAAGATAATCAATTCCTGTCCACAAAAACTGTCCGCTGATATATGCATTGTCGCGCACCGCACACCACTGCTCGTAGCCGCCGCCATTTTCGCTGCCTAAAAATGGCTTGTCTGGAAAACGTTTGTGGCTTTCCTCATACAGATGCTCTTTATAATTGTAGCCAACAACATCAAGTGCATCAAAAAATCCAATATGAGATGACAGCTCTGGGAAGGCTGCTGCCAATGTAACTGGTCTTGTGGTATCCTGTGTGCGCACAATCGCTGCCAACTCCTTTGCAATTGCGCTAAGTCGCTCAGCATTTGGCTTATTCGGGTCATACTGACGCTCCTTTGCCGGCTTGTTGGCATCGTTGTTTCCTGTCATGGTTTCAAATAGTGGATGGCAATATGGGTCATTCGGGTAGTCGATCTCATTTCCAATGCTCCACATAACGATGCTTGGATGGTTGCGGTCACGGCGTACCATATCGGCAAGATCACGCTCATGCCACTCTGGGAAATCTTCTGCGTAGCCCTCATGCTTTGGCGGATATACATTATGACCGGTAGACCACTTATTTTTCGGATTTTCCCACTCATCGAATGCCTCATCCATCATTAAAAGTCCAAGCTCATCACAAAGATCATACAACTCTGGCATATGCGGATTATGACTGCAGCGGATTGCATTGCAGCCGCCTTCCTTCAATTTAAGCAGTCTGCGAAGCCATACCTCACGATACATTGCTGCACCAAGACAGCCGCCATCATGATGAACACATACGCCCTTAAACTTTGTTTCCTTTCCATTCAGGAAAAAGCCTTGATCAGCATCAAATGAAAATGTTCTGATACCAACGCGCTCTTTATCTAATACAATCACATTTTCATCTTCTTTTTCAAATGAAATGCAAAGCTCATATAATGATGGTGATTCACAAGACCAAAGCTTTGGTTTTCCAATCATTCCATTTAAATAGAAGGTTTTCTTCTCATGTGCCTCCATTGCAGCAGGTACTCTAGCAAAAACAACCGACTCCTCATCACTTCCACATAGCTTTAGACTAGCAGTCAATGTTCCAATCACGCGCTCATCCAGCTCATTTACAATCTCTGCATCTGCACAAACAGCCGCTGACTGCTCATCTGCTCTTGACACATTAAAGGCAACACCATTCCAGACAGCATGAACCTGCTCCTCCACTACAAGGTATGCCTTGCGGTAAATACCAGAGCCTGTAAACCAGCGTGAATCTGCTAAATCAGTATGGCATACACGCACAGTAATCTCATTATCAATCGCGCCAAACTGAACAAAGTCAGTAATATCATAGCTGATCTGTGTATAACCATAAGGACGCTTTCCAATGTGATAGCTGTTGCACCATATTCTACTATTTTTATAGATTCCATCAAATACAACTCTCACGCGCTTTCCCTTATATGCTTCTGGAAGTGAAAAACGCACGCGATACCAGCCAATACCGCCGCTTAAATATCCAGTTCCGCTGGAATTAGTCTGCTCAAACGGCATGTGTACTGACCAGTCATGTGGCAGCGTAACGCTAGTCCACGCACTGTCGTCGTATCCTTTGTACCATGCCTGCGGCACCTCGCCGTAGTGAAATTTCCAGTTCTCGTTCAGTGTAATATATGTTCTATCCATGATTTTTTCTCCTATTAAAAAAGGGCAGACACATTACAATGTCCGCCCCAGCTTCATCAGCCGATATCCGGCTCATCTTTTAAGGTTATTGTTCCTGGCTGTTTGCCGTCTGTCTCGAATACGACGATTTCATTTCGTCCTTCTTTTAACAGCGGTGCCGGAATATAAAGTCTCTTCTGTGGTCCGATCTCCCAGAATCGTCCCAGATTAAATCCGTTTAAGAAAATGCATCCCTTACCCCATCCTTCGAAATCGAGGAAGGTATCTCCCTTTTGGTCCACGTCAAGCGTAAAGTGATAAAATGCCGGAAGTCCCTCTGTATAGCCCTTTGTATAATCGAGCTTTTCGATGTTGTCAAGCGGCAGGCAATACTCTTCCCAGTTTAAGTGAGTGTGACCGTTGATCTGTACGTGTCCGTCGATACCTTTTCTCTGATGCTCCATTCTTGGTCCGAAGTTTACACGTCCCATGTTCTCAACAAGAATATCAAGCGGTGCACCCTTCTTAAAGGTAACTGGCTTTCCATCTTCCTTTGCAAAATCCTCTCCTGCCTTTGCCTCAAAAAGAAGCTGTCTGTCATAAAGCGTTACAAGCGGTTTCTGATCGACAAAGAGATTTGCACGGTCATTTGCCTCATACAAACGGATCTTTTCAAGATTCTGCTCTTTCTCAAGCTTTGTATGGTACAAAATATATCCATAATTTTGTCCTAAACGCTCCATAGAAGTCGGGAACTTGCATTTTACAGGTGCTGAAAGATCATCAAGAGACTCAAAGAGTCCAACTCTTGCATCATACTGTAAGGTTCCGTATGCTTTCTTCTCGATCTTTGTGCTGTATGTTACTTCCGGAATCGGTGCATACTTGCGGATAACTTCCTGATAGCGGCGATATTTCTCTGTGATATCACCAGACTCTGTAAGTACGCCATCATAATCATAGGAAGTAACATCTGGTGTCAGCTCATCATAATAATTAGATCCATTCATAAAGCCAAAGTTTGTGCCGCCCTCAAACATGTAAATATTGACATGGCCAAGCTCAAGCATCTTGTCAAGATCCTTTGTGCTCTCCTCTAAATTTCCTCTCATATGGCCGCCATTGCCCCAATGGTCAAACCAGCCAACCCAGAACTCGGTACACATTAAAGGACCGCCATTTGTATACTGCTTCAATATTTCAAAGCGCTCCTCGGTGCGTGAACCAAAGTTTCCAGTCGGAAGAGCACCTTCTAAGTGACCACAGGAAAGAGACTCATGCATAGGTCCATCTGATGTAACAAGAGGTACAACAGTACCAAAATCGATCATGATCTGCTTCATTGTCTCAAGATACTCTGTGTCATCACCATAGTAGCCATACTCATTTTCTACCTGCATCATGATGACTGGTCCGCCGTAGTTTACCTGAAGCGGTGCCAAAACCTTGAACAGCTCTTTATAATAAGAACGAATATGATCTAAGAACGGCTTATAGCAGCCGCGAAGCTTCATGCCATCCTCTGCCAAAAGCCAAGCCGGCAGTCCGCCAAACTCCCATTCTGCACAGATATATGGTGATGGACGAATAATCACCCACAGACCTAACTCCTGTGCTGTTTTTACAAATTTTGCAATATCGAGCATTCCGTCAAAATGGAACTCGCCCTTATTTGGTTCATGCATGTTCCAAGGAATGTAAGTCTCAACTGTATTGCATCCCATCGCCTTTAATTTTTCCAGACGATCCTTCCAGTATTCCGGAACTACACGAAAATAGTGTATTCCACCAGAGATGATCTGAAATGGCTTGCCGTCCAGATAAAAATTGTCTTTGATCTCAAATGTGTGTGTCATCATTGCTCCTCTTTCTAAAGGTCCTCGATGCTGAATCTTGCCTCCGTAAAGATCAGCCGTCTCGTCCCATTTACATTTATTACAAAAAAGAGCAGGATGACCAAAGGTCACCCCGCCCTTTACGCGTTTACTGACCCATTACTGTGGGTAGTTACTATTTTTATTATTCTGCGTCACCGTAAACTTCATTTAACTGCTTCTGAAGCTCTTCGATAACGATATCCATACCTGCATCCTTCAGAGCCTGCTGATACTCAGCAACGATCTCTTCTGCGGTGCCAGTGTACTTACCATATGCGATCTGCTTCATGTAGTTGGTGTTAACTTCGTTGATGTTGTTGATATAGGACTGAATATCATCAACGTTTGCAACAAACTTACCATAAGGATAATCAATTGCTGCATCTTCTAATTCTTTATACATAACATCAATCTTGTCCCAATCCTTTGTAGCGTCACGGATCTCTAACAGATCGTTACGTCCCCACCAGAAGTTAGTTGTAATACCATCAGTATCAGAATTATAGGATTCTGGAGTAATACGAAGACCTTCATCGTTTACATCCCACTGAACACCCTTCTGACCATAGTTGATCAGATCGTAGCACTCAGCATCATTTCTCAGTAAATCATAAACCATCAGAGCTCTCTCTGGGTTCTCAGAACCGTAGGAAACTGCCATTGCACCGTGAGTAATATTCAAAGCAGTAACATTCTTTTCTTCCTCGCCAAACCAGAAGAATCCAACCTCAGCACCCGGTACGTTCTCTGGAGTCTTACTTACAAGATCAGTCCAAGTCTCGGTATGATGCTGTTCAGCAGCAGTCTTGCCAAGCTTGAAGTCCTCTCTATTATCAGAAGAGGTATTGTTCAGAACGTCTGTCTTCCAAACACCCATCTCATCCCATTCCTTCATCATCTTTGCAAATTCTACAAGAGAATCGGTATCAGTATACAGTGGGCTTACAATTGTATACAGATCATCTTTTGTTCCGCCCCAGTAAGCTGCTGCTGCAAGACCATCAATTGATACGAAATCGCTATGGGAAGAAATCCAGCCGCCTGCCATTTGTGAGAACTGTGTGCCATCAGAATCCCAAGGAGTTACAACGCCAAGCTCATCCTTGTTATCGCATACATACTTAAAGTATGTTGTCATATCTTCCCAGCTGTGAACGCCATCCTCAAGACCAGCTTCCTTTGCCCAGTCAAGACGATATGCAAAACCATGATTTGTCCACTGCGCGTAATTATCCTCTGGCATCAGATAAATGTTGTCATTGTACTTACACAGATCCCAGTCTTCCTGCGGAACAGTCTCATAAGTAACTGGTGCGTACTTAGCAAGCATTTCCTCGTCTAACTCAAGGAAAGCACCATTCTTTGCGTTTGGCCATGCATCCAGCCAGTCGGTACCAGTACCAACTAAATCTACAGAACCATCCATACGAGCCAGAGTCAGGTTGTAGTTTGACAGATAATCGGTCCAACCAATGTAGTAAATCTGCAGCTCTGCGTTAACCTTCTCTGTCAGGATTGCATTCAGCTCATCTAACATTTTCTGTGTTGCATCGTTTGTCGGTGCATCACCAGTAGTCATGTAATTGATAACTACATGCTCAGATGTATCAACATCTGCCCACTTCTCTGCCCAGACATCATCATAATTTGGAACCTCGCCCGTAGTTGCCTCTGCTGCTGCGCTGCTGGACTCTTCCTCTGCTTCTGCGCTTGTAACCTCTTCTGCTGCTGCGCTGCTGGACTCTTCCTCTGCGAATGCCGGCATTGATGCGAACATTGTTCCTACCATAGATGCTGCCAATGCGGATGCAAGAAACTTCTTCTTCATATTAAAATCCTCCTTCTTTGTGCGAGTCTTCTCCTCGCTTGCTTTCTTTGTTAAGTATCTATTAATGCAGACTATCCTGCTATTAATCAAAAATCATTAGCCCTTTACGGCTCCGACGGTGATACCGCCGATAAAGTAACGCTGTACAAATGGATAAAGCAGAATAACTGGTCCAGTTGCCAAGACTGCATTTGCCATCTTAAGTCCATTTGACGGAAGATCGGACAAGTCAACATACTGACCTGCTACTGTACTCTTTAAGCTGTTTACCTTATTTACGACCTTGTACAGAGTATACTGCAATGGATAAACACTCATCTTCTCACTTAAAAACAGTGATGACTGATACCACTCATTCCAATAACCAATTGCAAGGAACAAACCGATTGTTGCAAGTGCCGGCTTTAACATTGGAAGAATCAATGCTGTGAAAATCTTCATATCACCAGCTCCATCAATCTTACCAGACTCGGTGATCTCATGAGGAATAGACTTTACAAAGTTCTTCATCAAAATGATCAGCCAAGATGACATCAGAAGCGGAAGCCATACTGCTAAGTAGTTATCCTGCAGCTTGTAGGTCTGTGTCATTAACAGGTAGTACGGAGCCAGACCTGCTGAGAACAGTGTTGTAAAATAGATGTAGAATGAGATTGCATTGCGGAATGGGAAATCCTTTCTCTGCAAAGCATATCCAGTCATGGAAATGATGCCCAGACCAACGAGTGTACCAGTTAAGGTCATCGTAATAGTCAGTCCATAAGACTTCCAGATTGCACCACCCTGAAGTACCATCTCATAAGCCTTTGTTGTAAACTGCTTCGGGAACAGCTGTGCTCCTTCTATACGGATCACTTCCTCAGCTGTAAATGAGGTTCCAATAATAATCAGGAATGGTAACACGCAAGCCAACGCATAAAGTGTAACTACTACATATCCTATTGTACGGATTATGATATCGGAGCGATCCAGCTTGATTTTCGTACCTTTTACTGTCGATTTTGCCATTTCTTTCTCCCTCCTTAGAATAATGCGTACTCAGGATCGATCTTCTTAACAGCAAAGTTGCTTGCCATAACGATACAGAATCCGATGATTGACTGATACAGACCGACTGCAGATGCTGTTGAGAAGTTAAAGTCTGTGATTGTACTTCGATATACGTATGTCTCGATAATATCCGTTGTATCATACAACAGTGAATTTGTACCAACAATGTTGTAGAACAGACCGAAGTTTCCTTTTACGATACCACCAAGTGCGAACAAAAGTAAGATAACGATTGTGCTTCGAAGACTTGGCAGAATAATGTAGCGAATCTTCTGGAAACAGTTTGCGCCGTCCACTTTTGCTGCCTCGATGATAGAAGTATCAATACCACAGATAGATGCGAAATAAACAACTGAGTTATAACCAGTTACCTGCCACAGATATACGGCAATTAAGATTGGTGGCCATACACTCTTATCGGAATACGGCTGCCATTTTTCCATACCCAGCTTTACTAAAATACCATTGATAAATCCGGTATCGTAGTTTAACAGGTTGAATACAAGGAAACCAACAAGAACCTGTGAGATGAAGTATGGAAGGAACATCAATGTCTGTGAAACCTTCTTAAAATACTTATTGTGGATCTCGTTTAACAAAACTGCCATTAACATCGCAATGATGTTTCCTAAGAAGATGAAAGCCAAGTTGTAAAGAATCGTGTTCTTTGTCAGGCCGAGGAGCTTTCCAGACTGCATTAGAAACTCAAAGTTTTTCATACCTACAAACTTGCTTCCGAAAATACCGTCTCTGTAATTGTACTTAACGAATGCCACATAGATACCTGGGAGCGGCATGTAGTTAAATGCAAAGAAGAATACGATTGCCGGTACACACATCAGTGTCAGTACACGATACTTTTTAAGGTTATAGAAAAAGCCATGCTTTCTCTTGTACTGATACTGAGGTAAAGTTGATGTTTGCTTTGCCATGTTACCCTCCTTAATAATAATAAAGAATAAAATTTGAATTTCAGCCACTGCTGCGCTCGCGGTTATAAAGTTATTTTGACGCATTTATGAAACCGCTTTCATCTTTCTCATAAAAAAATAAATTCATGTCACATTATGTATATTTTCTATCAGAAAGGTGAGGTTTCATTCGTGCATTTCAACTATCCTTGCTGAAACCCTTTTCATAGCTTTATTATATATTTTTTATCTGATATGTCAACATATTTTTGCGCATTCTAACATCTTTGTAATAACTCACCAATATACAAGCCTTTTTATTATGCATATTTTACAATTAAAATAGGAGTGAACATATGTCACTCCTTGATTTCTTGTTATACTAGCCTATTTTGCCTATTTTCTGTCTTCCTTTGACCTTATGAAACCACTTTCATATTCCTCAAAGATTTTCTTCAGGCACATGTGTGCAGGAATCTCTTACGCTAATACCAACCGGAACCATATAGTCCTCAGGGCATGTCTCGTTCTCTGATGCACGGATTGCTGCCTCTACAAGATGCTTTGCAAACTCTGTATAGTTGGCTCCTACTGATGTCAATGCCGGTGTCAATGCACCTGACAGGTACGTATTATCAAATGCTACTACTGAGATATCCTGCGGAACACGAAGTCCTTCATCGTGAATTGCCCTAAGTACACCTGCTGCCGTAAAATCGTTGATTGCCACTATTGCTGTTGGTCGATCTGGATTTTTTAAAAGCTCTTTCGTACAGTTGTAACCGCTGTCATTAGAATAATCAATGGAATCAAATACGTAATCTTCACGATATACAATTCCTCTTTGCCTAATCATTGTGCGATATCGCATACGCTTTTCCAGTGTAGACTTCGCATCCTTTCGTCCGCCAATTATTGCAATCTTTTCATGACCAAGACTAAATAAATAGTCCATCGCCAGATCCATGCTGCCGCCCTCATCAAGATGTATCTTACAATTTCTCACACCTACAGGACGATTTGTTGCTATAATTGGTGTGCTTTCCAAGATATGATTAAGCTGTTCTACATATTCTTCATCTACCGCAATTCTGTCTATTACACCGCCAACTACAATAATTGCATCCACCTGCTGCTCATACAACTTCATTAACTGCTTTTTTTCAAGCTCTGGATCACCCAACGACGTAAGCATCAAAAGCAGATAGCCTGCTTTATCTGCTGCTTTTTCACATTCTGTCGCTACCGCTGAATAGAATGGGCTGTAAATATCAGCAATCATTAGACCAATCGACCTTGTTTTTGAGTTACTAAGACCTTGTGCCAGCGCATTTGGTGTGTATCCATATTTTTGTATCACGCTTTGTACTTTTTCACGCTTTTCTTTACTGACTCTGGCGTTATTGGTCAGCACGCGCGAAACTGTTGCCGGAGATACACCAGCCTCTTTTGCGATTGTATAAATATTCGCACGCTCTTTTGCCATAAATGTACCATGCCTTTCTGTCACCCGCTGTGCAATTTTTATTCAAGCTGTCCTTTGCAAGCGGTTTCAAACCTCTTTTCTTTAACTATACATGATATTTTTTTCTTTGGCAATGGGAAATTTTCCTATTTTCAAGGAAATTTGTGTTTCAACAGTTCACTCGTCATGCTAGCTGTCTCAGTAAACTGAGACGACAAATTTCATGCTTGCATAGAAATTTGACAGATCAGCAGGACGAAGTGGACGCCCGTTCACGGATAAGCCAATATTACGGCAAAGCCCTAAGGTGAATGGATTTCACGAGCCGGACACTTGGAGCAGGTCTTTCAAAGTAATGTATGATAAGAAAGAACATAAAAGGAACCTGCGGAGTTTGGTCCGGCGACGAAACCATTACACCGAAGGGCTTCGTAACCTAACGCGTGAACTGTAAGAAAATGGTAAGAACAAAAACTGCGGCATAGTGCTTGCGAAGAAGCATTAAGTGTGGTAAAATTGTTGTGATTCAATTTATGATAAGATTTCAAAGGGGTACAAGCATGAATACACATACAGTTGAAGAATTGTACCGCCTGGCACAGCAGGGAAATACTGAGGCGCTCACGAGGCTTGGTATCTGCTACAAAAATGGAACCGGTACGGCTGTGGATCACAGTGCAGCAGCACAGTGTTTTTACTCAGCAGCGAATGCAGGAAATGCAGAAGCACAGTATCAGCTTGGTATCTGCTATGAGGAAGGCATTGGACTAGAGCAGGATATGTCTGCTGCCGGATATTGGTTTCAGGAAGCGGCAAGGCGGTTTTACGAAGCTGCCCAGGTTGGAAATCCGCAGGCTCAATATGGACTGGCAAATTGCTATGCAGAGGGCCGAGGAGTGGAAAAGGATGAAGCTGCTGCTGTTTACTGGTATCAGGCATCAGCACAGCAGGACTATGCGGATGCACAGTATAATTTAGGCTATTGCTTTTTATTTGGCATCGGTGTAGAGGCAAATGAAATCATAGCACTCAAATGGTACAGCAGTGCCGCATCTCACGGTGATCCGCAGATGCAGCATAATCTGGGACTAATTTATAAAAATGGCTATGGCGGAGTAAGCAAAAACTACGGAAAAGCTGCAGAATGGTTTTTTAAAGCAGCCAGACAGGGTTATTCTGAGTCGAAGGTTGAGCTTGCACAGATTTATTTTCGAAATCCGTTAGCGGTAAAGGATATTTCCATTGCAGAGCGTCTTATGACAGAGGCGGCAGAGGAAGGAAATACACGTGCCCAGGAATATCTGGTGCATTATTATTTTGATCAGGATGCAGAAAAGTATGATTTGAAAAAGGCATGCAGATGGGCATCTGAGTGTGCAGACAGCAGTGATCCAACAGTTGCTGTCGTTCTTGGTATTAGCTTTGCTAATGGCGAGGTGGCCGAGATCGATGAGAAGCAGGCATTTGAGTGGCTGTCAAAAGCAAAGGATCAGGAGAAAAATTTAAATGGAGAGGCATGTTATTACCTTGGAAAGTTTTATGAGGAAGGTAATGTGACAGAAAAGTCACTTGATGATGCCGAACATTTTTATAAGTTGGCTGTAAGAAAGCACTTTGCAAACGGATCTGAATCACTCGAAAGAGTTAGAAGAGAGAAGGAAGAAATACGTAAGGCAGAGGAAGCAAAAGCCCTTCAAGAGCAAAAAGAGGCAGAGGAGCTTAAAAAGCAGGAAGAAGTAAAGCAGCTTTTGAACTTAAAGCCAGAGCAGGCAGAGGGCGATGTAAAATCAGAGGAAGAAGTTTCAGAACCAGAAGAGGCAGAATCAGAGGAAAAAGCTTCAGAACCAGAAGAAACAAAACCTGAGGAAGAAGCTTCAGAACCAGAAGAGGCAAAATCTGAGAAGGAATCTTTAGAAGCTACAAATACAACTGATATTGCTTTTGCCCGTTTATTACAGCAGGCAAAAGAGACACAAAGTCGTATTCAGAAACTTCCAAAGCAGGAAACTGTAAAGGAAGAAGATAAAAAGACACAGGAAAGTGAATCTTTGCCAAAGGAAGAGACAAAAGAGACTGAAACTGTTTCTCTAGAGCCAGTTGAAGAAGATTTTGTTTCTGAGATTGAGGAAGCAGAAAGCTCCATTCAAAAAGAAATCGCTGAGGCACAAAAGTTTGAAAAAGAACTTGATGTGCTGCAAAAGAAGATGGCACAGAATGTGCAGGATCTTCAGGAAGAAAGGAATGAAGCAGAAAAAACGAAAGTTTTTGACAAAGCGGATCTTGATCAAATTCAGCAGGTAGAAGCAAATCCTTCTAGCGAAGATACTGAATCGGCAGAGGAATCAGAGCAGGAAGAAGCTGCTATTGAAACTGATGTCGAAACTGATGCTGAAATTAATAATGATATTGAAACTGATATTGCATATGATACAGAGGAATCTGAGAATGTAGACAGTGAGGAAGCTGAAACCTTCTTTGAAGAGGAAGAAGACGAAGATGATGAGGAGTGGGAAACCTCCGCGGATAATTTTGTTGCTTCTCTTTTAAAGACGGGTGCAAAGCTTACTAATACATCAGAACCAGTGATTCGCGAAGAGGAAGAGACAACTTCTGAGACAGTTGAACCGGAATCAGAAAATCAAAACATTGAAGATGAATCTGTAGAAACTGATTCTTCAAAAGCATTTTCAGAAGAAACAGAGTCTTCTGAAAATGAGTCTGCAGAAGCAGAGCCTTCAAAAGATGACTCTGCAGAAATAGATGAAGAAGAATCACTTGAAGAAAGTGAAGATGAGTCTTTAACAGATGAAGTCGCAGACTACATAGAAAATTCTGATAATTCTGATGATGCAGTTGATTCTGATGACGATAATTCAGACGATGCAGTTAATTTAGAAGAAGATTCTAAAGAGGAAGCTGCTAGCGATCTTGTAGAAGAATCATTGAGTGATGAGTATTCACAAGATGAATATTCAGAAGATGGATATTCAGAAGAAGATTACGCGGAAGATGATTATCAAAAAGAGGATGACAGCTTTGAAGATGAAAATGATTCCAAAACAGAGAATCAAAACGAATCTTTAGTAAAGAGCATGCCAAGAGCAACTCTTGTGGATGACTCTGTCTATGAATATGAAAAGGCCATTATCGATGATTTGAAGCAGGAAGATGTCAGTAGATATGTCGATGTGGATGAGGAAACATATGAAGAAGTAAAGAAGAAAAAGCATCATATCGTACCGATTGTGATTCTTGTTCTTGTTTCTTCGATTGCGCTTGCCGCAGCGATCCTTGCAGCGACAGGTCATCTTGGAGAATTTGTAAATGCACTGAATGAGCAATTTTCATCTGGAAATCAGCCAGACGCAGAAGAGTCTGCAAAGCTTCCAGAAAAATCTTCTGACAAATCATTAGAAGAGAATACTGAAAAAGAGCATTCATCAGAGGTTAAGTCATCTGAAACACAAACGTCATCTGAGACAGCTCCATCATCAAGTGCAGATGATAATTTAGAAAATAATAACGAAAATAATCAAACTTCCCAGAATACAGCAGCTGATACAGCTGCTGTATCTGATAGTGCAGAAATTACTTCAAGTGCAGGCAGTACAGAGCCCTCTTCCTTAAAAGAAGAGAGTAGCACACAAGAAAAATCTGTGGATGAAGTAGAGACTGAGTCAGAATCAGAGACAGAAAAAGAGTATCAAACTGAAACAGAAACCGAGAAAGAATCTGAAACAGAGACAAAGCCAGCTTCTATTGAACAAGAGAAAACAAGTCTTGAGCAGACAGAAACAAGCACAGAAGAAGCTGAAACTGAAAATAAATCTGAGGAAGAATCAGAGAGAGAAACAGAGAAAGAATCTCAAACAGAATCAGAAGTAGAAACTGAAACAGAGACAGAAACTGAAACAGAAACAGAGTCTGAATCTGAGACTGAAACCGAGATGGAGACAGAAGCAGAATCCGAGTCTGATGAGGATAATACAAATCCATATCATGAAGCGGCAAAAGCAAAGTATCCAACTTTTTCAAATGAAAGCTATGCTCCAATTCCAGAGGTTTCTTCGGGATGTATTTACGCAAAATATACCAATTTTGATGAGGCTTTTCAGACACTCTATACTAATCAGAGTGATTTGGCAGGAGCAGCGCAGGTTGCACTGAATACACCAGGATTTAATATTATTGGCTATCGTGTTTATATGCTTGCGTATCAGGATGGTATCCTGAATGCGTATAGTACACAGCTTGATGGTACAGATCTGCAGCTAAGTGCAATGAATGTTGGCACAGAAGCATATATCATGAATGGAAGCATTTTCTCAGAAAATCGCGAATATTCAATGACAGGAGATCCTGTAGGAACAGCATATCCGTATATAAAACGCTTCCTTACATTTGGTGAGGATAAGGTTTACTATCTGGATACAGATGGAGACATAACAAGAAGCGATTATCAGCATACAGTTATTCAGCGTCTTGAACTAGGCATTGATGATGGCAATGATGTGGCTTGGGCACAGGTTATTGGACCGTATCTTATTTATTATGATACAAAGACAGAGCTTATGTACAGCTGCAACTTAGATGTAGGCACGATTGTTTTGCTTGACTTTGATGGAGTCGCAGCCCCGTCAGGTCTTTGCGGAAACGGAAATTGGGTCTATGGTCTGTATGATGGAAAGCTTGCAAAGGTTCGTCCAAATGGAAGTGAACTTCAAACTATTTATGAGCCAGATGATTCATTAGAGCTTGTCTCAGTGGAGCATGCCATGGAAAATTATATTATTTTGACTGCAAAGAATACTGCAAACATAAAAAAGAGTGCAGAAAATAATTCAGCAGATTCTAATGCAGCAGATTCTAATGCAGGATTCAAGACGTATTGTTATAACCTACAAACTGGAGAGCTTACTCAGCTTTCATCCGAATAAAAAAGTTTTAGGGCGAGGGTTTTAATGCCCTTGCCCTTTTACTATATATGCAGCAAAAAAGGAGGAATATTTGATGATTTACGACGTATTAGAATATGGTGCAAAGGCGGATGGAGTAACAAATGACGCTGCCGCTATTCAGAAAGCAATTGACGAATGCAGTGCTGCCGGTGGCGGTCAGGTTGTGCTTAGAAGCGGAAGAACATATTATTCAAGCTCCATTATTATAAAGCCATATGTAGATCTTCATTTAGAGAGAGGAAGCGTATTAAAGGCGCATAGCGATCTGACAACTTATTTTCATCCAAATGAGGGTCAGAAGGATAATGGTGTAAAGATTGAGGGAACACCAGTAACATTAAAGCCATCATATGCTTTTATTTATGCGAAGGATGCCGACCATATGGCAATCACAGGAGATGGCGTTATTGACGGAAATGCATTTGCATTTGTAAAGCAGGTAAGCCAGTACTACGTTACAGGCGATTTTTATCCGCGCCCGACTGTCATCTATGTAGAACATTGTAATCATATCAATTTTACAAATATTATTATCAGAAATGTTTCTTTCTGGACTTTGCACACAGCAGGCTGTGATGATGTATTGATTGACCGCATTCGCATTTTAAATGATTTGAATGTTGCAAACTCCGATGGTATTGATCCAGACCATAGTACAAATGTGCGCATTATAGGCTGCCATATTGAGTGTGGTGATGATTGTATTTGTCTGAAGAGTTCTGCCGGAAACATGGAATATGGTCCGACAAAAAATGTGCTGATCAGTGATTGTACATTAATTTCCACTTCCGCAGCATTGAAGATCGGAACAGAAGGAACTGGCAATTTTGAAAATCTGACAGTAAATAATTGTATTATCAGCGGCAGCAATCGTGGAATTTCTATTCAGATTCGCGATGGCGGTCATGTAAAAAATGCAATGTTTTCAAATATCATCATCGAGACACGCCGTTTCGCAGATTGCTGGTGGGGCTGCGGTGAGCCAATCAGCATAACAACACATAATCGTGTGCCAGAGAAGCAGTCTGGCCATATTTCAGGAATTACATTCCGAAATATCACCTGCGACTCAGAGAATGGTGTATTTTTATCAGGAAGTGATGGAAACCACATTGAGGATGTGCTGTTTGAAGATGTCAAGGTAAAGATTCATTCAAAGAGCAAATGGCCAAAGGGTCTTTATGATTTAAGACCAGGCTTTGGACAGAAGATTGAAGAGATTCCAAGCGCCGGCTTCTATATGAGAAGAGCAGATGGCGTGACTATACGAAACAGCTGCGTTGTCTTTGAGGGTGAAGAGCGAGATTGTTTTGGAGAGGCAATCCATGCGCAGGATTGTGCAGATCTTGTAATTGAAGGCTTTAAAGGAGAAGCAGCAAGACCAGAGTTAGAAGCAATTGTAATTGAATAAATGCATTGTAACGGAGCAATTCGTGGGCATTTTGTAGGGTATACCTTCAACAGATATATCCTAGAAAGTATATCATGCAAATTTGCAGGAGACAAGGAGATTTTCAGAGGGGACGCTATCTATGAAAACAGTCGTATTTCATTTACAGGCGAAAACATGTGAAAAAGACATTTCAAAGTTAAAAGAAGAAATTTTATCTTATAATATAAGAATCGAAGAAAAAGAACTTTCCGAGGTAAAAGAAGAAAAAGACAGTATTCTGGCGATTACGGATCAGTTTTCGGACGTTGATTATGCGAAGGAACACAACATCGCAGTTATTTTCTATGAGACACCGGGAACGAACCGCAGTGTGTCCGGTGTGGACATGGTCATACAGGGATTTGAAGAGCTGGATGTAGAGTATCTGCAGCTTATTTATATGCGACATCACGGATTGCCGTGGATCATGGCAAAGACGGATCGGATCTGCATCCGCGAGAGCGTGGAGGGGGATCTTACGGCTTTCCGGCAGCTGTACCAGGAAGCAGGGATGCTGGATTATCTGCCGAATCCGGAGTTTGAAGGTGAGGAAGGAAGAGAAAACTTCCGTCATTATATCCGCAGCATGTACCGTTTTTATAATTACGGGATCTGGACAGTGCTCGAGCGAAAAAGCGGTGCAATTATCGGAAGAGTCGGCATTGAAAACGGAGAATATCAGGGACAGAGCGTACTGGAACTTGGCTATCTGATCGGGAAAGACTGGCGGCGACAGGGATTTGCAAGAGAAGCCGTTTCGATGACGGAACGGTTTGCAGCGGAAGTTTTGCAGGCGGATTCACTCCATGCTTTTATTCACCCGCAAAATGAATCATCTATTGCATTTATTAAAGCAATTGGATACGAAAAACTGGAACTGCCAGGAGAGGACGGAGTTCTGGTCTGGCAAAAAAATCTGCAAAAGGGCAGAATTTAGAAAACGTTTAGAAAAATTTCTCCGGATTGTTTAGAAAGAGCGATTAATATGAAATAGCTCTTGCAGATGAATGAGCTTAAAAACAAAAGAGGTGGAAAAATGCAAATCGAATTTCAGATTTTAGATGCACTGCAAAAGATACATACGCCAGTTCTGGATGGCGTGATGTGTCTGATCACATCACTTGGAAATGCCGGGATCATCTGGATTTTACTGACCATTGCCCTGCTGATTAATCCAAAGATCAGAAGAACAAAAGAGGGAACAGCGTGCAGACTTTTCGGGGAATCCGGCAGACGAAGCGGATGTATTTTGCTTGCAGCACTGATTCTTGACCTGATTCTGTGCAACGGTATTTTAAAAAATCTGTTTCACAGAGTACGGCCGTATGACATCAGAACATCCATCGAACTTCTGGTAAAAAGACCGCTGGATTATTCGTTTCCGTCCGGACATACGGCAGCTTCCTTTACTGCGGTGGTGGCACTTTCTTTTGCCGGTGAGAAAAGGGCATGGAAAGCGGCACTGGTTCTTGCATGTCTGATCGCATTTTCCAGAATGTATCTGTATGTACACTATCCGACTGATGTACTCGGCGGTGTGCTGGTTGGGATTGCAGCAGGATATGGCGGATACCGGGTGGTGAAAGCACTGGAACAGTATAAAAAGGAAAAATAATACAGCATTTTACGAAAGCCCCGTTCTGTGGTATGATAACAGTCAGATTATTACACTACAGAAAGGGGCATTTTCAATGGGAGATACCTCAAAATATAAAGAAGAAAAACAGATCGCACTCGGGATCCTGGCTCATGTGGATGCCGGAAAGACGACGCTCTCCGAATCCATGCTGCACAAGGGCGGTATTGTGGACAATATAGGCAGAGTCGATAAAAAGAATGCCTTTCTCGATAATTACGAACTGGAAAAGGAGCGGGGCATCACAATCTTTTCCAAGCAGGCGGTGTTTCGGATCGGAAATATGAGAGTAACGCTTCTGGATACACCGGGACATATTGATTTTTCGGCGGAGATGGAGCGGACGCTTCAGGTGCTTGACTATGCGGTGCTTGTCATCAACGGGGCGGACGGTGTGCAGGGACATACCAGGACGCTCTGGAGACTCCTGGAGCGTTATCAGATCCCGGTGTTTTTGTTTATCAACAAAATGGATCAGTTCAAAGGAAATGATGAGGAAAAGCAGGAAGAGCAGGAGCGTCTCCTTGCCAGTCTTCAGAAAGAGCTGAGTACTTCCTGCCTTGATTTTGGCGGAGAATGGGATGCGGCATTTTTGGAGAACTTGGCTTTGTGTGAGGAAGAGGTGCTGGAGCATTATCTGGAATCGGGAGAAGTAGAAGAGGCAGATATTGTAAAAATGGTCGCACAGCGGAAAGTATTTCCGTGCTATTTTGGTTCTGCATTGAAAGAGGAAGGTGTGGACAAATTTCTGAAAGGTGTGGAAACTTATACGGCAGAAAGAAAATACGGGGATAAGTTTGCAGCCAGAGTTTTCAAGATTGCAAGAGATGCACAGGGAAACCGGCTGACCTACCTCAAAGTGACCGGCGGCGTGCTGAAGGTCAAGATGCTGCTCAAAGGTGAAAATCGCAATGCAGAGGAGACGGAGATCTGGGAAGAAAAGGTCGACCAGATCCGCATTTATTCCGGGGCACGTTATGAGATGGTAAAGGAGGCAAAGGCAGGGATGGTCTGTGCGGTCACCGGACTGGATCATACGTTTGCAGGGGAAGGTCTGGGCCTAGAAGAAGAAAGCACGATTCCGCTGCTGGAGCCGGTGCTTTCCTATAAGATCGAACTGCCGCCGGAATGTGATGCCCATCAGATGCTTCGCAAACTGCGTCAGCTGGAGGAGGAAGAACCGC
>ERZ824600.1512-NODE-1512-length-28193-cov-3.397861_pt1 | contig 28193 bp, 18 predicted proteins | sample MGYA00519933_ERZ824600 | MGnify/ENA primary metagenome ERZ824600 (study PRJEB31778, sample SAMEA3449178) | human gut metagenome | biome: human gut; feature: human-associated habitat; material: faeces | place: United Kingdom | collected 2010/2012 ... | reverse complement strand
AGACGACAAAGGATTTTAAGATCCTTGTGGTGGACAACGGATCCACGGACGGAAGTGTGGAGTGGCTGAAGGAGAAACAGATCCCCGTCCGCACCATGTCCGACTGGGCGGAGCGGCTCTACCCGGAATCTCCGGACTTCTCCGGCAACATCATGCCCCGCCTGGATCGGGATCTGGACGGGAACTCCGTGCCGGACGGTTATCGGTTGAGTCCGGGGACCCGGGCCCGGAACGGAGTGCTGTTCCTGCCTTCCGGAAGCGGAGAGGTTTTTTCCATCACGGAACTCGGCGGGCTGAGAAAAGGGGAAAACGTGTTCCGCTTTTCCGTGAATGCCCGTCCGGGGACGACTCTGATTTTCCAGTTCCGTTTTCACCGGCGTGGACGGGCCCGGCCGGAGAGTCGGAAACCGTTGAAATTTGCAATCACGCAATCCGGCTGGCAGACCTGTTCGGAAGAGCTGAATATTCCCAGAAATGTGATTGCGCTGGATTTGATCTGTCGGGTGGAGAATGCGGAAAAGGGAGCGGAGCAGAAGGGGCTTTCGCTGGAACCCGCCCCGAAACCTGCGCCCCGGGGCGGACGGAGGGACCATCGCTGGAAGCGGGCCGGATGGACCCCCCGGAGAAGATAAACAAAACTCCGGATCAGGAGCAGCCGCTTCCGCAGTTGCGTCCGCCGTCGATCAGATGATTGCTTCCGGTGATGAACGCGGCTTTGTCGGAGCAGAGATAGAGGATCAGATTGACCACTTCAATCGGTTCCGCTGCGCGGCCGAGCCGGGTTTTCATATTGGCCATTGCCGCCCGGGTCAGGACCGGTCCCGGAGAGACGCAGCAGGCGCGGACTCCGTGCGGTGCGCCGATCAGCGCCATGGATTTGGTCAGTCCGATCATTCCGGCCTTTGCCGCGCTGTAATCCGGACAACCGCTTCCGGTGACTCCGTCGATGGAGCCCATGTTGATGATGACGCCCCGTTTCTGCGCGATCATTGTGGAGATCACCGCATGGCAGAACATGAGCGCGCCTTTCAGATTCACATCGATCCCCCACTGGATGACGCTGACATCCCAGTCCTGAAACGCTCCTTTTGCTCCAAGCACCCGGCAGGAGGCGCCGCCGGCGCAGTTGTGAAGGATGTCGATGGTGCCGAACTCCTGAAGCGCACGGTCGCGGGCCGCGCAGATATCGTCGTAATTGCGCACATCGACGACCGCTCCGATCGCTTTTCCTCCGTTCTTCCGGATCTCTTCCGCGCACGCTTCGACCGCATCCCGGTTGATGTCGCAAAGGACAACATTGGCTCCCTGTTTGGCCAGTTCCTGACCCGTCAGAAGCCCCATCCCGGATGCTCCTCCTGTGATAATCGCCGTTCTTCCTGTGAATTCCATGGTAAAACTCCCTTTTATTGACGGTGATGGATTCCGTGTGGCTGTTTTTAGAATACCATGGTCTGCGGAACGATGCAATCCGGATGCGTTCTTTTCTCTGAAAAGGTTTATGCAAACCGCAGTTTTCTTTCAAAAGATCCGGAAAAACTCTGCAAACGGATCAATCCGGATCCGGAAAAACATCATTCCGCAGCGGCGGGGACACTGGAGGACGGTGCGTCGATCAGGTCGGAGATCCGAGCTTCTTCTGACGGGCCTTCCGCGCATCCTCCTGTTTCTGTCTCTGGGATTCCGCCTCGCGGATGAGCGTATCGGTCTTGTTGTAGGCTCCGGTTTTCTCCTTGATGAAGGAGACGCCGTAGAAGACGTCGTTATCCTCCATCAGATTGATGGAGAGCCTTGCGGTTGTGAACTTCCCGGTCCAGGTCAGCGGACGGAGACGGTCTTTCAGAGCCGGATCTCTCGGCTTGGTTCTCTGCAGGTCGTCCGGCCCGTAGATGGACAGATACTGCGCTTTGAGCTTTTCATAATCCTGTAGCGAAACCCGGGTATAGAACGTGATCACGCGGGACAGTTTATTGTTTTTATAATCGAACTGGATATTTCGGATCTGCCGGTTCGGGGTCACGAAATAGTCATACTGTTTCGTGGCCATCGGACTGTAGTTTTCCAGCTGAAGCGCCAGCCGGGCTTCGCCGCGTGTGAAATCCCAGAATGCCGGAGAGTAACCGCGGTCGGAATCGATGCCGTTGAGGTTGCGCACCTCTTTTTTCTTTGCGGCGATCTTTTCCCGAAGAGCGGTCTCGTTCGGTGTGTCGAACACCAGCAGCTCCCCTGTGTCCGTGGAGGTCTTGGCTCCGGAGATGGAGGCCAGTTTCTGGCGCTCAATCGCTATTTTCTGATGGGTCAGCTGGGATGCGGTGTACCAGGTGTCGAGAAAATTGATGTATCCGGCTTTTTCATTGGCCGCGTCCTGCGCGGTTTTCAGCTTTTCGAGTTCGCGCATTAGAGCCTCGCTCCGGCGCTGGCGGTAATCCTCGTAGCGGACTCCGACATATTCCGCGCGTTTCTCTTCACAGACCAGCTTGTCGATCCGGATCTTGTCTTCCGGAATCACATCGATGTACGGCACGATCCGGGAGCCGATCTTCACCGTGCGGCGGTCGGGGGAAAGCGAATAGAAAATCCCCGACACCACATAGACCTTCGAACCCCGATAATACCGGATCCGGATCTTATCCCGCAGTTTGTACAGGATAAAACGTTTTTCCGCTTCGCGCGTCAGCTCCTGCTTGTACTGCTGGAGCGTTTTCGGGAACTGCTTGCTGATCTTCTTCTGCGCCAGAGCCAGGAGCTCCTTATGGGTCCGCTTGTCGAGCGGAGCCGAGGGCTTGAACGGAATTTCGGTCGCCACATCGCCCAGAATGGCGTTGGCGACATCCTTGTTCATGATGTTTTCCCCCGCGTCCATGTGGACTTTGATCACCCGTTCGATAAAATCGTATTTTGCCCGGGAGATATTCAGCCCGGTCGTGTTGGAGGGCGGAACATATTTGATTTTCATTCCGGTTGATCGGATGGCGTTTTTCCCCCGTGCCTGAGCAACCTGTGTCTGTCCCGGCAGTTCCGGGATGAGAATCAGCATCGCAGCCACGGTCAGTGTCCTATACAGAAGAATCTTGTTCATACAGAGACCTGTCCTGCTGAAATTTTTTTTGTTTCTGTTATTTTTTATATTATTATACCACATTTTTTTCATTTTGACAATCCCTTCCCGGAAGAAAACGCTATGAAATGCGTGTTTTCTTCGGAAAAACAGCGCCGGTTTATTTTTTAAGTATTTGATTATCAAAGTATTTTGATTTCGGTTGGATCCCGGAGGGATGACCCGGATCCGGGGAGAAAAATTTTCCAGCAGGAAAACTTGATTTTCTCCGGGAAAAGAGATAAAATACCGAATGAAAAACAGACTGCCGCACGCAGGAAACAGAAACCCGGTCCGGTGACCGGCAGGAAGCGAGGAGACCATGGAAGAGGGACTGTTCTCTCAATTGACCGATCGTCCGCTGGCAGACAGACTCCGCCCGGAAACCCTGGATGACATTGTCGGACAGGAGGAACTGATCGGTCCGGACGGCCCCATCCGCAAAATGCTGGAAACAAAGAAAATTTCCAGCTTCATTCTCTGGGGTCCGCCGGGATGCGGGAAAACGACGATCGCACGCCTGATGGCAAACGGAACCGATATGCGCTTTGTCGCTCTTTCCGCCGTCTTTTCCGGAATTGCCGACCTGCGAAAGGCCTTCGACGAGGCGGAAAAAAGACGGCTCTACGGAGAGCGGACCCTGCTGTTCGTCGATGAGATCCACCGCTTCAACCGCGCCCAGCAGGACGGATTCCTCCCGTTCGTGGAGAACGGAACCGTGACCCTGGTCGGCGCGACAACGGAGAATCCCTCCTTTGAGCTGAACAGCGCGCTGCTCTCCCGCTGTAAGGTCTTTGTCATGAAACCGCTGGATCGGAATGCGCTCCGCCGGATTGTCGAACGGGCGGAAACGCTGGTCGGCCGCAAACTCCCCGTCGATCCCGAAGCAGAGGAAATGCTGCTCGAACTGGCGGACGGCGACGGCCGCTACCTGATCAATCTGATCGAAAGCATCTACGATCTTGCCCCGCGCGACGGCCGGCTCGACCGGAACAGTCTTGAAAAAATCGTTCAGCATCGCGCGCCGATCTACGACAAGGACCGCGAAGGCCACTACAATCTGATCAGCGCGCTGCACAAATCCCTGCGCGGTTCGGATACCGACGCCGCGCTCTACTGGGCCGCCCGGATGCTGGAAGGCGGAGAGGATCCTCTCTACCTGCTGCGCCGGTTGACCCGCTTTGCGATGGAGGATGTGAGTCTCGCCGATCCGCAGGCGCTGCCGATGGCGATTGCCGCGTGGGACGCCTATGAGAGGCTCGGATCGCCGGAGGGGGATCTCGCTCTGGCCGAACTGATCATCTATCTGGGAACTGCTCCGAAGTCGAACAGCGCGGAGACCGCGTGGAACAAGGCGAGAAAGGCGGCCTCTGAGTATGCGTCGCTGACTCCTCCCGCGCATATCCTCAATGCCCCGACCAGGCTGATGAAGGAGATCGGATACGGAAAGGGGTATGTTTACGATCACGACACCCCGGAGGCGTTTTCGGGTCAGAACTATTTCCCGGACTCCATGCCCCGCATCCGGTTCTACAATCCGCCGGAGCGCGGATTTGAACGCGAGATTCTGCGGCGCCTCCGCTACTGGGATCGTCTCCGGGCGGAGAAACAGAAGAAGGCCGGTGACTGATGGCGCGCTCGGATTTCCGTCCCGGGGATATTCCGGCCAAGCCGGGGGTTTATGTGTATCGCGACCGGTTCGGAACGGTGATTTATGTGGGGAAGGCGTCGAATCTGCGGCGGCGCATGTCGCACTATTTTCAGCCGTCGCAGGCGCGGAGGGCGGATCCGAAGCTGCGCTCCCTGATCCATTCGATCGACCGGTGGGAGATTTTCCCGGTGAAAAGCGAGGACGAGGCGCTGATTCTGGAGTCCCGCTTCATCAAGGAGTACGCGCCGCACTACAATATCCTGCTCCGGGACGACAAACGCTATCCGATGCTGAAAATCGATCGGAACGAACGGTTCCCGCGCGTGCGTCTGACCCGGCTCCGGAAGAAGGATTCGTGTCTTTATTTCGGTCCGTTTCCGCACGGGAGCGCCATGCGCCGTCTGGCCGAGTATCTGACCCGGCGGTTCGGTCTGCGCTCCTGCAAGGCGGAATCTCCCGGAGAGGAGGAGTTCCGGCACTGTCTGGCCGGGACGGTCCGCGACTGCTGCCGGCCCTGCGTGGGCGGCGTGACGGAGGAGGAGTACCGGGAGAGGGTCGACCGCGTGGTCGCGGTGCTGAACGGCGAGATCCGCGAGGTCGCCGAGGAGCTCCGGCAGAAAATGGCGAAAGCCGCCGCGGAAAAGGCGTTTGAAAAGGCGGCCGCCTTCCGCGATATTCTGGGAAATCTGCAGTCGCTGGTCCGGACGCGCTCGTTCGAACATGCCGAGCTGCCGAATGAGGCGGGGATGGAGGCCGTGGCGGATCTGCAGAAGGCGCTGCGGCTGCCGAATGTGCCGCATGTGATTGTCGGTTTCGATATTTCCAATCTGGGGACAACCTTCGCGGTCGCGAGTCTGGTCTGCTTCCGGGAGGGACGCCCCGACAAGGCGTCGTATCGGCGTTTCCGGATCAAAACCGTCGAAGGACAGAACGACTTCGCAATGATGAACGAGGTGGTCAAACGCTACTTCTCCCGTCTGCTCCGCGAACAGCGTCCGCTTCCCGATCTCCTGATGGTGGACGGCGGAAAAGGACAGCTGCATCTGGCGCTCGACGCGCTGATCTCCATCGACTGTCCGCCGTTTCCGGTCGTCGGGCTGGCGAAACGGAACGAGGAGATCTTTCTCCCCGGCCGCAGCGAGCCGGTCGTCCTGGACCGGAACCGTCCCGCCCTGAAGGTCCTGCAGGCCCTGCGCGACGAGGCACACCGCTTCGCCGTCTCCTACAACCGTCAGCTCCGACTCAAACGGATCGCCGAATCCCTGCTCGATGAGATCCCCGGACTGGGCGAGGTCCGCCGAAATGCCCTCCTGAAGGCCTTCGGTTCCGTCGCGATGATCCGCAAAGCCTCCCCCCGCGAGATCGCCGACCGCGTTTCCGGAATCGGTCCCGAATTCGCCGAAACCATTCACGAATTCCTGCGGACGCACCGCTGATTCCGGGAAACAATTCCCCCGCTTCCCCTGCCGCCTGCTTTTTCCGATCGGACAAAAAAAGAGACGGCAGAAAACTTCCTGCCGCCTCTCGTCCAAATAAACGGAAAAGCGATACTCTTAGAACGCATTCCGGTAGATGCCGAGGATATCCTCAACGCTCGTGTCGCGCGGATTTCCGCCCGTGCAGACATCGGCGAAGGACATTTCCGCCAGCGCCGGCAGATCCTCCTCCTTCACCGAGGGCAGCTCGCGCATCTTCTGCGGAATTCCGACATCGACAGAGAGTTTGCGAACCGCTTCGACCGCCGCTTTGCGCGCCTCCTCCGTGCTCATGGCATCGACATTTGCAACACCCATCGCCCGCGCGATTTCGCGGTATTTCTCTCCGGTTGCCGGAGCATTGTACTCCATCACATAGGGGAGCAGCACCGCGTTGGCAATGCCGTGCGGCGTGTTGTAGAATCCGCCGAGCGAGTGCGCCATCGAGTGGACGATTCCGAGTCCGACGTTGGAGAATCCCATTCCGGCGATGTACTGCCCGAGCGCCATGCCGTCACGGCCTTCCGGCGTGTTGTTCACAGCTCCCCGCAGTGAGCGGGAGATGATCTCAATCGCCTTCAGATGCATCATATCGGTCAGCTCCCAGGCGGCCTTTGTGATGTATCCTTCGATTGCGTGGGTCAGCGCATCCATTCCGGTTGCGGCGGTCAGCCCCTTCGGCATCGAGGACATCATCTCCGGATCGATCACGGCGAGAAGCGGAATATCGTGCGGATCGACGCAGACAAATTTCCGTTTCTTCTCCTCGTCTGTGATAACATAGTTGATCGTGACCTCCGCCGCGGTTCCGGCCGTGGTCGGAATGGCGATGATCGGAACACACGGCCTGGACGTGGCCGCGCAGCCTTCCAGCGAAACCACATCGGCAAACTCCGGATTGTTGATGATGATGCCGATTGCTTTCGAGGTGTCGGTCGGGGAGCCTCCGCCGATCGCAATGAGGTAGTCCGCTCCGGCCGCCTTGAACGCTTCCACGCCCTGCTTGACAACGTTGACCGAGGGATTGGCCTTCACGTCGCTGAAGATTTCATAGGCAAGACCCGCCTGATCCAGCAGAGAGGTCACTTTGTCCGCCACATGAAATCTGATGAGATCCTTGTCGGTCACGACAAGCGCTTTTTTGAACCCGCGTCTCTTAATCTCATCCACGATGGCGGAAATGGCTCCCGCGCCGAAATAGGAAGTCTGATTCAGAATCATGCGATTGATCATTTCTACGAACTCCTTCTGCCTCAATATCGTTGTTTTGTTCCTTTGCGTAAAGAACCGCATCCGGTTTAGATGGAATTGTGTAAAAGTAGCACCGGATTTCGGAATTTCAAGTTATCGGCATGAAGGTTTTACGGAGAAATCGGACGGGGCTTGCCGCCGTTCGGATTTTCTGTTCCGCTTCCGCGTATGTCGGATGGATCGGACTCCTGGCGGAGGAATCGCGGATGGATGCGCAGTCCGTCGTTTTCCGCATGGAGCCGGAGAGAAAAAAAGGCGTCCGGCAGAAACCGGACGCCTGTCGTTTCGGGAGAATTTCCGGCCTTTTATTTTACGACCAGATTCACAATCCGTTTCGGCACGCAGATCGCTTTGACGAGCTGTTTGCCTTCGATGGCTTTCTGCACCTGCGGATTGGCGAGGGCGAGTTCGCGCATCGTATCCGGATCGGCGCTGGTCGGCATCATCATGCGGACGCGCGGTTTGCCCTGAACCTGGACCATGATTTCGATCTCATCCTCTTTGAGTTTGGACTCATCGAATTCGGGCCACGGGGCCAGGGAGAGGGGGGCTTCATGACCGAGGATCTCCCACATCTCCTCCGCGATGTGCGGGGCGTACGGACAGAGCAGCTTCGCGTAGATTTCCGCGGCCTCCCGGGGCATTTTCTCCAGTTTGGAGAACTCGTTGAGGAAGATCATCATCTGGCTGATCGCGGTGTTGAAGTTCAGCGTTTCGGTGTCCTCCGTGACTTTCCGGATTGTGGCGTGCAGGAGTTTTTCCTGCGCGGGAGTGAGAGGAATGTCCGCAATTTCCGTCTGCGCGATCATCCGCCAGGAGCGTTTCAGGAAGCGGAATACCCCTTCCACACCCTGGGTGCTCCACGGCTTCACCGCCTGAAGGGGACCCATGAACATCTCATAAAGACGCATGGCGTCCGCTCCGTAGTCCCGGATGACGTCGTCCGGGTTGACCACGTTCTTCAGCGATTTCGACATTTTCGCGGGGAACTCCGTCAGTTTTTCCCCGGTCTCCTTGTGAACGGGTCCGTTCTCCCCCTTGACGACCTTGTCCATCGGGACCAGAGCGCCGCGGGAATCCTTGTAGGAGATTCCGAGAATCATTCCCTGATTGATCAGCTTGTGGAACGGCTCCGGCGTGGAGACTGCCCCGATGTCGTACAGCACCTTGTGCCAGAACCGGGCGTACAGAAGATGGAGAACCGCATGCTCGGCCCCGCCGACATAAAGATCGACCGGCATCCAGTACTTCTCCTTTTCCGGATCGACAAACTGCTTGTCGTTATCCGGATCCAGATAGCGCAGATAGTACCAGCAGGAACCCGCCCACTGCGGCATTGTGTTCGTTTCGCGGCGGCCCTTCATGCCGGTGACGGGATCGGTGTAGTCGAGCCACTCCTTGGCGTTCGCAAGCGGAGATTCGCCGGTGCCCGCCGGTTTGAAATCGTCCAGAGGAGGAAGCGTCACCGGAAGATCCTTTTCGTCCACCAGACGGATGGAGCCGTCCTCCATGTGAATGACCGGAAACGGTTCGCCCCAGTAGCGCTGACGGCTGAACAGCCAGTCGCGGAGTTTGTAGTTGACCGTGAGTTTGCCGGCGTTCCGTTTCGAGAGCCAGTCGATGGTGGCCTGCTTCGCCTCCTTGACATGAAGACCGTTGAGGACAAGTCCCTGATCGTTGGCGGAGTTGAAGCTGACGCCGTCGCCGGTCCAGCAGACCTTTCCGGCGAGAATGTCGTCCATCCGGAGTCCGGCCGCCCGGGCGTCCGCTTCGGACGGCTCGATGATGCAGCGGATCGGAAGATGGAATTTGACGGCGAAATCGAAGTCGCGGGTGTCATGCGCCGGAACCGCCATGATCGCCCCGGTCCCGTAGGAGGAGAGAACATAGTCGGAGATCCAGACCGGCAGTTTCTCCCCGTTGACGGGATTGACCGCATAGGCTCCGGTGAAGGCTCCGGTTTTGTCCTTGTTGAGATCGGTGCGTTCCAGATCGCTTTTGAGCGCGGCTTTCCGCTGGTATTCCCGGACCGTCTCGCGCTGTTCCGGCGTGGTGATGGCATCGACCAGTTCGTGTTCCGGAGAGAGAACCAGATAGGTGGCGCCGAACAGTGTGTCGGGCCGGGTTGTGAAGACCGTGACCTGCTTGTCCGTCCCGTCGATATGGAACACCACTTCGGCTCCTTCGGATTTCCCGATCCAGTTGCGCTGCATCTCCTTGATGCCTTCCGGCCAGTCGAGCTGGTCGAGATCGGCGAGAAGACGTTCCGCATAGGCGGTGATCTTGAGCATCCACTGCTTCATCGGCTTGCGGATGACGGGATGACTGAGACTTGACCTTGTGCACAACCTCGCTGCCGCAGCGCTCGCAGACGCCGTTGACGACCTCTTCGTTGGCCAGGCCGACCTTGCACCCGGTGCACCAGTTGATGGGCATCTCCGTCTTATACGCCAGACCGTGCTTGTAGAGCTGAAGGAAGATCCACTGCGTCCAGCGGTAGTATTTCTCATCGGTGGTGTTGATTTCGCGGTCCCAGTCGTAGCTGAAGCCGAGGGACTGAATCTGGCGTTTGAAGGTCGCGATATTCTTTTTGGTCGTGATGGCGGGATGGGTTCCCGTCTCCACGGCGTACTGTTCCGCGGGAAGGCCGAATGCGTCCCAGCCCATCGGGTGGAGCACATTGTATCCGCGCATCCGTTTGTAGCGGCAGAAAATGTCGGTGGCCGTGTATCCCTCCGGATGCCCCACGTGGAGACCCGCCCCGCTGGGATAGGGAAACATGTCCAGCACATAGAGCTTTTCCTTTCCCGGAATTTCGGTTGCCTTGAAGGTCTTGTGATCGGCCCAGTATTTCTGCCATTTCTTTTCGATGGCGGAAAAATCGTATTCTCTGTTTTCCATGGTTCAATCCTTCCTGTGGTTCAGTTCCTGTATCCGTTTTGCCAGTTTGACGATGACGCTCTTGTAGTGGAGCAGCGCCCGGGCGTACGCAAGTTTCTCCGCCAGCGTGAGCAGCACATAGAGCATGGCGCAGATCGTGACGGTCCAGACACTCCCCGTCGCCGCCGCAAGGCCGGAGAACAGCAGACAGAAAAGAAGCGCGGTCCCTGTCGCCGCCCGGCGGTACCGGCGGACAACGGCTGTGTCGCCGCTGCGCCCGAGCACCTTCTCTTCCTGCGCTGTGAATTCAATCCGGTCCATTTCCGTTTTCTCAGAGATAATCTTTCTTCCGCAGATCGAAGACCCGTTTCGCTTTCCCCTCCTGCGCCGGCAGGGAGTTCGGCGCAACCAGCTCAACCCGGGGATTCACGCCCAGTTCGGTCTTCAGCGCGTCAATCACCTTCCGGCGGATGCCGTCCATCTGCTCCAGCGAGCCGGAGAAGCTGTGCGGATTGATCTCCACTTTCACATGGATGCGGTCGAGAAGGTCGTCCTTGGTCACTTCGATGATGTAGTGCGCGCCGATCTCCGGCACGCTCATGACCGCCTTCTCGATCTGCTGCGGGAAGATGTTCACTCCGTTGATGATGAGCATATCGTCGGAACGGCCTTTGAACCGGGCGATCCGGCGGTGTGTGCGGCCGCACGGACACGGTTCCGGTATGATCCGTGTCAGGTCGTGCGTCCGATACCGGATCAGCGGCATGGCTTCGCGCTGGAGGGAGGTCAGGACCAGTTCGCCCTCTTCCCCGTCGGGCAGCACTTCGCCGGTCACGGGGTCGATGATCTCCATCAGGTACTGGTCCTCCCAGAGGTGCATGCCGTTGTTCCGTTCGCGGCATTCAAAGGCGAGCCCGGGACCGCACATTTCGGAGAGTCCGTAGGAATTGAAGGCCTGGACGCCGAACGCCTCTTCGATCTGTCTGCGCAGTGCGTCGGAGTGGGGTTCCGCCCCGATGAAGAAGATCCGCAGTTTCAGATCCTTCGGGCTGATCCCGCACTCCGGGAAGAAGCTCAGAAGACGCATGGAGTAGCTCGGAAGAATGTGACAGACCGTCGTTCCGAAGGTCTGCATGAACCAGATCTGCCGTTTCGAGTTGCCCGCCGCGCTCGGGATGACCAGTGCGCCGAGTCTTTCCATTCCGTAGTGGAAGCCGAGTCCGCCGGTGAAGAGGCCGTAGCCCATGATGTTCTGGAACACGTCGGTCGGACGGGCGCCCGCCATGAAGGCCGAACGCGCGGTCATGTTCGCCCAGAGATCCAGATCGTGCTGCGTGTGAAACACCACGGTCGGCGTTCCCGTCGTCCCGGACGAGGAGTGCAGACGGACAATGTCCTTCATCGGTTTCGCGACAAATCCGTACGGAAAGTTCTCCCGCAGCGTCTGCTTGTCGATCAGCGGGAGACGACGGATGTCGTCCAGAGTCCGGATCGACTCAATCACCGGCTCCGTCAGAATCTTCGAATAAAAGGGGGAGTGCGCCGCAAGGGTCAGTGTTTTTTTCAGACAGCTCAGCTGGAGCGCCTGAAGATCTGCGCGGCTCATCAGTTCGATGTCGCGCTGCCAAAATTCCGTTTCCATCATTCACACCTTCGTATCTATGAAATTTAAGATTTTTTAACCGATCGGATTGTCAGGAAAAATCCAAGCGCCATGCTCAGAAACGCCCCCATCAGCACCCGGTATTCCGCCGGAAGGAGAAACGTGATGAAGTGCGCGGGAAGCCAGAAATACAGAATCGTTTTCGGAATGAACGACCCCCACGCATGTTTGTCGATCAAACTCAGAAATTCGGTCCCTCCGACGATCCTCCGCTTCGCAAAGACCACATTGAACCACTCATGGCCGAGCATCATCGGATACGCGAAGATCAGATTCATCCAGAACGAGGTCGAAATCGCAAAAATCAGCCTGTTTCCGATCTCCCCCATATCCTTCCCGCCAAACCACAGCGGAGTTCCCATGACGCCTGCAACGCCTCCCGCGAACAGCGCAAACGCAATCGTCATCACCATTCCGAACACGCCCCAGGTCACGGTGCGGACAAGAAAAAGATCCGTATGCCAGTACCCTGTCCGGATCCGGTTTTTGACCATCTCTCCGAACATCGCCAGAAGCGCAAATTTCAGGAACCCCATCCAATAGGGGGCCGCCTTGGTCACATTTCCGAACTGGTCGAGTCCTTTCAGCGTGAATCCGGTCCACTGGAACGAGCCGTGAATCAGCCCTCCTTCCATGGAGAGTTTCGCCTGAATGGTGTAATTGATCGGGAAAAACACGACCAGCAGTGCCAGAAGCACCAGAAACGCGATTCCGATATAGTCCGTTTTTTTCATTGCTTCCCTCTTTGGTTGGATCGGATGTCAGACAAGTCCGAGTTCGAGAATGCGGTCCTTGGCCTCGGGATACCGTTGCATGAGCTCATCCGCGGAGCCTTCCACATAGTCCTCATATTCGAATCCGGGGCAGACGACCGCGCCGAACAGGCCCCAGCTCTCCTCCGACCGGTCGAGAAGAACGGTGCTCTGCCACGTCCAGGCGGGAACGAGGCTCTGCGGGAACTCTCCGCCGAGCACGTCCGGTCCGATGATCCGCTCTTCAAAGGTCCCGTCGGGGAGCAGCAGAAGCTGAATTGCGGGCGATCCGGCGTGATACATCCAGATTTCGTCCGATTTGACCATGTGCCAGCGGGAGATCTCCTTCCCGCGCAGCAGGTAGAAGATACTGGTTGCCGCCCGGCGCTGTTTGGTTGCGTGCGTGCGGACAACGGAACGGAACACTTCCCGGAACATTCCTCCCTCGCAATGTCCCTGAAGTCCGAGAGCCTGAGCAATTTCCTGTGCGGATGCCATAACGGTCAATGAAGAATAGAAGAAACGCCGGGGTGCTTGTCCCCCGGCGTTCCGTTGACTCAAAGGGTGGATTACTTCCGCAGCGTGACGGCGACAAATTCGTCACGGCGGTTCTTGGAGCGGGATTCTTCGTCATCGCCCTGCACGGCGGGACGTTCCTCCCCGTAGCTGATGGTCCGGATCCGCGATTCCGCAACCCCTTTGCCGAGCAGATATTCCTTTGCGGCCAGCGCTCTGCGTTCTCCCAGCGCGCGGTTGTATTCATCGCTTCCGCGGCTGTCGCAGTTTCCTTCGATCACCACGCCGGTTCCCGGGTTGCTGGAAAGATAGGAGGCGATCTCATCGAGTTTCGGTGCTTCGGCGCTTGCGATCCGGGAGCTGTCGAACGGGAAGTAGACGATCGGCAGCGTGACTCCGGGAATCGGACGGCCGAAATCGTCATACGGTCCGGGTGCCGTGGAGTTCCATTCTCCGGCTCCCGCTCCTTCGATTCCGTTGATGCCGCCGGTGCTCGTGATCTCCGCCGATCCGCCGACAGGCTGCTGTTCCGTTCCTGTACCGCGGACGTCGCTGGAGGTGCCTTTCACCTTGAACATTTCAAGGCTTTCATCCTCTCCGCTTTCGAACCATGCGCATCCGGTTGCTCCGAGTGCGAGGGCGATTGCCGCTGCTCCGCCGATCATCCGTTTCGTGAATGACATACATCTTCTCCCTGTTTTTCTGTTGTTTCGCAATGTTTTCTGATACCTTGACAATTTAACGATTATTTTTCATTTTTCAATCACTTTTCCGGTTTCTGCATCAAGAAATGCGCTTTTTTTTCATTTTTTTAAGAAAAGATTTCTGTTCTTCTATTGTTTATCGCGCAACGGGAGTTAAATTAATAGCGTCACGGTGAAATTAAATCACGGAAGGATTGAAGCATCATGTCAGAGTCACTACCCAAGATGGCGCCCGGGGACATCAACTGGTCCTCCCTGGGATTTGCGTACATGCCGACCAATTCCTATGTCCGCTCCACATGGACGGATGGAAAATGGTCTGAACCTGTCCTGCACACGGAACCGGTGATCACGATGTCCGTCGCGGCAACCTGTCTGCATTACGGGCAGGCCGCGTTCGAAGGACTCAAATGTTTCCGTCAGAAGGATGGTTCGGTCCGCTGCCTCCGGCCCTGGGAGAATGTCAAACGGATGAATCTCGCGGCCGATTACATGCTCGCTCCCCAGATCCCCATGGAGCTCTATCTGAAGATGATTGAGATGGTCGTGCGGGACAATGTCGATTATGTGCCACCCTATGGAACCGGCGGTGCGCTCTATATCCGTCCGCTGCTGATCGGAACCGGCGCACAGGTCGGTGTCGCGCCCAGCAAAATGTATGATTTTCTGATTCTGGTCACCCCGGTCGGCGCCTATTACAAGGGCGGAATCACTCCGGTCGAAGCGCTCGTCATTGAGGATTACGACCGCGCCGCTCCGCTCGGAACCGGACATGTCAAATTCGCCGGAAATTACGCCGCCAGTCTCAAGCCCAGCCGCGTCGCAAAAGACAAGGGGTATCCGATCACCTTGTTCTTCGACCCGAAGGAGCATGAGTTCATCGACGAATTCGGAACCAGCAACTTCTTCGCGATCACAAAGGACGGCCGGTATGTGACGCCGGTTTCCCGTTCCATTCTCCACAGCATCACCAATATGTCGCTGCAGGAGATCGCGAAGGATTTGAACATCCCGGTCGAACTGCGGAAGATTCACAAGAAGGAGCTTGCCGATTTCGCCGAGGTCGGCGCGTGCGGAACCGCCGTGGTCATCACCCCGATTTCCAAGATCGTCATGGGGGACACCGTCTTCCAGTACGGCGAAACCTGCGGCCCGGTTCTCCACCAGCTCTACGACCGCATGACCGGCATTCAGCACGGCGATCTGCCCGATACGCACAACTGGATGATGAAGATTCAGTAAGAACAGAGATCTTGATTCCGCTCCTGCGGAAATCGCAGCGGGAAGGAAATGCCTTTTGAGGAAAGGTTTTTCCTTCCCGCATTCTTTTTTCAGAAACCGTTTCGTTTTCCGCCGGGGAGCGGATCAGAGTTCGTCGAGGAAGCGCCGGAATTCCCGGGCACGGTGATTCAGCGTGTGATCCCGGAGTGTGCGTTGGAAGGCGGCTTCCGCCATTCTGCGGGCGCAGTCGGGTTTTTTCTGGAAGAAGCGTGCTTTTTCGCAGAGTTCCGCGGGGGTGCGGAAAATGGAGATTTCGCGGTCCGGTTCGAACAGCTCCTCCAGCTCCTCGACATATTCGGTCAGCAGGCACGTCCGGCAGGCGGAGACAATGAAAACCTGCATGTTGACCAGCGTATGAAGATCCTTGAACTGATCCTGCTGGACATTGATGAACAGTTCGGCTCCTGAGACGGCCTGGCGCAGGGTTTTGCCGTAAATATTTTTTGCGAGAGGGAAAAGCGCCGCGCTCTGTCCGGCGGAGAGGTCCGAAAGCTCATGCCATTTTCTCCCGTACAGAGTCACCGGGAGATCCGCGTTCAGAAGGGTTTCAAAACATTGGATCCGGTGCGGAGAGGGTCGTCCGATGAAGATCCGTTCCCGGCGGAAAACCGGATCGACCTCCTTTTCCGGATAAAAGCGGCGCGGATTGACTCCATGCGGAAGGTAAACGGCGTTGGAATATCCCTTTTCCCGCAGTTCCCGGCAGGAGTAGCGGGAGGTCGTGACAACCAGATCCACCTGATGGATCCACTGTTCCGGCCGGGCAAAGGCGGGAAAATTCGGTCCCTCCATATCGTAGACGACGATCCGGCCGCGGTAGAACTCCCGAACCTTCCGGAAATCGAACCGCGGTTTGGATGAGTTGAAGACCAGCACATCCGGCTTCTCCCTCTCCACCAGTTTCCGCAGTGCGTCGTGCCGCTTGCGTTCCGGCGAGCGCCAGAAGACGGGAAAACGGTTCCCGTTCAGCGCCGACAGCGACTGAAAGCGGGTTTCCACTCCGGTCTCCGCAATGGACTCTGTAAAATCTTCCAGATAGCAATCCAGCTTTCCGGGAGAGGCGATCATGATCAGTTTCATCAGGATTCTCACTGCTGTATGGATTTTTGGGAAAGGGAATTTTTCAATATATCCGATCTTCTGAAAATGTCAAGGTTTCGCGGGAAGAATCGCATGAAAACCTGTTTCCGGACTGGATTCTTCCGGTGAGGGGGGTATATTAAAACTCACAGACAGAAAAAAAGGAGAAATAGGAATGACAATTATCAGGGATTTTCCGTATATTCTGCATGGCGGAGACTGGAATCCGGATCAGTGGCTGCGCCACCCGGAGGTGATCGACCGGGATTTTGAACTGATGGACCGTGCCGGATGCAACACGTTCTCTCTGGGGATCTTCTCCTGGGGACAGATTGAGCTGGAAGAGGGAGTGTTTGATTTCTCCTGGCTGGATTCGATCATGGACCGCTGCGCGGAGCGGGGGAAGAAGATTTTCCTTGCCACACCGTCCGCCGCCCGGCCGGGATGGATGGGCCAGCGGTATCCGGAAACCGCCATCGTGCAGGAGAATGGACGACGGCTCCCGTGGATGACGCGGCAGAGCGCATGCCTCAACAGTCCGGTCTACCGGAACGGATGCGCGCGGATCGACGGTCTGCTGGCGGAGCGGTATCACAATCATCCGGCTCTGGCGGGCTGGCACGTCAGCAACGAGTATTCGACGGTCTGCTGGTGCGACCGCTGTCTGGAGAAGTTCCATGAATATCTGAAGCGCCGCTACCGGACGCTCGATCATCTCAACGACTGCTACTGGTCGGCGTTCTGGAGCCACCGCTTTACCGACTGGGCCCAGGTGAATCCGGGAGACGGCGCTCTGGATATCGCCCGGCTGGACTGGATGCGTTTCGTTTCGGAAAACATTCTGGATTTCTTCCGGATGGAAATTGCCGCCATCCGCCGTTATTCCGACAAGCCGCTCTCCACGAATATGATGGGAACCTTCGGACCGCTCAACTACTGGACGATCGCCGGAGAGTGCGATTTCATCGGCGACGACTGCTATCCGGACTGGTACCTCGGCGACGTCGAGCGGGAGGCCGCCCGTTTCTCGTTCCTCCACGACATGCACTACACGATGAAGAACAAGCCGTTTCTTCTGTTCGAGACCTGTCCGGGCATTCCGAACTATCATCCGTACACGAAACTGCGCCGTCCCAACGAGCTGGTCCGGGAGATGCATCTGGCGCTCGGACACGGCGCGGACGGAACCATGTACTTCCAGTGGAGAAAAGGACGCGGAAACGCCGAAAAGATCCATGGCGCCGTCGTCGGTCATGACGGAACCGATCAGACTCTGATGTTCCGGACGGTCGCCGAATACGGAGCCCGTCTGCCCCGGATCGCGGAGATCGTCGATTCCGGCCGCCGTCAGCAGGCCGCCGTGGTGTTCGACTGGGAGGCACTCTGGGCGCTGAACACCACATGCGGATTCGGCGGCGATTCCGTCAAACAGTACGAAAGAACGGTCGGAGAGCACTATCGCGCACTCTGGAAACACAATGTCGATCTTGCGGTCATCAACAGCACCTGCGATTTCAGCAGCTACCGTCTGCTGGTCGCTCCGATGCTGTTCCTGCTCAAGGACGGCGTGGCGGAACGGCTGAAGAGCTTTGTCCAAAACGGCGGAACTCTCGTGATGACCTATCTTTCCGCCTATGTCGATGAGAACAACGCCTGCTTCTTCGGCGGCAATCCGGGCGGAAAGATGCTCCGGGAGCTGTTCGGAATCTGGAGCGAGGACATCGACGGGCTTGAACCGCAGGTCCGGCAGTCCTTCGACTATCGCGGCGTCCGGCGCGAGGTCCGGGACTATGCGGAATATCTCCATGCGGAGGGCGCGGAAGTCCTTGCCTCCTACAACTCCGAGTTCTACGCCGGATCGCCCGCGCTGACCGTGAATCGATTCGGACTCGGACAGGCGTTCTACATCGGCGCAAGAACCGGTCTTGAGTTCCTGACGGACTTCTATGGCGAACTTCTGGAATCCTGCGGCATTTCCCCTGTTCTTCCGGGCGTCCCCGAGGCGCTGGCGGCAAGCCGCCGGATCAGCCGGGACGGTTCGGAATACTATTTCCTGCTGAACCTGACCCCCGAGGAACAGCGCTGGCCGCTCCCGTTCCCGATGGAGGATCTGTGGAACGGAAAAGGTGAGATTGCCGAACTCCTGCTTCCGCCTTCCGGGAGCACGGTGCTCAAGCGGAAAGCGGATGAGATTCCGGCGGTCTGACCGCTTATTCCGGAGCTCTTTCGGACTTTCGGAAAAGACCGGCCGGGAGAGGCCGGGTCCGGCGGGTTAGGAGATCCGCCAGCTCCCGATGGTCCAGGGGGGGAGTTCCGGGCGGAAGGATGCGGTCCGGTCGGTTGGAGCGCAAGAAGGTTCTTCCGCGAGGTTGCATGCCGTGATTCGGTGCGGAGCGGAAAGACGGACGGTCGCCTGCGCGGGTTCTCCGGAGAGGTTGACCAGACGCAGAATGGCTCCGTCGCCGTCTTCCGCCGGTTTCAGCGCCGAGAACGAAAGGGAGCCTTCCAGAGAGAGAAGGGATTCCTGTGCATTCCCGTTCCGGATTGCTCCGGTGCAGAGCGTGTAGACCTGCGGTGCGGCGCGGAGAAGAAGATGCGCCCGGTGCAGATCCGCATCGGTTTCGTGGAGGAAGAAGCGGTATGCACAGTCGAAATGCAGTTCGCGCAGAAGTTCGCCGTCGATTTCGCCTTCGGTGCCCACGGTCCGCTGGAATGCCCGGAAGAGCGTGATCAGGAGATCGCCCTCCGGGGTGCCGGAGATCTCGTGAAGTCCGCCGGAGGAGAGGAACGCAAGTCCGCCGGCGTCGTCGCGTTTGCCGGCAATGCCGCTGAAGTTTTTTTCGAGGGGTTCGGCTTCCCGGAAATCGTGGGATTCGCTGCCGGATTCGCGTCCCGGAGAGCGTGTCAGGAAGGCGAAGGCCTGGCTGGTGAAGAAGGGGCCGGGGATGCCGGTCGGAATGCGGAGACGGAGACGGCAGTCGCGAATGGTGTTGACCAGCGAGATCTTCGCACGCAGTTCCGGAGAGCGGCGCGAGAGTTCAAGACGGGTCCGGATGGACAGGGAACGGGTGTGCGGGGAAAGGCGCGTTGAACCGTAGAATGCGTTCACGGTGCCCTCGAACAGAAGCTCTTCGGGAAGCTCGCAGGTCCGGGTGATCTCGAAAACGGTGCGCAGGGGATTGTCTTCGACGACCACGGTCTGCGCGGCGGAAAAGGCGATCAGTTCCGTGCCGCAGAGGGGACGGACATGACCCCAGCCGTCGCCGCTTTCCCGGTCAATGAGAAAATCGTTGAGTCCGGCATAGAGTCGTCCGGAGCGTTTGTCCCGCACCTGGAACGTTCCGTCCGGGAGGATTTTCAGCGCGAGGAATTCGTTTTCGGCGCATGTGCCGCCGGTCCGCAGCGAACCGAAATAGCGGACCGGGCGCTCCGTCGGTTCGATCCGCAATGTGGTCCAGCCGTATGCGTGCAGAGACACCTCCGCCGTCAGCGTGTAGATCTGAAATGTCCGGTATTCCTGCCGGTACAGGCTCTTCCGGACATTGCGCCGGATCGCGGTGACGGCATAAGGAATTTCCTCCCCCGTTTCCGTAAACAGATGAAAGGCGTTGCAGCTTTCGGAGCTCCTCGGTTCCGCGAACTGATGTGGATAGCTCTCTCCGATGAACTCCACGGGGAAGGAGAGAACCTCCCGGCGGGGAAACGGGAGGGGATTGAACAGGCGGACTGTCCAGCGGCCGTCTTCCGCCTGCCGGCAGCCGCCAATCCGGTCGCCGGTGAGCCTGAGACGGTCCTGAAGGAGGAAGTGGTCCTTCAGGTAGTCGCAGATCTGCCGGGCTTCCGCGCTCCGGTTCGCCATGACGGCGTGCACCGCGTCGACGGAGCAGCCGCAGATGGAGTCGTGCGGCTGGTTCTGAAGAGAGAGTTTCCAGGCAAGATCCAGCATCCCGCGCAGATTCCCGGTGAATGCGTCCCGCAGATGGACGGCCATCGGTTCGATCTCCAGTTCCAGAAGATTCTGAAGATCGTCGTTGGCGGATTTGAGATCGACGCGGGAGGAGAGCGTTGCGGGAATCTGAATGCCCATGGAGCGGATTCCCCGGCAGGGGTGGATCTGTTCGCCGCAGACTCGGGGGAGGTGTTCCGGATGATTCCAGATTTCCAGATCGGTGAAATCGGTCCAGCGGATCCCGGCATCGGGGAAAAGGGTCCGGATGCGGCGGAGAACGGCGGGGGCGTCGGCGGGGATCTCCTGATGATCGAATGCGTCGCTCAGAATGAAGGTCTCCCCGTAGAGATCTTTTTCCCGGGCGACCATCTCCCGGAAGGCGGACTCAAAATCCTCCGCCATGCGGACAAAGGAGAAGTCGCCGTATCCTTGATAGGGATGGTGGAGAAGATTGCAGGAGTTGCCGTCCGGCGCGCTCCAGATCAGAAACGCCGGGTTGCGTTCGTCGATTCCGCGCCATGCGACGGCGGTCCGGATGCCGAATCCCCGGAGAATCTGGGGCATCTGCGCGATGTGTCCGAAAAGGTCGGGCAGATAGCCGACCGGCCACGGGGCGCTTCCATACTCTCGGGCGATCCGGCGTCCGCGCAGAAAATTCCGGATCAGCGCCTCGCCGGAAGGGAGCAGCTCGTCCGGCATCAGGTACCAGGGCCCGACTTTCAGACGTCCCCGGAGAATCTGATGTTTCAGACGGTCCTTCCAATCCGGACGAATCTCGGTGATGTCCTCCAGAACGATGGTCTGTCCATCAAAAACGAACTGCTGGAATTCCGGGTCGTTCTCCAGAGTTTCCAGAATTTTTTCCGCATTCTCCAGCAGCATTCCCCGGAAATACTGAAACGGACGATACCATTCCCGGTCCCAGTGCGACGAACAGAAATAACAGAATTCCATCGATCCATCCTTTCGTTTTGGCTCTTCTCCCGTGGCGATAGTATACCGCGGAATGGACCCGTCTGGAATGGATCAAAACGTAAAGACATATCCGTTTGCGAAAAAATCAGGAGAGAGAAAAACATTTCGACGGCGGAACGCCGGTGATCGACCGGAACACCCGGGAAAAATGATACGGCGTGGCAAACCCGAGTTTTTCCGCTGTCTGGCTGACATTGAGTCCCTCGTATTTCAGCAGATGGATCGCCTCCCGGATCCGGCAGCAGTTGAACAGACGAAGCGGCGAGGGCGCTCCCGCCTGTTTGAGCTTGTATTCCAGAACACGGCGGCTCATGCCGAGCGCTCCGGCAATCTGTTCGCCGGTCATCGGCTCTCCCATGTGTGCGGAGAAAAGCTGTTCCAGGCGCGCGAGAAGAACATTCCTCTGAAAGACTCTTCGGAGCGGATCCGCCAGAATCTCCTCCGGAAGAGTGGCCAGGAGCTCCCAGAAAAAGGTTTCGGCAAGGTTCCCGAGCGCAACCCGGCGGAAGATCTGTTCTTCCGGAGCCCGGAGGACAATCTGCCGGAAGAGTTCCATCGGAAGACTCTCCTTCCGGAGCGGGAAGATGCGGAAGGCCGCATCGAGTTCCGGACGGCAGATCGGCAGCTCCCGGGGAAAGGAGTCGGCATCTTCAAAGCGGAAGCGGAACGCGGCGAAACGGAACTTCCCGCGGCAGAAATCCTCGTGCAGGTCGCCGCTCTGGACGAGGAGAAAGTTCCCGGGCGGGACCCGCAGGAGAGTCCCGTTCAGACGAGTCCGGTAGAATCCCTCCAGCGGCAGCATGATCTCCGATTCGGTGTGCCGGTGGCGGCGGACGGTATAGGTGCCCCCTGCCACAATGGCAAAATTGAAAATATGGAGTTTCAGCGGAAGGGTTTCTTCCGCCGGAGGAGTTCTGAAGAGTGTCGTTTTGCGAAAATTTTCGTCGGACATGGTGTTCTCCGTTGATGCGGCAATGTATCATCGGAAAGGCTCCGTTTCAAGAGGCCGGGAGGAAACGAAAAAGGGGATGACTGTTTTTCCGTTGCGGATCGCGGGAAAAATGCGGGATGAGGCTTGAAAAATTCCCGTTTCTGCTTTATCTTCCCTGTTTGAGAAGCAACAAAAGGAATCGCAAATGCGGGAACGGGTGAAAGTACAGATTCTGGACGCGGTGCGGCGCGACGGGGGAATCTCCTCCAAGAAATCGATTCAGGCGTCGACCGGTCTTGCCTGGGGGACGGTCTGCATGATCGAAGAGGGAATTCTCGCGTTTCACCGCTCGTCGCCGACCGGACGCGGACGGCCGACCGGACGGCTGATGTTCCATCCGGAAAGCGGATTCCTCGGCGGATTCGACCTCAGCGGCGACCATTGGAGAGTGCTGTTTGCGGATCTGATGTTCCGGTCCCTGTTTGAACGGACCGTGCCGGCGGCGGAGTGGGAGGACGGGGAGAGTTTCTGCCGGGAGGTGGTGAAATTCATTCGGGATTCGCTTGCGGAAAGCGGGCTTCCCGTCTCACAGCTGAGAGGGATCGGGGTCGGCGTATCGGGGAACATCGACTCGGAAAGGGGGGTGCTGGTTTCCGCGGGAAATCTCGGACTGAAACGGGGGACGGATCTGAAACTCCGCGACCGTCTGGAGAAGGAGTTCGGCGTCGACTGCTTTCTGACAACCTCCCGGGCGGCTGCGGCATGGGCGGAGTATCATTTCGGACCGTATGCCGGGACCGGGAACCTGATCGTGGTCGGCATTGGCGTCGGAATCGGGGCGGCGATTATTTCGGAGCATACGCTGCTGCCGAACCGTCCGGATCGTCCGACGGGGTATATCGGGCATCTGTATCTGCCGGGCATTCAGCGGAAGTGTGTCTGCGGGGAGTTCGGGTGCATTGAGGCGTTCGCCGGCGGCCGGTCGCTTGCGTCGCTTGCGCAGGAGCGTTTCCCCGGACAGACCATCGACGCCGCGCAGCTCGACCGCCTGGCGGAGGAGGGAAACCGGGAGGCACGGGAGCTGATCGGCCGCGCGGCCGATTATGACGCGTTCGCCGTGGCGTTTCTCCTGCAGATGTATCATCCGGATGCGCTGATCTTTTACGGCGGGCAGTGTCGGAAGGAGGGATTCCTTTACAACGAACTGCTGCGCCGTCTGGATTTCCATGTGCCGCCCGCCCGGCGGAGAGGGATGTCCATTTCGATCTCCGATCTGGGCGAACGGCATGTTGCACTCGGCGCGGCGCGGCTCTACTTCGAGAAGCTGTTCTGACCGGACGAGCGGTGAAGTTTCCGCTCCTTCGGCAGACGGAAGATCTCACACTGAAAGATGCCGACAGATTCCACCTCTCCGGTCAGAAACGGAGCCGGAGAACCCGACAGGAGAATGCGGACGGTATTGACCGCCGGAAGCGTGTGTTCTGCAATCGGGATGCGTTCGCCGGAATGAGAGATCGTTCCGGCGAATTTTCCGTTCAGATAAACGGCGGCAAAACCGCTCATCCGCAGAGAAAGAAATTCCGCCTTTCCGGAAAATGTGAAGTGATATTCCACCGTGCCCCAGTAGCAGGGGTATCCCTGTCCGGCGAGCTCTCCGGGCTGGATCGGGGCGGGGGCTAGCAGATGTTTCTCCGGGGAGACCCGGAACTCTCCGGCCAGATACACCACATGTTCCGCTCCGGAGATCCGGTTCCGGCCGGGATGAATCCTTGAGGAGACATCGCATCCTCTGTAACAGAGATCCGCTGGATGGTGCGCAATCGGCGTTTCCGGCACAGCGGATCCGTTGATTTGCAGCGCGGCATTGTCCGGCAGATCTTCCGAATAAAGGGCGCAGATCCGCGCTCCGTTCCGGACGGAGATTTCGGAATCGCCGGGCGGAAGACGCAGAATATTGGCCTGACGCGGCAGCGCCCGGATGAACTCCGCCGGACTCCGTTCCAGCCTGCCGCCGTAGAATACCGATTCCTCAAACGGGAGAATCGGACAGGGGAAACCTTCCGCCCGCAGAAGAAAACAGGAACTCCGGGCCGGCAGGATCATCTCTTCCGGCAGCGAATCGCGGCAGAGCGCTGCAGTCCGGGAGAGCGGATCGTACAGCAGGAACTCGCCGGGAAGGGTCAGGCGGGGTTTCAGAGTGTGGTCCGCAAGATTGAGCAGATAGTATTCACGCGAATCTTCCAGATCCCGGGTGTGCAGCAGGATTTTCTCCGTGTCTTTGCCCTGAATGTCGAGATCCGGTTTCAGGAGCGCCCGGTCGCCGGTCCGGAGAATCCGGACTCCGTTTTCCCGGAAGGTGTCGAGAAGGGATTCCGTTTCCGGGGCGAGCGGAACCGTTTCCGGAATCAGTAGAGTCGAGTAGGTGCATGCGCCGAGACGGAGTTTTCTGCCTTCCAGCTGAGCATCCCGGATCAGGAACCCTTCCGGCGCGCAGTCGAACCCGACATGGCGGCGCATCAGATCGAATTCGGTCCGGGAGAACTCCTCCTCCACGGTCGCCAGCTCCGGAGTCCGCCGTTTCTCCCGTTCCCGGAACGAGTTCAGAAGATCGGATCCGTGAACGGCGGAATAGATCCGTTCCGGGAAGATCAGCAGCACATCCGCATGGAAGGTTCCGCGTCGCAGAATCTCCGCACCGTGAACCCAGCTCTCGAAGAGCGGACGGAACTGTTCGTATCCCGGCTGCTGCAGAAAATAACTGGGCGGACAATCCTCTTTTGCCGGTCCCCCCAGCGTGTAGTAGAACGCATGCGGCGTGAACATGTTGACGCCCATGCCGATTTCAAATCGCATCTGCAGATCCCAGAACTCCGGTTTCCGGTCCCAGCCGAGAAAGGTCAGGCATTCGCAGGAGAGCAGGCCGTCGTGGAACTGGCGGGCAACCGAGGCGGCGGATTTGTAGATCATCAGCGGATGGACGCGGATGTCCGTGAACTTCATGTACCGGTCCTTCTTTTCCGTGATGCGGCCGCCCAGATAATCCTGATCGTTCCGGTCGCAGAGGTAGTCGTCGATCGCCGGGATGTCCAGCATCTTCAGATAGCGGAACGGTGAGGAAAAGTGGCCGATGATGTTCTGAAACGGTCCTTCGTCACAGGAGAGGTGTCCGGTGTAGAGCAGTCCGTTCCGGTGGCAGAACTCCCGCTGCGGCAGAATGAAGTTCTTCAGGAAAAGCTCTTCCGCCGTTTTCCGGTAGCGGATCCGGAGCTCCTCCGCGCCGGGAAGATCCTCCACAAGAAGGGGCAGAAACGTCGAAAGCTCTTCGCCATATCTCCTCCGGAACTCCTCGTTCAGCACCGGCGACCATGCAAGACCGTAAAATCCCGACATCAGATAGCTTTCATCATCCGTGTAGACCGCCTCGATCACCTCTCCGAAAAACTCCTTCAGCACGGTTTCATACCGTTCATGCGTGAATCGGAGAAAGCGGCGGCAGCTCTCCGGATGGAACACATCCACATGACGCGGATTGCGCCGCAGGTGAAAGCGCAGCAGCGGTGTGCCGGGCGGGAGATCCCGCTCCGAAACCCCGGTCCGGGTTCCGGGCAGAAACGCCCATGCCGCCGGATGATCCGGATCGGCTCCCGCATACTCGAATTGAAGAAAGATCTGTTCGAGTTCCGGATGGCCCTTCTGGACGTTTCCGTCCGCATTTCCGCTGGGATAGCCGGCTTCGTCGTAGAGCCAGAGCTTGAATCCGATGCGGCGCGATTCCTCCGCCGTGAAACGGCAGAGTTCCAGCCAGCGGTCCGAGAGATACTCAATCCGGTTTCCGGTTCGGCAGTGAATGGCGGCTCCCCGGCAGCCGGACTGCTGAAACAGCCGGAGCTGACGGGAAAGTTCCGGCTCTTCCATGGCTCCGTTCCAGAACCAGAAGGGATAGATGCCGGGTTGCAGGTGGGAAAAAGAGGTCGTTTGTTTCATGGGGCTCACCAGTGGTAATAGCGATAGGGATCATCTTCCTGCTTCAGATCCTGAATGTAGTAATCGGTGCCGTAGAGGACGGGACCGGCACTCAGGCGTGGAAGTCCGGTCAGTCCGCCGGACCCGCGCAGGTTGTTGACCAGAATGGTCAGGCGGTTCCTGCCGGAATTTTTCAGCAGGGAGGGGGAGAGCGTGTAGCGGCGCTGAAGATGCCAGTAGGTCTTCGGATGGGTCTTTTCGGAGACCTCGCCGAGGAATTTCCCGTTCAGCCAGACCCAGGATTCATCGTCGACTCCGCCCAGCTCAAGCGTGACCGGACCCGGAGCGAAGTGGCTCGGCATTTCAAAATCCAGCGCATACCAGAAGCAGCCGATTTCGGGAACATCGTCGAACTGGAGATTGAACATGCCCGGGACTTCAACGGGTCGCCAGGTTGCGAGGGAGCAGGAGGGGAGGAAGAAGCCTTTTTCCTTTCCGGTTTTCTCCGCGTCGCCGATTCCTTTCCAGCCGGGGAAGAGGGGGTGAATACGCAGAACGCCGGGACGGCTCAGGGTCCGGAGCAGACCATCCTCCGTCCGCGCGCCGAGATTGTAGAGAAGACGGCCCGCAAGATAACGGTTCCGCCGGATTGTTTTCCGGAAGTAGCGGCTGTCGCTGTTCTCAAACATCTTCGGCGTCGCCTGAAGCATCGCGAGGGCTCCGGTTCCGCCGGAGCGCGGAAGGAGGAGAAGCGCTTCGTTGCCGTTTCCGCGCCCGGTATATGCCGCGATCGGGATTTCGCCGCGCCAGTAGAGATCGGCGCGCGTTACGCCGGAGAGAAGACCGCGTCCGGTATCGGGGAGCGCGGGATCGGGCAGGACGGTCCGTGCGGCAAACGCATCCGCCTTTCCGAGAGCCCGGTTGGACTCCTCCGCGGAGAGGCCGAATGTGACCATGTCGATCCCCTGTTTGCGGAGCTCATCCGGGCGGATCGCCGGATCGAAGCCGGAACCGAGGACGAGAATCGCCGGTTTCCCGTTCTCGACCTTTCCGGTCCAGGGGGATGCGGAATGGCCGAGTTCCCGCAGCAGACCGGCTCCCTCCGGGTTCCCGGAGTAGAACACCTTCCCGGGGGAGGAAGCACGGGAGGCTACGGGGGAGAGAAGATTCAGGAACAGACGGTCGGCCGCCGGATCGTTTTCGGTGCGTCCGGAGAGATCCATCTGGCAGAAGAGAATCGAGCCGTTTCCGCTGCGCCACTGGAGAAGCGGAGTGTACTGCAGATCGAATCCGCCTGCGAGAACGGGGAGGAAATTTCCCCGCTCGGGTTTTTCGATCAGCACGCTGGCGATGACGCCCCGGTTCCGGTTCCGCCAGACCCGCTGATTCTGAAAACCGTTCCAGAGTGTCAGGGGGATCCGTTTCCGGTATCCGTCGAAATAGGGGGCGGTCAAAGTGGATTCTCCGCGCCAGTTTTTCAGGAGATCCGCGTTCAGGCCCCGGAGAAGGGGGTGGGCGGCCGGGACGGGGAAGACCTCCCGGAGACCGATCTCATTGATACGGAATCCGAGACGGGCCAGACCTTTGGCGCTTTGTTCCATCACGAGAATGGTCAGTCCGTTCCGGAGCGCGGCGTCGGCGGGAAGATGGACGCTCATGTCATCCAAGGCCTCCCGTCCGATCACAAGCACTGTTTTTTCAGGTCGGGCAAGGTTCCGGAGGAAGGAACCGTCCGCCAGCTCCCGTTTTCCGATGGGGCGGAAGGGGAGATTCAGGCGCTTCAGCTCCCGGGTGGTTTTTCCCGCGGGATCGAAGACGAGAAGATCGGAATCCGGTTTCTCCGGTCTGGGGAGAAGATGGATCGGGAGAGTGTCGTTCTGAACGAAATGCTGCGGTTTTGCGCCGAAGGAGAGATCCCGGCTTTCGAAAGTGAATTCGGCGCGGAGTTCGTGGCGTCCCGGCTTGAGCGTGTCCGGAAGACGGAGGCGGATCGGGACATCCTTCCGTTCCCCGGCCGCAACCGGGACG